>Ga0134125_10002271_pt1 | contig 22880 bp, 22 predicted proteins | sample KB31751_FD_96464 | JGI IMG/M metagenome (GOLD analysis project Ga0134125, IMG submission 96464) | Terrestrial soil microbial communities with excess Nitrogen fertilizer from Kellogg Biological Station, Michigan, USA - KB3-175-1 | ecosystem: Environmental > Terrestrial > Soil > Unclassified ... | reverse complement strand
GCACGCGGCGCAGTTCGCGGCGCAGCAAGTCCGCCGCGGCGCGCTTCACGAAAATCATGCGCTCGAAATCGTAGCCGCCCCGCAACTCCATGAACTCGTGGGTATAGCGGGCATAGCAGTACTGGCAGCCGTACTCGCAGCCGCGATAGGGATTGAGGGTCCACTCGAAGGGCAGGCGTTTCGAGTTGCAGCGGCTCAGAATCGAGCGCGCTTCCAACTCAGCGTACTGGACGGAGTTGCGCTGGTCGAGCGGTTCGGCGTCGGCCGCCAGGCGCCCGATCCCGATCAGCGCCGGCACGGGATCCTCCACTTCGAGTTCGGGAAACAGCGGCAGCACCGCGGACATCGTGCTCTCCCCTCCAACCCAGTATCTTCGCTTTTTATTCGCCTTGCAAGGGCTGGGCCGAAAGGCGAATCGCGGACTCGAATCAGTCTGCGACAACGTGGGTCTGAGGAGCGTAGCGGGCCGCTTGCAGGGCGACGACCAACGCGAACGAGTATGCCCAGGCCACTCCGTCGCCAAGCCACTTGTCGAAGAAGGCGTCCGGAATTTCGGCGTCCATCGGCATGGCGCGGAGTTGCCATGAGTAACGGAGGAATACGGCGCAAGCAAGCGCTCCACCAGCCGCCCATGCCCATCTCTGCCAGGAAGGAACGCCGGCCCGGGTCCCGGGACGGCGGGACGTCGAAGCAAGTTTTAGACGGAGCAGCCGGGTTGGAACGTATATCGCGAAGCCCCCCGCCAGCAACGCACCCAAGAGCCACAACGAACGCGACCAGGCGATCAGTCCGAAGCCGTCTATCAGCAGCATCAAACTGGCCGCCAACCCAAGCGCCGCCCACGCCAACGTAGTGCGGACCAGGCCGGCGCCGATGGGCTCCATTTCCGGCACGAGGGGCGGTGCAGCGGCAAGAATCGGCTCATGCTCCGCCCATAGCACGCATGAGCTTGCGGGATCGGCGGGATTCACGTGGACAATCAGTGGGCGATCGCGCAGCGCGCGGAAGTCACGTCGAGCTTCGGCGTCATCAATATACAGGCGAAAAAACGTCCCGGCCTGGAGTCCGCCGGAGTCGTAGCCGAATTGAAACGATGCCCTATACAGCCGGCTGCCCAGCGGGAGCACGTCGCCGCTCGTGAACCATCCCTGGACGGCGGGCCAAGTTGCGGCTGTCTTCTCCAATCGCCGCTGGCGCCGCGGAGTCATCGGAGACGGTCCATCCTAAACGCAGAATTTACACCAATTCTGATGTTATTCCGAGATGTTGGCAATGGGCGAGAGAGCAAACGATGCGGCCAGCAGCCGGGTCCGTGGCACGACGGCTTCGACCAGTCCCTGTTGCAGCGCCAGTTCAGCGCTCCAGCCCTTGGCAGCAAGGAGATGCTCCAGCGAGCGCGCCGAACCAATCAACCGGGGCAGGCGCTGGGTTCCGCCCCAGCCGGTGACCAAGCCGAGTTTGGCCCCATGGTGGCCCAGGTAAACGCCTTCGGCGCAGAGGCGGGCGCGGCAGGCGAGCGCCAGGTCGAGGCCTCCGCCCAGGCAGTAGCCGCCGATCGCCGCCACGTAGGGGATGGGGGATGTGGCGATGCGGTTGAGCCAGTGCTGGCCTTGGCGGGCAAGATCCCAGGCAGTGGCGGCATCGAGGCGGGAGATGGCGTTGAGGTCCGCGCCCACCGAGAAGCTGCTATCGTTGCCGGTGAGCACGAAACGCCGCGCGCCGGGAAACACCTCGCGGCACTCGCCCACGCGGCGCAGCAACTCAAGCGACAGACGGTTGAGACCGTCGTCCGATTCCAGTTGAAGAAGGTAGACGCCCGCCGCGTGCGGAACGACCCGCAGACGGGTGCCGGTGATATCAGGGGGCAAGCGCCGGCCGGGGATGCACGTGGGTGCGGATGAAGTCGGCGATCTCCGCCATGCGGCTGCCGGGCTGGAAGACCGCGGCCACGCCGGCTTTCTTCAGGGGTTCGATATCCGGCTCGGGAACAATGCCGCCTAACACGACCAGCACGTCATCCATATGACGCTGCTGCATCTCGCGCATGAGGTCGGGCACGATGGCGTTATGGGCGCCGCTGAGGATGGAGAGGCCGATGCAATCCACGTCCTCCTGCAGCGCGGCGTTGGCGATCATCTCCGGCGTCTGGCGCAGCCCGGTGTAGATGACCTCCATACCGGCGTCGCGCAGACCGCGGGCCACCACTTTTGCGCCGCGGTCGTGGCCGTCCAGGCCAGGCTTGGCCACCAATACGCGAATTCGTCGTGGATCGCTCATGCGTGGACCTTAGGTTATCGCAGTCTCCTGGTAGTCGCCAAACACTTCGCGCAGCGTGTTGCAGATTTCGCCGACGGTGCAGGAGACGCGAACACACTGCAGAAGGGCCGGCATGGTGTTGCCGTCGTCGGTGCGGGCCACGGCGCGCAGGGCGGCCAGCGCCGCGGCGGCACGTTCGTTGGAGCGGCGGGCACGCACGTCGCGCAGCTTCTCGGTCTGACGGTCGCGCGCGCTTTCGTCAATGTAGAGGGTAGGCAGCGGCTGCTCCTCGGTGACGAAAGCATTGACCCCGACCATGATCTTCTCGCCCCGCTCCAGCGCCTGCTGGTAGCGGTAGCTGGCATCGGCGACTTCGCGCTGGGGAAAGCCCTGCTCCACCGCCGCCACCATACCGCCCATCCCGTCGATGCGCCGGAAGTAGTCGAGCGCGCCCTCCTCCATGTCCAGCGTGCCCCTCTCGACCAGGAAGGAGCCGCCGAGCGGATCCACGCTGTTGGTGACGCCGGTTTCGTAGGCGATGATTTGTTGGGTGCGAAGCGCCAGGGTGGCGGCTTCCGCGGTGGGCAGCGCCAGGGCCTCGTCCAGGGAATTGGTATGCAGCGACTGCGTGCCGCCCAGCACCGCGGCCAGGGCTTGCAGCGCCACCCGGGTGAGGTTGTTGTAGGGCTGCTGCGCGGTCAGCGACACGCCCGCGGTTTGGGTGTGGAACCGCAGCATTAAACTGCGCGGGTTCTTGGCGCCGTAGCGCTCGGTCATCATGCGGAACCAGAGCTTGCGGGCGGCGCGGTACTTGGCAATCTCCTCGAAGAAGTCGCTGTGTGCGTTAAAGAAGAAAGAGAGCCGGGGCGCGAAGGCGTCCACGTCCATGCCGCGGCGCAGGCACCACTCGACGTACTCCATGCCGTCGCGCAGGGTAAAGGCCAATTCCTGGAGCGCGGTCGAGCCCGCCTCGCGGATGTGGTAGCCGCTGATGGAAACGGGGTTGAAGCGCGGGGTTTCCTTGGCGCCGAACTCGATGGTGTCCACCACCAGGCGCATGGAGGGCGCCGGGGGGAAGATGTACTCCTTCTGGGCGATGTACTCCTTCAGGATGTCGTTCTGGAGCGTCCCGGAGACCTGCTTCCAATCCGCGCCCTGGCGCTCGGCCGCCACCAGGAACATGGCCCAGATCACCGCCGCCGGCGAGTTGATGGTCATGGAGGTGGTGACCTGGTCGAGACGAATGCCTTGGAAGAGGCGCTCCATGTCCTCGATCGAATCAATGGCAACGCCGCATTTGCCCACCTCGCCGGCCGACATGGGATCGTCGCTGTCGTAGCCCATCAGCGTGGGCAGATCAAAAGCGACGGAGAGACCGGTCTGGCCCTGCGAGAGCAGGAAACGATACCGCTCGTTGGTTTCCTCCGGGGTAGCGAAGCCGGAGAACTGGCGCATGGTCCACAGCTTTCCGCGATACCCCGTGGCGTGGATTCCGCGCACATAGGGCGCCTGACCGGGATCTCCGACCGCCTGCTGGTAGTCGAAACCGGAGGGAAGGTCGTCGCCGGTGTAAAGACGGTTGACCGGGACGCCGCTCAGGGTGGTGAACTCCTGCGGGCGCACCGGCGCGGCCATGGGGCTGGTCAGATCGGTTGTGGAGGCCATAGCGGGGCGCAGCACGCCCGCTTTCAGTTTAGGCCGCGCGTCCGGGGACGGCAAGCAACCGAGCGGTCAGCGGACGAAGATGGCGACGGGGTGCGCATCCGGCGGGGCTTGGTTCCAGCCCGCCGGGACTCTGTCGAAGCCGATCTCGAAGGTGCGCTGCGAATGCGGCGGGATCGGCCGCAAGTGGGCATCCAGCAGCGAGCGCTGATCGGTTTCCAGCACCGCCCCATCAATGTCGTGAAAGGTGAGGGCGACGGTGCAAGCGGTAAGGGTCTTGTCGCCATGGTTCTCGATCGTCCCGTCGTAGTAGACCACGCCGCCGGCCATCATACTCTCGGCCGCCGAAACCTTGGCACCGGTGATGGCGACCTGGGCGGCGTAGGCGGCGTTTGCCGCGCCCGATGGCGGCGTGCCGCGACGCTCGATACCCCAGATAACGAGCGCCGCCACCACGGTTAGGGCCGTACCGATGGCGTAGGGCTTCCAGTTGACGTTCGTTGCCATGGCCGGAAAATAGTCTAGCCGAGTCAGCTCCCGGCGAGGGTCAGGCCCTCAATCAGCAGCGTGGGCGAGGTGACGGCGCCGCGGTAGACCAGATCGCTGCCGATGGCCCGCACGTTGCGAAACATCTCGGCCAAGTTGCCGGCGAGCGTGATTTCCTCGACCGGGTAGGCCAACTCCCCGTTCTCGATCCAAAGGCCGGACGCCCCGCGCGAGTAATCGCCGGTGACCAGATTGACGCCGAAGCCGATGAACTCGGTGACGTAGAGACCCCGGGGCACGCTGGCGATGATCTCCTCGGGCGTCGCCGTTCCCGGCTGCAAGGTAAGGTTGCCGCAGCTGACGCCGGGAGCACCGGCCAAGCCCCGGGCGGCGTTGCCGGTGGTGCGCAGGCCCAGCTTGCGCGCGGCGTAGCAGTTCAGCAAGTAGGAGTGAAGACGGCCTTCGTTGATCACCACCGTGCGGCGGGAGGGAACACCCTCCGCGTCAAAGGGCGAGCTCCCCAGACCGCGGGGACGAAGGCCGTCGTCCACCAAGGTAAACTCCGGGGCGGCAACCAGTTCGCCGAGTTTGCCCTTGAGAAAGCTGGCCTCGCGATAGACGGCCTCCCCGCTCACCGCCTCGAGCAGGTGGCCGAGCAGGCTGCGCGCGGCTTGCGGATCGAACACCACCGGCACCTTAGTGGTGGGAATCTTGCGGGCGCCGAGGCGGCGCAGGGTGCGCCGGGCGGCGGTGCGGCCGACGGACGCGGGCGATTCCAGTTCCTCAGGCGAGCGCGCCACCGTGTACCAGTAGTCGCGCTGCATTTTGCCGTCCTGTGTGGCGATGGGGACGGCGGCCAGGGAGCAGGAACTGCCGCGCACGGCGCCCAGGAAACCGTTGGAGTTGGCCAGAATGCGGGTGCTCTCGCCGGCGTCGAAGGAGCCGCCGTCGGAGTTGCCAAGCCGCGGGTCGCAGTCCAGCGCCGCGCGCTCGGCCTCGCGAGCCCAAGCAATGGCCTGATCCGGTGTGACCGCGGCGGCGCGTTCGGAATAGAGTTCGAGGTCGGCGGCGGCGCTTCCCTGCTCCTCGGGAGCTGGCAGGCCGGCGAACGGGTCGGAAGAGGCGTTCTCGGCGATGGCGAGCGCCGAGGCGATCATCGGCTCGACCGCGGACCAACTCAAGTCGGAGCTGTAAACCGTTCCCGCCTGCTGTCCGCGGAAGACGCGTATGCCGAGCGCCTTGCCCTCGGCCTGTTTCACCGACTCGGTCTCGCCCAGGCGCACCGTGACCGAGAGCTCGCGGCTGGAGCGCACCACACACTCGGCAGCGCTGGCGCCGCGGCCAAGGGATTCGCGGACAATGCGAATCGCCAACTCCTGAAGGTCGGGGGCAACCGCCGGCGTACTCATGCGTTGGTGCCGCCGACGGTCAGCTTGTCAATCTTGAGAGTCGGTATTCCAACGCCAACCGGGACGGTCTGGCCGTCCTTGCCGCACGAACCAATGCCTTGGTCGAGGCGCAGATCGTTGCCGACCATGGAGACATGGGTGAGAACCTCGGGCCCGTTGCCGATGAGCGTGGCGCCGCGGACGGGTGCGGTGATCTTGCCGTCCTCGATCAGGTAGCTCTCGGAGGCGGAGAACACGAACTTGCCGTTGGTGATATCCACCTGGCCGCCGCCGAAATTGACGGCGTAGAGCCCGCGCTTGACGCTGCGGATGATGTCGGCGGGGGCGTCCTCGCCGGCCAGCATGTAGGTGTTGGTCATGCGCGGCATCGGCATGTGAGCGAAACTCTCGCGGCGGCCGTTGCCGGTGGCATGGACGCCGGTAAGGTGGCTGCTGAGGTGGTCCTGCAGGTAGCCCTTCAAGATTCCATTCTCAATCAGCGTGGTGCACTGGGTCGGCGTTCCCTCGTCGTCCATGTTGAGCGAGCCACGGCGGCCGGGCAGGGTACCGTTGTCCACCACGGTGCATTTGTCGCTGGCGACCCGGCGGCCGATCAGGCCGGCGAAAGCTGAGGTTTTCTTACGGTTGAAGTCGGCTTCGAGGCCATGCCCGATGGCTTCGTGGAGGAGGATTCCGGGCCATCCGGGGCCGAGCACCACCTCCATTTCCCCGGCTGGACAGGGTTGGGCGCCGAGCTGCTGCACGGCTTCGCGCGCTGCCTGTTCTCCCAGCTTTTCGGGGGTAATCTCCTGGTCAAAGAATTCCAGCTCGACACGCCCGCCGCCCCCCGCGCTTCCCTTTTCGGTGTGCCCGTTTTCGCGGGCAAGGCAGAAGACGCTGAGGCGGGCCATGGGCTGACGGTCGGCGCGGTAGCGCCCATCGGAGCCGACCACCAGCACCTGGCGAAGCTCATCGGCGTAGCCGACGCGCACCTGCACGATGCGGGAATCGTAAGCCCGAGCGGCCTGTTCGGCGCGGCGCACCAGCACCAATTTGGCGGTCATGGCGGCGTCGGTGGGAGCCTGGGCCACAGGGTAGAGGTTGCGCGCCGGCTCACCGCCGGAGAGTCCGCAGATTTGAGTTTGCGCGGGGCCGCTGGCGATATGGGCGGCGACGCGCGCGGCTTGCAGGATCTTTTCCGGGTGGAGTTCGTCGGTGTAGGCGTAGCCGGTGCGCTCGCCCGAGAGCACGCGGATGCCGACGCCCAGACCGATGCCCTGGGTGGCGCTCTTGATCATGCCCTCTTCGAGCGTCAGCGAGGAACTGGCCTGGAACTCGAAATAGAGGTCGGCGTAGTCCCCACCGCGGGAGAGAGCGGCGGCGAGGTAACGCTCGAGGTCGGCCGGCATGACCCCATAGCGTTCGGAGAAAAACCGGGGCTCGTCGACGGTCGCCATAGTTCATCTTATCGTAACGAACGGGATCAGACCCGGGCGTGCAACCGCTGGACAGGGTCATGGTTGCAGCGTGACAAGGGCCTGCTCACCCAGACCCGATTCTTGTTGCCCGGCACATGGCTGGCACTATGGGGTGTTTGCACCGGGCCCGCGCGGCCTTCCCACACCCGCGCTTTTGTCGCCTGAAGGGCAATGCATTTTGCGCTCGCTTTGCTATGATCCCTGCATGGCCGTGCCTCCCATCGCACCCTCGGCACCGGACATCGCCAGCTTCATGCTGGAGGTGAGCGATCTCGTTACCGGGACGCTGGATCTGGACCAAGTGCTGCACCGTGTGGCGGATATGGTGCGGCGGGTGGTGCACTACGAGATTTTCGCCATTTTGCTGGCCAATGACCGCACACAGGACCTGCATATCCGGTTTGCGGTAGGGCACCTGCCCGAGGTGGTGGAGGGGGTGCGGGTCAAGTTCGGCCAGGGGGTCACCGGACGGGCGGCGCTGACCCGGCAGCCCCAGCTGGTGAACGACGTCCACAGCAACCCCGACTACATCCCGGTGCTGAAGGGGATCAACAGCGAGCTGGCGGTCCCGATATTGTGGAAGAACCAGGCAATCGGGGTCATTGACATCCAGGCGCCGGAACCGAATGCGTTTTCCGAGTCGCACGTACAAGCTCTGGTGCTGGTGGCCAGCCGGATCGCCAACGCAATCGAGAACGCCAAGCTGTACCGGAGCGCGGTGCAGCGCGGCAAGACGCTCAGCCTGCTCAACGACATCAGCCGGGAGATGACCTCGATTCTGTCGGTGGACGACCTGCTGACGCGCACCGCGGAGATGGTGCGGCGGGTGATCGAGTACCAGCTCTTCAGCGTGCTGATGGTCAACGCCGCCGGCGACAAGCTGGAGCACCGGATGTCGGTCAAGCTGGGCGAGAACATCCAGATTCGGCACGATATTCCGATCGGCAAGGGCGTGACCGGCGCGGCCCTGGCGTCGCGGCAAGCCGTGATTGTCAAGGACGTGCGCGACGACCCGCGCTACATCATGGTCAACCCCGACGTGCGCTCCGAGCTGGCGGTGCCGCTGGTGCATCAGGATCAGGTACTCGGCGTCCTCGACTTGGAGCACACCAAGCGGGGGTACTACACGGAGCGCCATGCCCGCACGATGAGCACCCTGGCGGCACAGATGTCCATCGCGGTGGCCAACGCACGGCTGTATCAGAAAGTAGTGCGCGCGGAGCGGCAGATGGAGCGCGATCTGCGCATTGCCCAGGACATCCAGGAGCATCTGCTACCGGCCACCTGCCCGAAGCTGCCGCGGCTGGCCATCGCGGCCAAGTCCGTGCCGGCGCGGCAACTGGGGGGCGACCTTTACGACTTTCTGCCGTACAAAGCGCAGCGCATGGGCATTGCGGTCGGCGATGTTTCCGGTAAGGGCGCGGGCGCGGCGCTTTACGGCGCGGTGGTCAGCGGCATTCTACGCGCCCAGGCGGCCCACCAGCCGGGTCCTGCGGAATTGCTGACGAAAGTCAACCAGGCGCTGCTGGATCGCCGCGTGGAGTCGCAGTTCATGACGCTGATCTATGCGCTGTGGTCGGAGCGCAGCCGCCGGCTGCTCGTCGCCAACTCCGGGCTGCCCTACCCGATCCATGTCACGCCCCAGGGCTGCCAGATCATTCCGGCGGCCGGCATTCCGCTCGGCATGCTCGATGGCTCGCGCTATGAGGAGGTGACCGTCAAGCTCCTCCCGGGCGAGTTCGCGGTGTTCGTCAGCGACGGCATCACCGAGTTCATGAACCCGGCGGGCGAGGAGTACGGACGAGTGCGGCTGGAGCGCCTACTGCGCCATCATTTTGACGACGGCCCGGAACAGGTAGCCGAAGCCATCTTCGCCGACGTGGAACGTTTTGGGTCGGGTTTGCCGGCGGCCGACGACCGCACCGTGGTGGTTCTCAAAGGGTTATGAGTGCGGTCACGGGCCGTCCGTTTGCCTATCACGACGGGGTGCTCTGCGCCGGCGGGGTGGCGCTCGACCGTCTCAGCCGGCGCTACGGCACTCCGCTATACGTGTACGACCTGGAGGAGATCCGCGGCGCCTATGCCGCCTACCAGACGGCCTTCGCGGCGGTCCCACACCGGCTGTGCGCGGCGGTCAAGGCCAATGCCAACCTGACGCTGCTGCGCCACCTGGCGCGGTGGGGGAGCGGATTCGATGTCGTTTCGGGCGGAGAGCTCGAGCGCGTGCTACACGCCGGGGGTCAAGCCGACCGCATCGTGTTCAGTGGCGTGGGCAAGACCGCGGCGGAAATGGATGCGGCACTCCGGGCCGGCATCCTGCTCTTCAATGTCGAATCCGAACCGGAACTCGAGCTGCTCGCCAGCCGCGCCGCGCGATTGCGCGTGCAGGCACGCTACGGCCTGCGGGTAAACCCCGACATTGCCGCCGCCACCCATCCCCATATCGCCACCGGGTTGCGCCAACACAAATTTGGGGTCTCGCTCGACGAGGCCCGCAAGCTCTACGCCGGCTACCAGAGCCGCTGGTTACGGCCGAGCGGGATCAGTTGCCATATTGGTTCGCAAATTCTGGACGCGGCGCCGTTCGCCGAGGCCGCACGCCGCCTGGCAGGACTGGTGGGAGAACTGGAGCGGCGCCATGCCGGGCTGCACCTGCGCTTTGTGGATCTCGGCGGCGGCCTCGGCATTCGCTACCGGCCCGGCCAGCGCCCACCATCTCTGCGCCGCTACGCCGCGGCGGTGCTCGCCGGCCTGCGCCAAGCGGGGCTGGAACAGGGCCGCGAACTCCTGCTCGAACCCGGCCGCAGCCTGTTCGCGGCCGCGGGAGCGCTGCTCACCCAGGTGCTCTACGTCAAGTCCGCGGCCCGGCGGTTCGTGATTACCGACGCCGGCTCGAATGACTTGATGCGCCCGAGCCTCTATGACGCGTATCACGAGATCGTCGCGGTTCGGCCCCGCGCCGGCCGCCGCCGCGGCGTGGACATCGTCGGGCCCATCTGCGAAAGCGGGGATAGTTTCGCGCGCGACCGCCCGCTGACGCCGGTCGCCGCCGGCGACGTGCTGGCCATCCTCGACGCCGGGGCTTATGGCTTTACCTTGAGCTCGAATTACAATGCCCGTCCGCGCGCGGCGGAAGTGGTGATTGCCGGCGGACGCGCCCACCTTGCCCGCCGCCGCGAAGCGGTGGCCGACCTGTGGGCGGCGGAAGTGTGAGCCACAGACTGCAACGGGAAAACTGCGGCGGGGCCACCGCGCCCGGCGGCGGCCCCGCCGCCGCTAGGCCTTCTTCGCCGCCCGCACCTTGGCCCAACGGCGCTTCTGCGCTTCCGCGATCCGCCGGCGCCCTTCCGGCGAGATATTGCGCCCGATGCCGGGCGCACTGACTGCTCGTCCGCTGTTCAGTTCGCGCAGTATCCGCAGCGCATTATCAATCCGCTTCTTCTGCTCCTCAAGATCCTGAATGGCTTTGTTAAGGTTCGACATTAAAGTCCTGGCTCTCCTTTTTTGTTAGTCGCCAGGCCCTCCTGGCGAGGAATACTGCTTTGCGGGTTATATCTCTAAACGCCCATAAAAGTCAATGATCAAGTGGACGCGCCCCACCGCCGGGGCCCGATTTGGCCTAGAATGTCTCTACGGGGCGTAGCGCAGCCTGGTAGCGCACCTGCCTTGGGCGCAGGTGGCCGCCGGTTCAAATCCGGCCGCCCCGACCAGACTGGACTTTCAGAAACGTGCCAACCGAGAGGACCGCAACGCGATGAATGGAGGCCGGCTCAGCGACGACGAGGCGTTTCTACTGGGTTTGGGTGAGTTGCGCGCCCAGTTGCAAGAGGCGGTCCCGCCCCCAGCCGGACCGGCGCTGACCCGCATTGCGATGCGCTATCCGGAGGAAGCCGAAGCCCTGGAAAGCGCGCTGGCGGGCGCGGACCTACCTCGCGCCCGGCGGCTGCTGGCCGACCTGGAAGCCCAGCACCGCGCCGATGCCGAAGATTAAGGCCCTGCGCTCGGAGGCCGGGTGCCCGCTCTGCTCCGGGCATCTACGAGCTGCCGCCATTAGTCGTCGAGCGCGGCCGCGGTTTCCAGTTCGCGCGACGAGAGCGGCTTGTGCAATATGCGGTAACGGGCCAACAACGCGTGTTTGAGCGCCCACTGCACGTCTTCGTCTTGCGGCGCTTTGCGGCCGCTTTCGCGGGCGTAGTTCTCCATCTTGATCGAGTCCACCAGACCCAGGCGAATGTTGCCTTCGCAGACGATGGCCCGGTTGCCCTGCGGAATTAAACTGTACTTGCTCAGTCGGGAGGATTTGGACATAAGCGTAAAGCCTCGCCGGTGTGCGTGGATAAAAAACCACGAAAACCCTGGAATTTGCTACATCGAGTATATCACAACCGTCCGCAGACGGCGGCGGCATTGGACGCGGACTCCCCCAAAGCCCTAAATGTGGCAGTCTCCGCGCTGTGGCACCATAGACTTCCATGGCCAGTGAACATTTACGGGAATTGGAGCGCCGCGAGCGGCAAGCGGTCGAGGGTGGAGGGGCGGAGCGCCGGCAGCGGCAGCATCAACAGGGCAAGCTGATGGCGCGGGAGCGGATCGAGCTCTTGCTCGATCCGGGCACCTTCCAGGAGTACGACCAGCTGGTGGTGCACCGAAACTCCGACTTTGGGCTGGACGCCCAGCGCATCCCCGGGGACGGCTTCGTCACCGGACACGGGCGCCTGGACGGCCGGGTGGTCTTCGTCTTTGCCCAGGACTTCACCGTGTTTGGGGGCGCTCTATCGGAGACCAATGCCGCCAAGATCTGCAAGATCATGGACCAGGCGGTGCAGGTGGGGGCGCCAATCATTGGACTCAACGACAGCGGGGGCGCCCGGATTCAGGAAGGGGTGGCCTCGCTCGCCGGCTACGCCGACATCTTCCTGCGCAATACGCTGGCCAGCGGCGTGGTGCCGCAGATCTCGGCGGTCATGGGACCTTGCGCCGGCGGCGCGGTGTACTCCCCCGCCATCACGGATTTCATTCTTATGGTGAATGAGACCGCCCACATGTTTGTCACCGGCCCGGATGTCATCAAGGCGGTCACTCATGAAGAAGTGAGCAAGGAGGATCTCGGAGGCGCGCTGACCCATAACCAAACCAGCGGCGTGGCCCATTTTCTTGCCGCCGACGACCGGCAGTGTCTCGCGATGATTCGCGAGCTGCTGAGCTTTATCCCCTCCAACAACCTGGACGATCCCCCCCGGCGCCCGTGCACCGACCCGGTGGATCGGCGCGAACCCGGCTTGGACGCAATGGTGCCGGAGGCGAGCGACCAGGCTTACGACATGCGCGCGGTCATCCGGGGAGTGGCCGACGAGGGCTACTTCTTCGAGATTCAAGAGCACTTCGCTCCCAACCTGGTGATCGGGTTCGCCCGGCTCAATGGGCGCAGCGTGGGCGTGGTCGCCAACCAGCCGCTGCACTTGGCCGGGGTGCTGGATGTCAACGCCAGCGTCAAGGGGGCGCGCTTTGTACGCTTTTGCGACGCCTTCAACATTCCGCTGGTGACCTTTGAGGATGTGCCGGGGTTCCTGCCCGGCACCCAGCAGGAGTGGGGCGGCATCATCCGGCACGGGGCCAAGCTGCTGTATGCCTTCGCCGAAGCCACCGTGCCCAAGCTCACGGTGATTACGCGCAAGGCCTATGGGGGCGCCTATTGCGTCATGTCGTCCAAGCACCTGCGCACCGACGCCAACTTCGCCTGGCCGAGCGCCGAGCTGGCGGTCATGGGCGCGGAGGCAGCGGTCAACGTGATCTATCGGCGCGAGATTGAGGCGGCGGCCGACCCGGCCGCGGTGCGGCAGCAGCGCACGGCGGAGATGCGGGAGCGTTTCGCCAGTCCCTTTCCGGCGGTGGAGAGGGGATACCTGGATGCGGTCATCCGGCCGCGCGACACGCGGATGCGGCTCATCCAGTCATTGGAGATGCTGCAGGGCAAGCGTGCCCCGATGCCCCGCAAGAAGCACGGCAATATTCCCCTCTAAAGAGTCCAGGACTCAGTTGGAGAGCTGGACGAGGATGGTGCCCCAGCTCACCTTGGCCTCCACCTGGACCGGAAGGTGGCGGGCGTCGTCGCTGAACCAGACCCACATCTGCCCGGGGCGGTGGAAGACCGAGCTGTCGAACAGGGTGGGTTCGGTGCGCACCGTGCCGAAGGTACCCGCCGGGGTGGAGACGGTCTCCTTCAGGTCCACGCTGAGCTTGATCTCACTGGTAGTTCCGCCCTCGTTGACCGGAAAGTTGTACACGTCGCCGACGTGCAAGGGCTGGCTGCGGACATAGTCCAGTGCGCCAAAGAGGTCAAGGACGCACCCCGGGATGGGCTTGACCTCGTGCTTGGCAACCGGCGGCTGATGCGCCGTATCCACCTCATCCAGGGTGAGCTGGTGCATGGCGGCGTTGAAGCGGATATGGGTCTGGCGTTGGCGCTTCCCTTCCAACGTGTCGTTGTCCACCGCCGTGGTGCAGAAGGAACCCGGGTCGTAAGTCGAATGCATCCGGTCCTGCACCGGATAAAAGAGGCTCACCAGCCCACTCGAGTCGGCAGTGAACTGAATGTGGCGCTCGGCACCGCTCCCGTCCCAGGCGAGGGTAGCGCGACCGGCGGGCAACAACCGCCAGTGGGCGGCGTAGTGCAAGGTTCCCGCAGGCAAGGCCGCGGGCGCAGACGTCTGCCCGGCGGGCGTAGCCAGCCCGGTGGCGAGCGCCAGCGCCAGCCCCCAGCGGCCTACCATGGGATCACGGCCCAACCCGGAACCGCAAGCTTGACCAGCAGGACCGCCGTGAGTGCCGCAAACCCCAGCAGCGCGTTGTACTCCCGATGCCGGCGGTACAAGGCAATCGAGAAGCGGCCGGAGGCGCTCCCCGCGGCCGGCCAGAGGCGCGGCAACAGGCGCGGCACACGGGTCCGATAGGCCTCGAAATCGTTGCCGAACCGGGCGGTAAGGTAGCGCTCTTCTTCGCGAATGACGGGAATGTAAATGCCGACGAGCATGGCCGTGGCCAGCACCGCCAGCACCCATGCGTGCGCGGCGATCACAAACCCCGCCCCAAGCAGGATGCTACCCAGGTAAAGCGGGTTCCGCGTAAACCGATAGGGGCCGCTGGTCGCCAAGACGTCGTTCTTGCGGATGTGCCCGGCGGCGCGGGCGCGGAGTAGGAGGCCGGCCAGTGCGATGGGCAGGCCCCCGGCCAGACTGAGGCGGCTCGGGCGCGCGACCAGGATGAACACCGCCGCCAGCGCAAACCCCAGGGGGACGCGCCAGCGCTGCCGCCGGGCGCTCACCCGGTGGCCCTTCCCTCGCCCTCGCCCGCCGCCTGAAGCATCTCGCCACACGCCGCCGCGACTTCATCCGGGGTAATGGCGAGCATGGCAGGCGAATAGCGCGAACTGCGCTGGTAGGTGGTGACCGCGGCCTTGCGGATCACGCGGCATACACTGGAATACGGTCCATTGCGCGCCGGATCGGTAGGGCCAAACAGCGCCACGGTGGGCACGTGAAGCGCCGCGGCCAGCTGCAAAGGGCCGGTATCGCCGCCGACAACCAGCCGGGCGCGGCGCAGAATCGCCCCGAGGTGTTCCACGTCACCGGAAAAGAGGCGGGCGCGGATCTGGCTGGCACGGCGGTAGGCGTCGTCCATATCGCGTTCGCCCGGGCCGCGATTGAGCACCGCCGCGAGGCCATATTTCTGTTGCAGCATATCCGCCAGCTCGGCATAACGGTCGCTCGGCCAGCGCTTCGAGGCCCAACCGCCGCCGGGAGAAAAGAAAGCGAATTCGCCGATGTGGTTTTCCTCGATCCAGCTATCCACGCCGGCCTGCACCGAATCGGGGATGGGAAAGGGGAAACGCAAGTCGCGGCGCAGCGGTTGGCCCTGGGCCGCGCCCGCGACAACATCGAGCATTTGCTCCGCCACATGGACGGACGCCGGCGCGATCTTGAGGGTATAGGCGAGGCGCGCCACCCGCTCGCGGGGGCGGGCAAAACCGGCCCGGAGAGCGGCCCCACTCCAGCGCGTGATGACCGCCGATTTCATCGTGCCCTGGAGGTCCAGCGCCCAGTCGGGATGAAACTCCCGTACCTGGGCCAGTGCGCGGCGCAATTCCGGCCAACCCTGGAGTCGGCGGCGCATGCCATAGCTGTCAATCGTAAAGACCTCGTCCAGGTCGGGGTGACGGGCGACCAGCGGCAGCCATTTCTTCTCCACTACCCAGGCCAGGCGGGCTTGCGGGAAAGTTGCGCGCAAGCTGCAAGGGACGGGCAGCGCGTGTACGACATCCCCCAAGCTGCTGAGCTTGACGATGAGGATACGGGTTGGGGGCGGGTATCCGGACACGTTCCTTCCAGTATCGCCGAATCCCGGGCGCGAAGCGACCGCGCCGCCCGCTACGATCGCGCCAAGTGCGCCAGCAGGTCGCGCGTGGCATGACGCTTTTCATCGCCCACAATGCGGACCGCCACCCCCAACTCCCGGGCCACCGCCGCCTCGGGCACGGAATCGGGCGTGTAGTCGGTTCCCTTGGCATGAAAGTCGGGACGCAGGAGGCGCAGAAGGGGCTCCACGGTGATCTCCTCAAAGAGAACCACGGCGCTGACGCCTCTTACCGCCGCCACCAGTTCGGCGCGCGCGCGCTCCGGCAGGACCGGCCGGCCGGGCCCTTTCAACCGCCGTGTGCTGGCGTCCGAGTTGATGCCCACGACCAGCCGGGAGCCCAGCTCGGCCGCCGCCCGGAGGTACCGTACGTGACCGACATGCAGGAGGTCGAAACAACCGTTGGCGAAAACGATGGTATCGCCCGCCGCGCGCCACCGCATCACCGCTCCGGACGCGGCCTCGGCGCTCAAGATCTTAGTGGTAAACGAACTCATTGCCGCAGCGCCGCCTCCAGTTCGGCGGGGGAAACGGTGGCGGTTCCGGGCTTCATCACCACCAGTCCGGCGGCATAGTTGGCCAGGGCGGCGGCGTCCCACCCGCTGGCGCCGGCCGCCAGCGCTGCGGTAAAGACGGCAATCACCGTGTCGCCGGCGCCGGTGACATCGAGCGCCCGACGGCTGCCGTGCACGGCCAACTGGCGCAAGGGCTGGCGTTCCTCGAACAATGCCATGCCGTCGCGCCCGCGGGTGACGAGCAAATGGGTGCAACCCAGGCGCTGGCGCAACCGGCGTCCCGCCTGTTCCAAGTTGGCGGCAGCAGTCCCGATCTCCACGCCGAGGGCGGCTTCCAACTCGTTTTCGTTGGGGGTGGCGGCGCTGAGACCGCGGTAGGCGGCGATCTGGTAGCGGGCATCCACCGTCACCAGCGCGGGCATCGGCATGGCGCTGCGCAACTCCACCGCCAGAGCCGGGGTCACCGCGCCGTAGCCGTAGTCCGAGACCACCACCGCCGCCGCACGGCGCGCGGCACGGCGGGCGCGGACTGCCATGCGCTGCTGGGTGGCGGGCGGGTGAGGCTCGGGTTCCTGATCCAGGCGCACCACTTGTTGGGGAGCGGTGTGGGCGTGATGGGCCAGAATCCGTGTCTTGGTGGGAGTGGCCCAGCGGCGCAGGCGCACGAGCCCGGCGGTATCCATGCCGGACCCGCGAAAGCATTCCCGCAACCGCTCCCCGGGCTCATCGTCGCCCAGCGCGCCCACGAGACGCACGTTCACCCCGAGCGCGGCCAGGTTCATGGCCGCATTGCCGGCGCCGCCGGGCACAATCTGGCGGGAGCGCCGTTTGAGAATCAGTACCGGAGCTTCGCGCGACACCCGGGCAATCTCGCCGGCGACGAACTCGTCGGCCACAAAATCGCCCCAAACCACGATGGTGAGTTCGGAAAAGCGGCGCAGCCAGCGGAGCAGGGCGGCGGAGAGAGGAGGCAGAGTCATCGGCTTGGCTGCTCCAGAATCCAGGCAACCGCCTCGGCCGCATCGGCGGCAACGTATTCGGGGGCGGCGGCGTCCAAGTCGCGCTCGCCGTAGCCGGTGCGCACCAGGACGGCGCGGGCGCCGGCGGCGTGGGCAGCGCCCACGTCATGGCGGCTATCGCCGATGACCCAGGAGTTGGCCAGGTCGAGATCGAGGTCGGCGGCGGCCTGGCGCAGCATACCGGCCGCCGGCTTGCGGCAGTCGCAGATCCGGCCGTAGCCGGCGACGGTGCCCTGGGGATGATGCGGACAGTAGTAAATGCCGTCCACCCGGGCTCCCGATGCCTCCAACTGTTCACACAAATGCCGGTGCAGTTCCACCACGGCCGACTCGGGAAAGTACCCGCGGGCCACGCCGGCCTGATTGGTGATCACGACCACCGCCCGCCCGGATTGGTTGACACGGCGCACGGCGGCCGCGGCGTGGTCGAAGATGTGGAAGTCCTCCACGCGGCCGGCGTAGCCGACCTCCTCGTTCAAAGTTCCGTCCCGGTCAAAAAACACGGCAGGGCGCATGGTCTTGGCTATTTTAAGGCAGACCTGCCGGGCGCCCCGTTATCGCGCGGGTTCGGGCAAGTTGCTAGTGGCAGCGGAGGGGCGTGCCCGGGTAGGATAGGTTGCGGCATGCTTTCCCGGGTTTTTCGCGTCCATTTCGTGGGGATTGGCGGCATCGGCATGAGTGGGATTGCCGAGGTGCTGCTGGTCCAGGGTTGGCCGGTGTCGGGGTCGGACTCGCGTCCCTCGCCGATTACCCAGCGCCTGGCCAAGCTGGGCGCGCGCATACACATCGGGCATGCGGCCGAGAACCTGGGCGACGCCGAGGTCGTCGTGATTTCCAGCGCGGTGAGCCCGGAAAACGCCGAGGTTGTGGCGGCGCGGGCGGCGCAGATCCCGGTGATTCCGCGGGCGGAGATGCTGGCCGAGCTGATGCGGCTCAAGTTCGGCATCGCGGTCGCCGGCATGCACGGCAAGACGACCACCACCTCGCTGATCGCGACGGTGCTGGCGGCGGCCGGCCTCGACCCCACCGTGGTGGTGGGGGGACGGTTGGACTCGATCGGCTCCAACGCGCGGCTGGGGACGACGCAGTACCTGGTGGCGGAAGCCGACGAAAGCGACCGTTCGTTCTTGCACCTGTCGCCGATCGTGGCGGTCATCACCAACCTGGACCGGGAGCACCTGGACTGCTACCGCGATCTGGAAGACATCCAGGATGCCTTCGTCAGCTTCGCCAACCGCGTGCCGTTTTACGGAACCGTGCTGGTGGGCGCCGATGACGACGCCACCCGCGCCATCCTGCCGCGCATCCGGCGGCGCACGCTGAGCTACGGCCTCAGCCCGGAGTGCGACCTGCGGGTCACGGAAATGAACTTGGCCGGCTTGCATTCGCGCTTCCGGCTGGAGCAGTCGCCGACGGCGGCCCACCTCTTCGGCCGCGAGCAAGTGGCCAGCCTCGATCTGGGGGAGTTCACGTTGGCCCGGCCGGGCGCCCACAACGTGGTGGATGCCACCGCCGCGATCGCCACGGGACTCCTTCTCGGCCGGGACTTGGAGGTCATCCGGGCCGCCATCGCCGGCTTCCGCGGGGTGGACCGGCGCTTCCAGATTCGCGGCGAAGTCGGCGGGGTCACTGTCGTGGACGACTACGGCCATCATCCCACCGAGTTGGCGGCCACGCTGGCCGCTGCCCGTCAGGTGGTCAACTCGCAAAGCCAGCCAGGACGGGTGCTGATGGTATTCCAGCCTCACCGCTACACTCGCACGTATCACCTGCAACGCGAGTTTGGCGAAGCGCTGGCAGCCGCCGATCAGGTCTGGCTGCTGGACATTTACGCCGCGGGCGAAGCTCCCATTGCGGGTGTGAGCGCGCAAGGGTTGTGCGAACGCGTGCAGGCGGCGGGCGGACGGGCGGCATACGCCGGCGACGCCGAGCGGGCGATCGCGGCGGTGGCGGCGGCCAGCCGGCCGGGTGATCTAATCCTGACCCAGGGAGCGGGCAGCGTTTCCGGCATGGGCGACAAGCTGTTGGAGGCGCTCGGCGCGCGCCCGGACGCCACCCCGGTAATCCACGAGGCGCAGCCGTGAAACGTGCCCCGCAGGATGACGGGGACGAGGCGCTGGAGCCGTCGGCGGTGGAGGGCGACCTCGAACCGCCCCCGCAGGACCCGGAGTACCGCCGCCGGCGGACTCCGGTACGGGTGCGGCGGCAGCGGACCGCCGGCTGGTGGCACGCCTGGCGCCGGGGTTGGAAGCCGGCGCTTGCGGGTACGGCCCTGTTGGCGCTGCTGGGGGGACTCTATGCGCTGGTGTTTCAGAGTCAATGGTTCGTCCTCGAAAGCTCCGATCAAATCACCCTGCGCGGGGTAGTGCACACCGATCCGGCGGCGATCCTTGGCGTATTCTCCTCCGATCTCGGGCGCAACGTGTTCTTCATCCCGCTGAGCGCGCGGCGGCGAGCGGTCAACGCCATTCCCTGGGTGGCGGATTCGGCGGTGCTGCGGCTGTGGCCGGCGCGGCTGCAAGTGATCGTGCAGGAGCGCACCCCGATCGCCTTGGCGCGGCGCGGCGAGCAGCTCGAGTTGATTGATGCGGCGGGAGTCTTGTTGCCGGTGCCGCCGGGCGGCAAGTTCGACTTTGCCGTACTGAATGGCCTCACCGGGCTGGACGGACCCGATGCGAATCGGCCCGAAGCCCGGAGGCAGCGGGCGCAGCAGCTCAAGCTCTACACTGCGCTGCGCGCCGACTTGGACCGCGATGGAGCCCACCGCAGCCGCGATTTCTCGGAAATTGACGTCAGCGATCCGAGCGACTTGCAGGCGCAGGTAGCCGCGCCGGGTGGCGGGACGGTGTTGATCCATTTTGGCGACCAGAACTTCGGAGCCCGCTACCAGCTGTTCCTGTCCCAGATCGCGGCCTGGCGGCAAAAGTATCCCGCCATGGTTTCGGTGGACCTGCACTTTGACGGAGAAGCGATTGTGAATCCGGGAACGCCGCCGCCGCCGCCGGCGGCCGCGGCGCCCGGCAAGCCGCCCGCCGGGAACGCCACCCATCCGCCGGCGCCGGTCAAGCGCCTCAAACCGGCCGCCCGCGGCGCCCATCCCTCGGCCGCACTCTGGAGCGCGGCCGCCGCCACGGAGTGCGGATGAAGGGCGCGCCCGATTGCGCCTTTGCCGTCCTCGATCTGGGGACCGCGCGCACCACGCTGCTGCAGGCCACGCTGAGCCAGGGGACGCTGCGGTATCTGGGCCATGTCACCCAAGCCAGCGCGGGGCTGCGCAAGGGCAGCGTGGTCTCGCTTCCCGCCGCGGCGGAGTGCATCCGCGGGGCGGCGGCGCGGCTTGAACAGCGCACCGGAATGCCGGTGGAGCGCGTTTTCCTGAGCCTGACCGGGGCCCACGTCAAAGGCGTGGGGAGTCAAGCGGGCATCTCCCTAACTTCGCGCAGCCGGGAGATCACCCGCGACGACGCGCGCCGCGCCCTGGACTTGGCGCGTTCGATCGCGTTGCCCGAGGACCGCCAGATTCTGCACGTGGTGCCGCAGGAGTTCGTGCTGGACCGCCAGGGCGGCATCCACGAACCGGTGGGGATGTTGGCTTCCCGCATGGAAGCCCGGATTTATGCGATCACGGTCGCCGCGGGGACCAAGGACAACCTGGTGCTCGCGGCCAACCAGGCCGGCCTGGAAGTCCAGGAGCTGATCTTTGCGCCGCTGGCGGTGGCCGAGGCCTGCCTGCGCGCCGAGGACCGGCACGCCGGGGTGGCGGTGGTGGATCTGGGCGCGGGTTCGACCGGGATCCTGGTCTATGCGCAGGGCAGCTTGGCGCATGCGGCGGTGATCGGCATCGGCGGCGACCACTTCACCAACGACATCGCGGTCGGGCTCACCACCCCGCAACCGGAGGCTGAGCGCATCAAATGCGACTATGGCGCGGTGACTGTGGGCTACACCGCCGAGAACAGCGAGATCGAGGTGCCCGGCTTGGGCGCGGTCAGCCCACGGCTGCAACCCCGGCGGCAGTTGGTGGAGTGCATTGAGCCCCGGGCCAAGGAACTGATCCGCATGATCGGCGCCGAGGTGATGCGCGCGGGGCCGCCCATCGCGGGCCTGGTGGTGAGCGGTGGCGGCGGACGCCTGCAAGGCTTCCTGGACATGCTGGCGGCTGCCACCGGGCTGCCGGTGCGGGTCGCGGCCCCGTCGTTGATCGAAGGCATGCCGGACGAGATGGCGGAGCCGGAGTTCGCCTTTGCGGTCGGGGGGTGCTACTACGCCCACCGGCTATTGGCGCGGCAGCCCCGGGCGGCCTCCTGGTGGGCGCGGCTGAAACAGCGGATCGAGGAGCTGGCGTAGGGCCCGAAGTACTTGCGATCCAACCACTTGGCCCGGTTCCGCGCCGCCGTTCAGGCCCGGCCTGGACCCGCTCGGCGTGGCAAAAATACCATTCGCCCGGAATTGCTTGGCCGCCCGAGTTCCGGGCCGTAGCATCACAATGAGCCGGGGGTGTAAACCCACGGCCCTCGCGCCGCGCCGGAAGGGTCCGCCGCGGGCCGCAAGTTGGCAACGACATTTTGTACCAGGAGGCAGCACTTGAGCACGCAAACTTTTGCTCCCGAGACCTTCGCGCCCGCCAAGCGGAGCGACTTCACGGTCTTGCAGCCGGAAACCACGCACTCCGGGTCGCGGATTGAAGCCATCCACAAAGGGCTGCCCAAGATCACCCAATCGCTGTGCCCGGACTGCACCCGCGTGATCGAAGCGCGCGAGTTCGAAGAGAACGGCGCGGTCTACATGGAGAAGACCTGCCCCACGCACGGCTACTTCCGCGACAAGATCTACGCCGACGTGAAGCTCTACTTGAAGATGGAGCAGTGGTACTTCGGGGACAACCGCGGTCTCTCGAACCCGGCGATTCCGAGCGCCACGCGCTGCCCCGACCAGTGCGGGCTGTGCTCGATGCACACCAGCCACACCGGCCTGGCCAACGTGGATTTGACCAACCGCTGCAACCTGACCTGCCCGGTTTGTTTTGCCAATGCCAACGCGGCCGGCTACCTTTACGAGCCCAGCTTCGACCAGGTACGCAAGATGCTGCAGGCGCTGCGCAACGAGCGCCCGGTGGCGGGGCGCGTGGTGCAGTTCTCGGGCGGCGAGCCGACGATCTACCCGCGCTTCCACGACGCCGTGGCGCTGGCCAAGGAGATGGGCTTCAGCCACATCCAGGTGGCCACCAACGGCGTGATGTGGAACGACCTCGATTTCTGCATCAAGGCGCGCGATGCCGGGCTGCACACGTTGTATCTGCAGTTTGACGGCGTCTGCGACGACATCTACAAGCGCACCCGCGGCGAGTCGCTGTTCGACAAGAAGCTGAAGGCGATCGAGAACGTGCGCAAGGCGGGCATCATGAAGATCGTCTTCGTGCCCACCATCGTGAAAGGCCTCAACGACCACCAGATCGGCGACATCATCAAGCTGGCGCTGGACAACATCGACGTGGTCAGCGGCATCAGCTTCCAGCCGGTAACCTTCACCGGGCGCATTTCGCGCAAGGAGTTGGAGGCGAAGCGCTTCACGCTGGCCGACGTGGCGCACGCGGTGCATGAGCAGACCGGGCTGGCGGATCCCTACAACGACTGGTTCCCGCTGGCGTGCGTGACCCCGTTCTCGAAG
>Ga0134125_10002267_pt1 | contig 22894 bp, 24 predicted proteins | sample KB31751_FD_96464 | JGI IMG/M metagenome (GOLD analysis project Ga0134125, IMG submission 96464) | Terrestrial soil microbial communities with excess Nitrogen fertilizer from Kellogg Biological Station, Michigan, USA - KB3-175-1 | ecosystem: Environmental > Terrestrial > Soil > Unclassified ... | reverse complement strand
CACGGCGAGGAAGTGATCTGCGATTCACGCGCGCACCTGTTCGACTGGGAGCTTTCCATGCTGGCCTGGTTTTCCGGCTGCCAGATTCGCTCGGCCGACGCCCCCGACGGCATTCTTACCTGGGACCGCATCCGCCCCATCCTCAAGCCCGGCAGCCCACACTCTTCCCGCACCGGCGCCATTGAGATCGAGAATACGCACAACATGGCCGGCGGGCGCGTCTACCCGCAGGACGTCATCGACGATATCTGCGACCGGGCGCATGATGCGGGCGTACCCGTCCATATGGATGGCGCGCGCATATTCAACGCTTCCACCGCCACCGGGAAGCCGGTTCGCGAGATCGCCGCCAAAGCCGACACCGTGATGTTCTGCCTGTCGAAGGCGCTGGGCGCTCCGGTTGGATCGATCGTCGCGGGTCCCGCGCACCTCATTGAACGCGGACGCCGCTATCGCAAACGTCTCGGCGGCGGCATGCGCCAGGTGGGAGTTCTCGCGGCCGCGGGATTGATCGCGCTCGAGGAATCTCCAAAGTGCCTCGGAATCGATCACGCCAATGCGCAGCTCATCGCTGAACGGCTGCGGCAAATCGACGGTGTCGCGGTTCTGCCTGTCGAGACCAACATTGTCATCTTCGATCTGCCGGAAGGATGCTCGCCCGGCGCGACCGCGGCCGCCCTCAAGGACCGAGGAATCCTGATCAACTCTGTGAACAATCGGTTCATGCGCGCTGTGACCCACTACGACGTCAGCCGCGCGCAGTGCATTGAAGCCGTGGATTCGCTGGCCGAAATACTCATGTGACCGGGTGTCCGGCAGCCCACAAAAGGCGATCGGCGCTCTGCGGAACCGGTAAACCCGCGTAGCATAATAGCAGCGTGTTACCGGGCACTACGAAGGAACTCCAGATCCTGTCGCCGGACGGTCAGAACCGTTTCGTCCCACTGACAGCCGACCGGCTTTCTCTGGGCCGCTCCAGTGCCTCCGAGCTCGCCTTCCCGGATGATAACGGCCTCTCCCGCCAACACCTTACGTTCGAGCGCGACGGCGAGCAATGGATGCTGCGCGATCTCGGAAGCAAGAACGGCACGATGCTGAACGGGGTCAAGCTCACCGCTCCGGCGGCTTTGAAGTCCGGCGACAGGATCGGCGCCGGACACCTGATCCTTGTCTTTGACGGCAACCACTCGCCATCCCACAAGCCGGTCGTTGTTTTCGATCCTCGCGACGACCACGACGAGAACAGAAGTTCTTCGACCGTCATCACACAGATCGACGGCGTCGTCAAGAGCGATGGAGGCGTGGCGGAAGCTCAGACGCTCGCCGCATCGCATGTTTCCGCGCTGGTTCGGGCGGGCAATGAGCTGGCCGGCAATCGTCCGCTGCCGGAGCTATTCCCCTTCATCCTCGACCTCGCCATTCAGACCGTGAAAGCCGACCGCGGCGTGCTGATGACTGCTGAAGACGACAATCTCGTCGTGCGGGCGAACAAGGGCGACGGCTTCCGCATTTCGACCGCCGTCCGCGATCGCGTGCTCAACAGCGGCCATTCAGTGCTGGTGCGCGATACCTCGATCGACGACGCGTTCCGCGAGCGTCGCAGCATCGTCGAGCAGAACATCCGGACCCTGATGGCCGTGCCTTTGCAGACGCGCGACAGCATCATCGGACTCATCTACGTCGACTCGCCATCGCTCCTCCGCGAATTCACCAAGGACGATCTCAACCTTCTCACCGTGATGGCCAATGTCGCGGCCATCCGTATCGAGCACACGCGCTTCGCCGAGATCGAACAGGCCCGTCAGTTGCTGGCGCGCGATCTCGAGCAGGCGGCGGAAATCCAGCGGGGATTTCTTCCTGCGGTCGCACCTGCCGTCCGTGGACTTGACGTCGCCGGCCACAACGCCCCGTGCCGTACTGTCGGCGGCGATTACTACGACTTTTTTCCGTACGGCGAGAGCCGCATCGCCATGGTGTTGGGCGATGTGTCCGGCAAGGGGATGCCCGCCTCACTGCTGATGATGGGCCTGCAGGCGCGCGTGCAGGTGCTGATCGAAGAGCCGAAGAGTCTGGCACAGGTCATGACGCGGCTGAATCGGATCACCTCCGCGAATTGCCCGTCGAATCGTTTCATCAGCCTGTTCTTCTGTATTCTCGACGGCGACACCGGTGAGCTGACCTTCTGCAACGCCGGACACAACCCGCCCGTGATCGTGCGCGCGGACGGAAGCTATGAGCGCCTGACGGGGGCGGGACCAGTCCTCGGCATCATGCCGGCGAGCGAGTATGAGGAGCGCCATGTGAAGCTCGGCGAAGGCGATTCGCTGGTGATCTATAGCGACGGCGTGACGGAAGCGGTGAATCCGGCGGCCATTGAGTTCGACATCGATGGTCTGGCGAGTGCCGTGATTCCGGTGCGCGATCAGCCCGCGAATGAGATCATCGCCGCGATCAACAGGTCGGTCGTGAAGTACACGGCCGGAGCCCCGCCCGCGGACGACATCACGCTGATCGTGGCGCGCCGCACGGCGCATTAGCGCAGGCGCAATGAAATCGCGCGCGGGACACACAGCCACGACTCCATCGCATTCCACCTGTATCAGGCTTTCGACGCCGCAGCGCTGGCCAGCGCCGCTTTCACCCGCGCCGGTGTGAACGGGGCGGTCCGAAGGCGAACGCCGGTCGCGTCAAACACCGCATTGCCGACCGCCGCGGCTACCGGTGCGCTCGCTGCCTCGCCGGCTCCGTATGAAGGTTCCTCCGGCCGGTCGATCAGGGTCACCTGCACGACCGGAGCTTCCGGAAAGCGCAGCAATGGATAGCGCATCCAGTCCGTGCTGGTGACGCGGGACTTGTCGAATGTGACCTCTTCATGCAGCGTGCGGCTCAGCGTCTGCATGATGTTGCCCTCGACCTGATTGCGAAGGCCATCCGGGTTCACCACCAGGCCGCAATCGTGCGTGCAGACAATACGCCGCACCGTGATTGCGCCCGTGTTGCTGTTGACCGCCAGCGTCACGCCGACGGCGACATAATTCTCCGCCTGCTTGTAGCGCACGTAAGCGATCCCACGCCCGACCAGCAGATCGCCCTCGGCCGCGTTCGGGTTCGGCGACTTGCGCGGCTGCCAGTCCATCATCCCCGCCGCGCGGTTCAGGACGTCGAGCGCCCGCTGGTCCGTCAACCCGCGGACGCGGAACGCCACCGGATCCATTCCGGCCGCATGAGCCAACTCGTCGGCAAAGCTCTCCACCGCGAACACATTGGCGATCTTTCCAGGCGCGCGCAGATTCGAGAGCCGCAGTGGAGTGTCCTTCAGATGATGCGAGAGGATACGCATGTTCGCGACCGGGTACGGAGGATCGAGATTCAACGTCATCAGGCCCGCGCCCTGCCCGTGGGTCTGCTGCATTCCAGCCGACTCCGGACCCAGCAGCGCGCGGCTGCCGCCCGGGCCGTCCGGCACCCACATCTGCGTCTCCCAGGCCACGATGTTTCCGTTCGTATCCACGGCGCCGCGCATCTCATGCAACTGCGCGGGACCTTTCGGGTCCCACCCATGCTCGTCGGCACGCATCCACTGCACGCGCACCGGCTGCCCAACGGCGCGCGAGAGCATCAGCGCATCCGCCGCGGCATCGTCGGCTCCATTGGTCCCGTAAGAGCCGGAGCCATCCATGTAAACGACGCGAACTTTCTCCAGAGGAAGGCCGAACACTTTGGCTAGATTGGCGCGCACGCCATAAGGATTCTGCGTCGCGCTCCAGACGGTTGTGCCCGAGTCGTTCACGTCCGCGACCGCGCACGAGGGGCTCAGGGATGCGTGGCTTTGGAACGGCCAGTAGTATGTTGCCGACAACTGCTTCGCGCTCGACGCAATTCCAGCCGCGAAATCGCCCTTCATGGCGACAGTCTGATCTTTGTCGACCGGCGCATTTCTGACAAACTGCGCAAGTCCCTCGCTCCCCGGCAGCCCCTGCCAATCGCTCCATGTGGCCTTGATCTCGCGGGCCGCGCGTACAGCCGCCCACTCGTCTTTCGCGACAACACCGAGGAAGCTCTCAATCCGAATCACCCGCACCTCGGGAATCGCGCGGATCGAAGCTTCATCCACCGACAGCAGCTTCGCGCCGATGGATGGCGGACGCACCACGCGCCCATGAAGCATGCCGGCGAGTGTCAAGTCCTGCAGCCAGGGATGCTTTCCGGTCGCCTTCGCGGTCACGTCCGGACGCGGCAGGGGTTTGCCGACGATTGCGTAAGTTCTGGGATCCTTGAGTGCCGCTTTGGGGTCGAGCTTGAGCCCAAACTGTTTGTTTCCGACGAGCGATGCGACAGTCGCCGTTTGGCCGCCCGGATGGATCACCACGCCGCCGGTGATCGTGAATTCGCTTGCGGGACGGTTGAATCGCTTCGCGGCGAGATCAAGCAATCCCTGGCGCGCTGTAGCCGCGGCCCGCCGGATATCCGCCGCGCCGCGCGGAATCCCCGAGCTTCCTCCCGTGCCGCCGTGATCGGGAGTCACGGCAGTGTCGCCGGCAATCACGCTGAAGCGCTCAACGGGCGTCCCGAGTTCCTCGGCGGCGGTCTGCCGGAAAGCTGTGGCGAGCCCGGTGCCGACATCGACCTTGCTCGTGTAGATCGTCACCGAGCCATCCGCGTGGATCGCGAGGAAGCTATCAACTTCCGACGGATCGAGCGACTTCGTTTGTCCAAGGGCAAAGCGCACGATGAGCGCGCCGCCAACCACCTGAAAGAGCCCGCGCCGTGAAAGAGAAACCGCAGTTGCCATGCCTCTCTCCTAAGCCTTCGTCCCGTTCGCGACACGCATCACCGCATTCATGATTCGCGTGTGCGTGCCGCAACGGCAGAGATTGCCCGCGAGCCCCTGTTTGACCTGTTCAAGCGTCGCGTGGGGCGACTGCGTCAGCACGCTCTTCGCGGACATGATCATCCCATTCGTGCAGTAGCCGCACTGCGCCGCCTGCCCGGCAATGAATGCGGTTTGCAACGGGTCTGCGTTCAAACCCTCAAGCGTCGTGACTGCATGTCCGGCCACCTGCTTCACCGGCGTGATGCACGACCGCACCGCCTTACCGTCGAGCAGCACTGTGCACGCGCCGCACTGGCCGAGGCCGCAGCCGAACTTCGCGGCACGCAGTGAAAGCGTGTTGCGCAGGACGTAGAGGAGCGGCTGGTCCGGATCCCAGGAGTCTACCGTCTTCTGCGCGCCGTTAACGCGGAACTTGTATTGCGGCATGGCAATCATTATCTGCCAATTGGCGCGGACTCATTGGAGCGCCGCAGCGTGGGCGGCCGCCCCGTAAGGACCGCAGGCTTGCTCGCTTCCATCACCTGCCGCCGGACCGCCATGAATTCGCCGGTAGATGCCGCGTAATTCGCCGCCGGCAGTTGCGCGCGTGATTCGTCGATGACCGCAAGACGTCCGTCACGATTTTCGAGTGTTTGCAACCGCGTCAGGTAGCTTACCAGCGCCGCCGAATCGTAATCCACGCGCGCCATTATCCGCACCGCCATCGCGTCGGCCTCCGGTTCATTGCGCAACAGTTGCGCCATCAGGGAGCGGGGAATTACGTCTTCAGCGCAACTCCCACCCTTGCCGCCGACATATATCAGCGGAATGGACGCGTTCCCGAGTTTCCCGGACGCCTGATACGCCGTGCGCGTGCCAAGGCGGAGCGCGATGTGCGCCATCCCGTGCGCCAGCATGCCCGCGAATTCGGATTCATCCCGCGCCTGCGCGAAAAGAGCAGCCGGCACGAAAACGTATCCCCCCGCGAAGGCCCCCGGCTCGTGTGTCTCGCGGCAGAGATCCTCCGCGATGACGCTGAATTTGAACATCGCCGGCGCGTGCGATGCGCCGATGTCCCGCAGCGCCGCCGCGAGCCTTTGCCCGATCGCACTTACATACGCCTGCGCAGCCGGGAGATCGAGCGGCGGCGACGTTTTGTTGACGCGGTCCGCCATCGCGCGCCCCAGCGCGTCTTCCTTCGCCCGATCCAATTGTGCGAAGGCGACCGCGGGAAGGAGCAGCAGGAGCAGCCAGGAAATCCGCACGGGTGTGCGATGCGCGGCACTGGGGACTGGTTCCCCGGAAATCCGTTTTCCGGCGGGTGCTCCGTGCTGCCGCGGGTTTGCGGTGTGCTTTTGACGAGATTGGGGCGAAACGGGCGGTTTCAGGCGGCCTGGCAGCCGTTTCGCGGGTTCCCGCTTTGAGGGAAGTCGCTGCATTTCAGTGGGTTCCCGGGTTCAAATCATCAGAAAAAATATTGCGCGTGGAAGCACGCAACTTCAGGTAGCGATCGAGAGCGCGGAAGAACTGGCGATCGAGGCGCATTTCGCGATCGTTCAGGTTGTGTTCGCCTTCCCGCTCCAGGTTCCAGATGCGGAGTTGCCGCCAGTGCGCGGCGGCCATTTTGCCCACCAGCAGGTGTTCCAGCGGGCTTTCCGGCTGCAGGGCGTCGTTGAGAATCCGGAGCAGAGCGTCAAAACGTCCGCGCGATTCGCCGTCCAGCAAGAGGGTTCTCGCGAGAAGGCCGTGCCGTGTGTTGTGGCCGGAGGACCGACGCTTCCCGGACTCGGTGACCGGGCCGCGCGAGCGCGCTCCGTTGAGGCGTGATGCGGCGACTTGTCTGGGCGTGCGCGGCTTCGGCGATTCGAAAACGGAATCGTCCATGGGTAATTCCTCCTGAAAGCATTTTCCATTCACAAAGTCTGCAAATATTTCACACTTATTCCCAAGTGATTCAAATAAAAGATCGAAAATTATCGTTCCGCCGGTGACCCGGGCTTGAGCGGGGACGGAAAATGGCGCCGCCAGTGGTACATGCAGGGTGTGTGGTGGATACGAAAAGAGAGTCCGGCGGAAAGCAGGCGGGCGCGGAGGGCCGCAGCGCGCGCCGAGGAGAATTGCGTCGAATTCGCAAAAAGGCGGCTCGGGTTCGAAGCGGATGAGAAGCAGAGGCTGGTGCTGGAGTCCACGGCGCGGCGCGGAATTTTGAACTGCACGCGGCAGTGGGGCAAGTCGACGGTGGCGGCGGTGAAGGCGATTCACCACGCGTACACGATACCGGGGAGTCTGGTGCTGGTGGCGAGTCCGTCGGGACGGCAGAGCGGGGAGTTCCTGCATAAGGTGTGTGAGTTACTGTCAACCGCGGGAGTGCGAGGGCGCGGAGACGGATACAACGAGTTGTCGGTGCGGTTCCCCAATGGGTCGCGGATTGTGGGATTGCCTGGAGTGGATGGAACGGGGCGCGGATTTTCGTCGGTGTCGCTGATGATTATCGACGAAGCGTCGCGGGTGGAGGACCGGATGTATCGAGCGCTGCGGCCGATGCTGGCAGTGGGCGGAGGAGAGTTGTGGCTGTTGAGCACGCCGAACCAGAAGCGCGGATTTTTTTATGAGATCTGGGAGCATGGCGGTCCGGCATGGATGAAGGTGCGGGCGCCGGCGACGGAATGCGCGCGCATCCGGCAGGAGTTTCTGGAAGAGGAAGTGGCCGAGCACGGGGAGGACGAGTTCCGGCGCGAGTATTTGTGCGAGTTTCTGGACAGCGGTGAGGCGGTATTCGATCGGGGGTTGCTGGAGCGGGCGATGGATGACGAGGTGAAGCAACTGGAGCTGTGAGGGCGAAGACTGGAGACGGCGATGTTCGAGGTGGGAGTGGATTTGGGGCAGAGGCAGGATTATACGGCGATTGCGGTGGTGGAGCGGCGGGAGTTGATGCTGGCGTACCGGACGCCGGCTTTCCACAGCCTTGCGGTGCGGCATGTAGAGAGGCTGACGCTGGGGATGCCCTATGCGGGCGTGGTGGCGCGGATTCGCGAGATTGTGCAGAGCACGGCGCTGCGGGGCAATTGTGCGCTCACGGTGGATGCGACGGGCGTGGGGAATCCGGTGGTGGAGATGCTGCGGGCGGCGCGGCTGGGGTGCGAGATTTGCGCGGTGACGATTACGGGAGGGCAGCGGCCGAGGTCCTCGGGCGGCGGATGGAATGTGCCGAAGCAGGATCTGATCGCTTACATTCAGGTGCTGCTCGAAAAAGGGCAACTGAGAATTGCGCGGGATCTGCGCGGGGCGCGGCTATTGTTGCGGGAATTGATCGACGTGCAGGAAAAGCTGAAGAGCAATGGCGGGACGAGGGTGGGGGCGGAGGGGCGGGGCGCGCATGACGATCTGGTGATCGCGCTGGCGCTGGCGTGCTGGAAGGCGAAGGGGACAAGGGATTTGTTCGGTCCAGGGCGGCTGCCGGGGATTTGAAAAGCGAAAAGCAAGTTAGCCGCGAATGAACGCGAATAAACGGAAATCTATGAAAATGGGGATCAGGGGATGAGTGTCGCGGGATATTTCGGAAGAGAGGTTCGCCAGCTTCGCATGATCAGAAGAGGAATGCCGCGGGACGCGGATGAAGCGGGCATCGAGTATGACGGAAAAGTGCTGTGCGGGGAGGCTTCGGTTGAGCAGGCGCGGGCGATGGATGGCGCCGATAGCGTCAAGCATCCATTGGCTGATTATCTGACTGCTTATTGGGAAGTGGAGGAGTACGACCGGGTGTTGTTGTGGCATTGCCGGCTGTAAGCGAGACCTGGTTATACTCGTGGTATGAAGACGGCTATTTCCATTCCGGGTGACCTTTTTGAACGCGCGGAGCGCCTCGCATCACGGACCCGGAAGTCGCGGAGTCAGTTGTACAGCGACGCAATCGAAGAGTACGTCTGGCGTCACGCCGCCGAGGAAATAACCGAGGCGATGGATCGGGTTGTCGAACTGGTCGGGCCAAACCCCGATGGATTCGTTTCGCAGGCCGGCCGCCGGCGGCTTGCACAGTCTGAATGGTAATCGCCCGCGGGGACGTGTGGTGGGCGGATCTGCCGAGTCCAACCGGCTCAGGTCCGGGGTTCCGACGCCCTGTAGTCGTGGTGCAGGCGGACGCGCTGAATCGGAGTCGAATCTCAACGGTGGTCTGCATTCCGCTTACCAGCAATCTGAAGTGGCGCGACGCGCCGGGGAATGTATTTCTGACAGGGAAGGCATCGGGGCTGCCAAAGGATTCCGTCGCGAACGTGTCCCGGATCATCGCGCTCGACAAGAGCGATTTGACCGAACTCGCCGGCAAGCTTTCGAAAGCGAAGCTCGAGCTGATTGTCGCCGGGATTGACGTGATACTGGGCAGGCAGGAAAGGGTGACGTGAAACAACTGGAGTTCGGACAACCTTACTAAAGGAACACTAAAAAATACTTTCACAGGAAGTCGGTCGATCTGAGATAATTCTTGGCGAAATGTACGAAAGCGCCCGCCAAAATGAAGCGCTGCAGATGCATTCGCTAAGGAGAGTATGGATCAACGGATCACGCTCGATGAATTTAAGAAATGGGTAAATGGGGATGCGGTCGCGATTCGCGGGCGCGCAGTCCTCGAACCGGCGGGAGGCCCGAGCGACAAAATTTTCCCGCCATCGCACTCTATCGCTGACAACGATAAGCGCCCCGGCGCGAAGTATGCCTTCGAAGAGCGACGCGTTGGGGAGAAAAGCGTCTCATGTGTGTTGATCGATTCGGTTCAGAGCCAGGCGAATCGCATGGAGGCAGCCCTCGAGGCGCTATGGTCCGCTGGGAAGCTAACGTTGCCGGTGCTCCAAGTCGATCTCTCGGGGACCGCCGACGACATTGGCAAAGTCACGTCACTCTCTGCTCCGCATCGAGTAGCTGACGCGATTCTCCGCGACAGCGTGATCCAAGAGGATGCTCGCGACATTTTGTTCCGCATGTCCGTCGTTGGCAAGTCCTTCACGGATTCGAGTCCGCGAAACGCGGGCCCCTTGTTTAAGGTCTGCCCGACTGCTCTGGTTTTCGGTATGTGGGACAGCACGGGTCCCCGAGGCGGATTGGGTTCAAAATTTGCTCGGGTACTGACCTCGGAAATTATCGGATTCGACGCAAAAAGCGGGGTCAAAACTGCGAGCCGCATCGACCCGACAGGTATCACAACGAATTCGGCAAAAATCTACGTTTCCGCAAACCCAGAAACTGCCGGGTCGCCCTGGACGCATGATTGGCAAGAAGCAAAGCTTGATGATTCCAAAAAGCCGTTATCGGAGGACAACGCGCTCAAGTGGGGCAAGAAGGATAAGGCAGGCAAGCCCAGCGCCATCAACCACAGCAACGTTCCGCCGACAATCGAGGAAGTAGCGGGTGGAGTTACCATTGGTCGAGCCGAGCAGACGGTAGTCCTCTCGCTTGCAGGGATTCGACGACTTGCATTCGCGGAAGGGGCCGAGGAAGCTCGCGCGGTGTTAGCAGCTCTCGCTCTCGTCGCCATACTCGCTGAACAAGAGAACGGTCATGATCTGCGCTCTCGTTGCCTCCTCGTTCCCCACTGGAACGAAGATGAAAGCAAAAGGGGTGCGCTCCAGCTTGAGTTCGTCAAACGCGATGGCTCGACGGCGAACTTGGTAATTGACCGGGATTGTGCCATAACTTTGTACGAGCAAGCCGTCGCGGCATTGCCCGAAAAACTCAAGTTCGAAAGCAAGCTGAAGGGCAAACCGCTGGCCGAGCTCAAGCCTTCGCCGAAACTGAAATATTTAATCACCCGGAGTCGCGCGCTAGCAGAGGCAGGCATTGATGTTGCGGATGATTAATGCTAACGATTGAGATCGAACTGCTTGGCGGCCGATACTCCGCAACAGCGCACAGCGATCGATCAAGGGCGGAGTGGCCGCCGCATCTGGCGCGTTTCTTTTCCGCTTTGGTAGCGGCTCTTCATGACCATGACCCGGTTGATGATTCAGAGAGAAAGGCACTTCTTTGGCTAGAGAACCAGGGTGCTCCTCAAATGGATGTCGATCTCACGGTCGATGACAGTGCTGGACGGCGTGACGTCCGTTCCGTGTTCGTGCCTGTTAACGACATAACTCTGGGCGACGACCCCGATCACGAAAGTGGGCTTCGGGCGGCGCAGGCGAAGCTACAGGATCTGGAGACGAGGCCCCAAGGGTCCGGGAATGCCTTGACAAAGGCACGAGAAGCTGTTGAAAAAGCAAGAGAAAGGCTACGGAGCCCCCAGAACGCAGACCTTGATCGTGCTATTGCGCTGCTCCCTCATCGCCGCACTCGGCAGGAACGAACGTTTCCGGTGGTGATCCCTGCCAGAAAGTCATTCGCATTCCTGTGGCCCGATGCCGAACTGAGCGAACATTCTGCTGCCCTGGATCGCTTGTGCGATCGCGTGACGAGACTGGGGCATTCGTCCTCGCTGGTCCGCTGCGCGGTAGTAACCCGTGAGATTATTCCTACTTTGATCCCAAGATCTGGTGGAGAGTACGTGCTTCGAACTGTGGGCCCCGGTCAGCTTGATCGACTCGAAGCTGAATACAAGCGCCACCAAGCTGTTGAACCGCGCGTACTTCCCTCTCGGCCCCAGCGGTACGGCGAGCCGATCGAGAGGAGTCTGGAACTGCCAAGCAGCATATTCAGCGATGACTGGCTCGTTTTTGAACGAATAGGCGGTGACCGTCCACTTGGTTCTCGTGGAGGCGATCTCGCTGTCGCGCTGCGGCGGGCGATCATCGAGACGAACGGTATCGAGGACCTTCCCGAAAGCCTTGCCGGGCGTGAAAGAAACGGCGGGCCGGCACACGAACCCCACCTCGCTTTCGTTCCGTTGCCGTGGGTCGGCCAGGATCATGCAGATGGTTCCATTCAAGGGCTGGCGATCATCGCGCCTCGATCAATGCCTGCCGATGATCAAGAGCGGCTGATGCAGTTGTTGGCCAGATGGGAAGCCGAGCGTGGCGACCCAAGGGACGATTACGCCCTCGACCTTGGCACGCCTACGGAATTCGGACGGGCGATCAAACTGCGGTTGCGGCGCGTGGAGGCGCCGACCAAGAAAACACTGAGTTCTGCGCGATGGTGCAGACCCTCGCGACGTTTCATCACCGTCACGCCAATCGCACTCGATCGGCATCCCGGTAACCTGCGTAGCAACTCCGGGGGCTCAGCCTACAGAGCAGCACGAGAGGCGGAAAGCTCAATCGCTGACGCATGCGAGCGCATTGGCCTTCCGAGACCTGCAGAGGTTTCTATATCTTTAGCTCCGCTGATCCCCGGAGCTGAGAACGTCGATCGATTCGCTCCCTGGCCGCGGCAGAAGGACCGTGTGCGCCGTGCGCGGGTTCACGCGTACATAGCGTTTGCAGAAAAAGTTCGTGGACCGGTGCTGATTGGCGCTGGCCGGCACTTCGGTTTGGGACTTTGCCTCCCCGTCTCCAGCGGGCCACCGGAGCAGAGTGCCGAAAAATGAGTCTGGCCGTCGAAGACTTCGCGACCTTTCATCGAGCCGTCCACAATAACCAGGACCCATTCGACTGGCAAGAGCGGCTATTACGCACAATAGTCCGCGAGCGCGGATGGCCACGCGTCCTCGACCTTCCGACCGGCTCCGGCAAGACTACATGTATCGACATCGCGCTCTTCGCGCTGGCGATGGAGGCCGCCAACCCGCCACAGGAACGCTGGTGCCCCCGCCGTATCGCTATGGTCGTGGACCGGCGTGTGGTCGTAGACCAGGCGGCCGATCGCGGTCGCAAGCTGAGTGCAGCACTCCGCAACTCCGCGGATACTACAGTCGCGGCGGTGCGCGATGCACTTGCATCCTTAACCGCCGAAGGTGAGGAGCCTCTCGGGGTTTTCACACTACGAGGCGGAATCCCGAAGGACGACGGATGGGCGAGAACCCCGGACCAGCCGCTCGTCATTGCATCTACGGTCGATCAGATCGGCTCGCGGCTGCTGATCCAGGGGTACGGTGTTTCCGCGAGCATGCGCCCTGTGCACGCCGGGCTTGCAGGCAACGATATCCTTTTGCTCCTGGATGAGGTACATCTTTCTCAGCCGTTCAAGCAAACACTGGAACGGCTCGGCAGGTTACGCGAGCGTTTTTCCGAAGACGGCATCCCCAAACGATTTCATTTTGCTTTTTTGTCGGCAACGCCCGGAAATATTGAAGGGCAACGATTCGGGTTGCAGGATACGGAACTCGCGCTTGGCTCAAAGCTGGGTCCGCGGTTGCACGCGAAGAAGCCAACTCGACTGCTGGAAGCGTCAGGACGCGACGATCTTGCAAACAAAATCGCGGGACACGCCCGCGCACTCAGTTCACGACATCATCTGATCGGAGCTATAGTCAACCGAGTCGATACCGCGCTTCAGGTATTCGAATTACTGAAGAGGATCGCGGACGGAAAGGCCGATGTCGTGCTCCTGACAGGGCGAATGCGGCCTCTGGACCGGGATGATGTGGTTGCCGAGAATGAATCCCGAATCTTTGCCGACAAGCGCGTGCGGTCCGATGAAGAACAGCCACTGATCGTAGTTGGTACGCAATGTATAGAGGCGGGAGCCGATTTCGATTTTGATGCGATGGTAACTGAATCTGCCAGCTTCGACAGCTTGCGGCAGCGGTTCGGGCGGGTAAACCGGCTTGGTAATTATGTTGACGCCGAAGGTAAAAGCAAGGCCGAAGGCATCATAGTTCACGATGTCGAGGCGAACGTGGCAAAGAGAGATAGAAACGGAAAGGTCGAACGGAAGAACGGTCAGCCTGTCATGATCGATGGTGACCCGATTTACGGAGACACCATCGTCAGAACGGTCAAATGGCTCAACAGCCAAGTCGACATTTCAGGCAGGAAAGCGGGGAAAAACAGGAAACGTGGGCAGCCAGAAACGCTACGGACAGTCGATTTCGGGACCCGATCGCTTCTGGATGCCCCTAACGAATTGCTTACGCCGAAGGCTGCGGCGCCGGCACTCCTCCCCGCATATTTCGATCTTTGGAGCCAGACAGCACCAGAGCCCTTCGTCGTTCCGGAGCCCTCGCTCTTTTTGCATGGTCCGCAGCGAGGTCCCGAGGACGTCAATGTTATCTGGCGGGCGGATGTTGACGAACGCGACTTCGATTCCGGGGAACTGGAAGACATTGTCTCCGCAGTGGCAGCAGTCCGTCCAACCTCACTTGAGGCGGTTTCCCTGCCCTTTACAATTGCACGCCAATGGCTAGCCGGAAGAACGAATGCGACCCACGAAGAGTCTGACGTTGAGGGGCAAGCACAAGGGTCCGAAGACGAAGAACCGCTCGGCACAGGCCGCCGTGCGCTCGGTTGGTATGGCGACAAAAGTGAAATCGTAGACGCGCTCACGCTGCGCCCCGGACAGACGCTCATTGTACCCGTCACGTATGGGGGAATCGACCCTGCGAGCAAATCCTTTAATCCGAACTCGGGGGTCGAGGTACACGATCTTGCGGAGCGAGCTTCTTTTCTGGCGCGCGGACGCCCGGTTCTTCGCCTCCACTCGCCTGTGTTAGCCGGTCTTGGTCTGGATGCCGATCAGGAGGATTCAACTGCTGTGCGGAGGCATCTGGCGGCCACTGCGCTCAACCTGAAAGGTTGGATGCGGCTTTGGGCCCAGCGGATCGCGGGAGGCCGGAAGACCTTCGCCGTTGCCTTGCAAAGAGACGCCGAGGGTTGGACCGTAATCTTGGGTGAGAAGGTAAAACCTGGCCACCAAGGTCAATCCGCATCCGGGGGATCGATACCAGTGAGGATGGAGGAACAAACGGATACGACAACGGACGACGAAGACTCCTATTATGTGGGATCAGAAATTACATTGGATCGCCATACAAACAATGTTGAGAGCCTTGTCCGGGGCTATGCCCGGCGCCTCGGTATATCCGACGCCCTGGCGGCGGATCTTTCGCTCGCGGCGTGGTTACATGATATTGGCAAAGCAGATTGGCGCTTTCAGCGCATGCTGAGGGGCGGTCACGCGATAGCTTATTACCGTGACAGAGGCAGAAATCTCGCGAAATCAAGTATACCCGCGGCAAGCAGGTCGGAGCGCAAACGAGCACAGCAGTTGAGCGGATACCCGCCGGGGACGCGCCATGAGGTCCAGTCGCTGGCAATGATAGAGGCCGCGCGGTCGGAAATCGCTCCAAAGGCGAACGACATGGAACTGGTCCTGCATCTCGTTGCAAGTCACCACGGCCATTGCCGCCCTTTCGCACCTCCAGTCGAAGAGCGGAACGCGGTGAACGTCGAACTCGTGAACCACGGCAGCATCGCTTTCGGAGAGCTGTCGTTTGGACCCACTTCATCAGCACACAATCTGCACCGATTGGACAGCCCGATTGCTGATCGCTTCTGGCGCCTAATCGGCAGATACGGATGGCTTGAACTCTGCTGGTTGGAGACAATCCTTCGACTTGCCGATCATCGCGCAAGTGAATCGGAGGCATCGAGCTCCGCGTGAGTCAGATCGTACTTGAGGGTCTGGACGGATCGAACCCACTTGGCTTCATGGCCGCCGTGGGCCTTTTGCGGCTACTGCATCTGCAAAGCGTCGATGCGCGCCTCGGATTTATCGACGCCGGAGTATTCACCGCGTGGGTTGAATCCAAGCTTGGGCTGGAGGAGATCTCAAAGGTCGTGGCGGAGGACGCGACGGCAGCTGCCGGGCCTCAGCCGTGGCGACTTGAGTACACCAAAGAAGAAAAACGAGGGCTGAAAACTGTTGCGGATTTGAAAGCTCCACCCCAAGAGTTCTCGAAATTCCTGGATCTCGCGATAGATGAGTGGCTGGTCGGGCGCCCTCAACGTGCCGAGTATGCAGCGTGCTATGGAACGGATGTTGCGCGGGACGGCAAAGGCAACACCAAGCCCACCGCATTTCATTTCACAGCAGCAAACCAGAAGTTTTTAGACACTGTGGAAGACATCCGAAAGAGCGTTACCGAGGCGTGGGTGAGGGCATCCCTTCAAGAATCGGGAGGCGAGATTAGGAAGGGTGGAAACTTGCGCTGGAGCACGGACTCGGACCGTAACCGTGCTCTGATGGGCGTCAATCCAGAGAAGGAGGATACTACGGTAAATGGACCGTTGGAGTGGCTCGCCTTCCGCGGTTTGCCTGTGTTTACGACGGTCCCGGTTCAGGGTCGCGTGGCAACTTGCGGCTTTACCGGACGTCGACAGGATGAGCTCTGTTTTAACTGGCCTTTGTGGAACCTCGGCTCGGACTATCACACTCTGCGCTCCCTCCTAGCTAGCGTGGCGGGTTGGATCGACATGGAAACGCGCATGAGGCACGCCGCCGCCAAAAACCCGACGCACCAGACTAGACTCATTCAAAAGCGGGAAACAATCGCGAGAACGCGGCGCGCTCGCGGAATTTTCGCTTTGTGCTCGTCGCAGATCCGTCGCAGCGCACAAGGATTCGGCAATTTCGGTCCGGCACAAATTATCGACTGACAAGCGAAGGTCGGTTTACTTTTGACGTTGTCCGAAAGAAGGCAAAAATGAATACTCTCAAGAAAGCACGGCTACAGCGGGCAGGATGGGCTGTCGGGAATGCGGCTGAGTTCCTCAATCTCAATGCCCAGAAAGCACAGTTCGTTGAATTGAAGCTGGCGCTTGCTGGCGGAGTCCGGCAACTACGGGAACACCGAGGGATGACGCAGGCGGCGCTGGCGGAGCAACTGGGCTCGAGCGAATCGCGCGTGACGAAGATGGAGGTGGCCGACCGATCCGTATCTATTGACCTGATGATGCGGTCATTGCTGGCAATTGGAGCGACCCCTGGCGAGATCGCGAAGCTGATCAAAGACGCGTGGATACGCGCAAGGCGGCTTAGGCAGCCCAAACAACTTACTCCCAGGCGAAAGGCGAACTCCACGGGGACTGGCCCGTAACCGAGGATGGTCGGACAGATTAAAGACGACAGGCTAAGGCCTGTCCACCATTGGACGCAACCGAGCATTACGAACGGTCACCTACAAGAAGTCGCACGCGGACAGCTTTTTGTCAGACAATACAATTCTGACCAGGAGCGTCTTTCGTGCGTCAATCCTATCTCGTGTGTTACGACATCACGGATGATAAGCGTCTCCGCAAAGTCTTCAAGACCATGCGGGGGTTCGGCGATCACCTTCAATACTCCGTATTCGAATGTCAGTTCACGCCGCGCGATCTGGTGCGTTGCCGCGCGGAGCTGAGCCGAATCATCCAGCACGATGAAGATCAGGTGCTATTCGTGCACCTTGGCCCGGCGGAAGGGCGCGGCGATCGGGTCATTACGGCGCTTGGGCTGCCCTATACCAATTTCGACGCATCCTGCTACATCGTGTAAGAGCTGAGGACCAATTACGTATGAGCGCGCTTCCTCTCCCTATTCCTCGTCCTGTTGATCGTCCTGTGCCGCGAGAGCGAGAGCTTCCTGAATATCTGCCGGCGCGGATGGTGAATGAGTTCGTCTACTGTCCGCGCCTCTTCTTCTATGAATGGGTCGAAGGGCTGTTCGAGCACAGCGCTGACACGGTCGAGGGTTCAGCACAACACAAGCGCGTGGACCGTGGGACCGGGGCGTTGCCGGCGGCCAATGCGGAACGGGACGGCGCCGCGCCGGAAAAGATTCACGCGCGGTCGGTCACGCTCTCAAGCGAACGCCTGAAGGTCATCGCGAAACTTGACCTGGTCGAAGCGGAAGGCACGACAGCGACGCCGGTGGACTACAAACACGGCAAGCCGCGTGAGGCGGCGGACGGGTCCGGACTCGAGTTGTGGCCGTCGGACCGGGTGCAACTGGCGCTGCAGGCGATCGTGCTTCGGGAGAACGGCTATTCGTGCGATGAGGTGGCCGTCTTCTATCAGAAGACACGGCAGCGGGTGCGGGTGGCGGTTACGCGCGAACTGCTGGATGAAGCGGAAGAGGCGGTCGCTGGCGCGTGGGAGCTCGCGTCGATCGGGATCATTCCCGAGCCGCTGGTCGATTCGCCGAAGTGCGTCGGTTGCTCGCTCCATTCCATTTGCCTGCCGGACGAGACGAACTGGTTGGCGCTCGGTCCCGACGTGCTCGATAAAAAGCGTGCAGGCGCGGTCCAACTCGGTTTGTTCGGGCCGTCGTCTCGAAAGCCGCCGGGGCGGGAGACAGGAAGCGAGGGTTTTGACGCTTCGCGCAAGGAAGTCCGGCTGCTGATGACGCCGCGAGACGACTTGAAGCCGCTTTACGTGAATACGCCTGGGCTGCGGGTGGGCAAAAGTGGTGAGGTCCTGCAGGTGAAGGAGAAGGAGGCGACGGTTCAGGAGATCCGAATCGGAGATGTCTGCCAGGTGAATTTGATGGGCAACGTCCAGATCTCGACGCAAGCGATTCAGACGTTGTGTGAAAGCGGCGTGCCGGTTTCCTATTTTTCGATGGGCGGCTGGTTTTACGGCATTACGACCGGCATGAACACGAAGAACATCAATCTGCGGCGGACGCAATTCCGGCTGGCGGACTCGGAGTGGTTCGCACGGTCGCTGGCGCGCAGCCTGGTGGCGGGAAAGATCCGAAATCAAAGAGTGATGTTGCAGCGGAATCATTTAGAGCCGAAGAAGTCGACGCTGGCGGGGATGAAGGCGCTGGCGGAGAGCGCGGAATCGGCGGAGAGCCTGGAGACGCTGCTGGGGATTGAGGGCACGGCGGCGCGCCACTACTTTCACGAATTTGCCGGGATGATCAAGGTCGGGGAGGCTGCGGCGGCGGTGGATTTCGATGGTGGAACGGCGGATGAGACGGGTCCGCGGGCGTTGAATTTCGATTTTGAGGGGCGGAATCGGAGGCCGCCGCGCGATCCGGTGAACGCGCTGCTGAGCCTGGCTTACAGCATGCTTGCGAAGGATCTGACGATTGCGTGTTACGCGGTGGGTTTCGATCCTTATATGGGGTATTTTCATCAGATTCGGCACGGGCGTCCGGCGTTGGCGCTGGATTTGATGGAGCCGTTCCGGCCGTTGATCGCGGATTCGGCGGTGCTGAATGCGATCAACACACGAATGGTTACGGCGAAGGATTTTGTGCGGGCGGGTGAGTCGGTAGCGCTGACGGCGGGAGGGCGCAAGGGGTTCTATCGGGCGTATGAGGCGCGGATGGATTCGCTGGTGACGCATCCGATGTTTGAATATCGGGTCAGCTATCGGCGATTGCTGGAGATTCAGGTTCGGCTGCTGGCGAGGGTGGTGGAGGGGGAGATCCCCGGCTATCCGGTTTTCGTGACGAGGTGAAGGGCGCGAGGGGTGGGGTGGTGCGCAGAAGGCGGGGGCCGCTCGCGAGGCGTAAACTATTCAAAAGCGAGCGGTTGGTGGGATTAGGTTCCCTCAGGTGAGTGGAAAACCAAGATTCGCCTGGCGGCGCTCGCGTCGGGCTGGCAAGATCCTTGACAATCGAATAACATATAGAGGTCGCTCTTACCGGAGCTGATCAGCTCCGGCCTCATTGAAGCTGCGATAAGTACCGACGCCAGGAAGAAGGCTAGGTCTTACCGGAGCTGATCAGCTCCGGCCTCATTGAAGCACAGCGGCCCGATCTTCACGTGAATTGCATTCGTACCTTACCGGAGCTGATCAGCTCCGGCCTCATTGAAGCCAGGACTGCGCAGTGAAGCGCAGAGCCCAGGCGCTCTTACCGGAGCTGATCAGCTCCGGCCTCATTGAAGCTCCGCATCGGTTCAGAAATCGGAATCTGGTCGCTCACTTACCGGAGCTGATCAGCTCCGGCCTCATTGAAGCACCGCTGTATTGCCTGAATTTAGCCCCCCCTGTTACTTACCGGAGCTGATCAGCTCCGGCCTCATTGAAGCGCGATGAGACGGCCGCTGGGGAGCTGGAAGTTCAGCGTCTTACCGGAGCTGATCAGCTCCGGCCTCATTGAAGCTATCCCGATGCAAACGGCGTAGTGCAGGGGCGCCGTCTTACCGGAGCTGATCAGCTCCGGCCTCATTGAAGCGCCATCTCGCGGTATCCCGCGGCGACGATCGCCGCCTTACCGGAGCTGATCAGCTCCGGCCTCATTGAAGCGAGACACAGCGATTGATTCGCATGTACGCCGATTGCCCTTACCGGAGCTGATCAGCTCCGGCCTCATTGAAGCCAGTGGTCGGGGGTTCCGCGCTTCATTCTCCCGCGGCCTTACCGGAGCTGATCAGCTCCGGCCTCATTGAAGCATGGCCGCCGAGTCCATCGGCAGGCCGTCGCCCAGATCTTACCGGAGCTGATCAGCTCCGGCCTCATTGAAGCCAAGCGAGCCGTGCGGGTCGCCCTGTGAATCAAAGACTTACCGGAGCTGATCAGCTCCGGCCTCATTGAAGCGGTCATGCCTATAGCCGCCACATCTACTCCGAATTCCTTACCGGAGCTGATCAGCTCCGGCCTCATTGAAGCTTATTAACGAAGAGCACCTGACGAGCAATCTGTATTCTTACCGGAGCTGATCAGCTCCGGCCTCATTGAAGCTTTTCGCCGCCCGCATCTGCGCCGGGCATCACCGCGCCATCTTACCGGAGCTGATCAGCTCCGGCCTCATTGAAGCATGGATTTGCGCTTTCATCGGGGCAAATAGTCAACGGCTTACCGGAGCTGATCAGCTCCGGCCTCATTGAAGCCGGATCTCGCCACCGCAGCGTACTCGATCACAGGCACTTACCGGAGCTGATCAGCTCCGGCCTCATTGAAGCCCAATGGATACAGCTACGTGCCGATCACGCCGCCCTCTTACCGGAGCTGATCAGCTCCGGCCTCATTGAAGCGAGGCAGGCATCCCAGAGCTTGTTGATCTCGATCGCCTTACCGGAGCTGATCAGCTCCGGCCTCATTGAAGCGCGAGGAGTACTTCGAGAGAGCCAGTATCCGCGCTGCTTACCGGAGCTGATCAGCTCCGGCCTCATTGAAGCACTTGTGCTGTGCCCGCACAGTGGTTTCCGCGCTTACTTACCGGAGCTGATCAGCTCCGGCCTCATTGAAGCCCAACTATGTTTGTACTCTTTCGACGCTCTGAGATCCCTTACCGGAGCTGATCAGCTCCGGCCTCATTGAAGCGAGTAGGTGTCATCATGTTTACTGCCTCCATTTCTTCTTACCGGAGCTGATCAGCTCCGGCCTCATTGAAGCAATCCCCCTCTTGTTGAATCCGAGGGCTTTGAGAACCTTACCGGAGCTGATCAGCTCCGGCCTCATTGAAGCGGTTATCTGGACTCGATGGGTGTTTTCAACGACGAACTTACCGGAGCTGATCAGCTCCGGCCTCATTGAAGCGTAGTGGAAATCATGGCTGCTCCGTTGGGCTTGCCGCTTACCGGAGCTGATCAGCTCCGGCCTCATTGAAGCCCCGATGTTCACGTCGGAACTGCTCACCTGAAGGTCCTTACCGGAGCTGATCAGCTCCGGCCTCATTGAAGCGTATTTACCGGTCAATCAGCACCTCCAGTTCCCGCCTTACCGGAGCTGATCAGCTCCGGCCTCATTGAAGCCCGCCAGGAGCGCCCACGCCGCTGGTTATCACAGGCCTTACCGGAGCTGATCAGCTCCGGCCTCATTGAAGCGAGGCGGCCAACGATGCCTCGACCACCTCGGTCACCCTTACCGGAGCTGATCAGCTCCGGCCTCATTGAAGCAATCATGAGTCTCCCGCTGAATGTCATCCCGGTGTTCCTTACCGGAGCTGATCAGCTCCGGCCTCATTGAAGCAGCAGACAGACACACTGCACGGTGACGGCACGGTGGGCTTACCGGAGCTGATCAGCTCCGGCCTCATTGAAGCATTGGAGAAATGGCATTTGCTGCGTGCCGGGATTACCTTACCGGAGCTGATCAGCTCCGGCCTCATTGAAGCCCGCCAGGCGGAGGCGCCGCCCCGAAGCGTGAGCCCTTACCGGAGCTGATCAGCTCCGGCCTCATTGAAGCAACGATTCGGCGAACCAATGGCCAGCGGGAGTGGTCTTCTTACCGGAGCTGATCAGCTCCGGCCTCATTGAAGCGGCGGCGACTGGGGTGAGCGCGGCTTCGCTTCCTACCTTACCGGAGCTGATCAGCTCCGGCCTCATTGAAGCGCACAGCGCGCCTCCCTGTCTCCCTTGGAATGCCATCTTACCGGAGCTGATCAGCTCCGGCCTCATTGAAGCTAAGGTAATCGGACCGTGCGCCGCCACCTGGCGACGCTTACCGGAGCTGATCAGCTCCGGCCTCATTGAAGCCTTCTGAATTACTGCCGATTAGAACGGCACGTCCTTCTTACCGGAGCTGATCAGCTCCGGCCTCATTGAAGCGGAATCATGGCGCAGGAAGGCGAAGCAGAATGCCATCCTTACCGGAGCTGATCAGCTCCGGCCTCATTGAAGCCTCGTTCGTGGCCCGGCAATTCTCAAAACCAGCGGTCTTACCGGAGCTGATCAGCTCCGGCCTCATTGAAGCTCCACGATGTGCTTGCTGTGCTCGACGTCCACCGCTTACCGGAGCTGATCAGCTCCGGCCTCATTGAAGCCAATCACGTCTTCCGGCTTTGAGCCGAACACGATCCCTTACCGGAGCTGATCAGCTCCGGCCTCATTGAAGCAGGAATCTCCGCTATCCACGCGCCGCGGAGCTGCACTTACCGGAGCTGATCAGCTCCGGCCTCATTGAAGCGACGTAATCCGCCGGGGAGTAGAACGTCTTGAAGCAGCTTACCGGAGCTGATCAGCTCCGGCCTCATTGAAGCTGGAAAAAGCGCCTCGATTTCCTGCGAATGGCGGGCTTACCGGAGCTGATCAGCTCCGGCCTCATTGAAGCCTTGGGCTGAGTATAAAGAGTCGGCCCGTAGGACTGCCTTACCGGAGCTGATCAGCTCCGGCCTCATTGAAGCACGGTGATCTCCCCGTGCGGCATCGGGCTGCCGCGTCTTACCGGAGCTGATCAGCTCCGGCCTCATTGAAGCACCGGCCGCCTGCTGCCGTTCCTCGGCTATGTCACCCTTACCGGAGCTGATCAGCTCCGGCCTCATTGAAGCATCTGGCCTTATGAT
>Ga0134125_10002266_pt1 | contig 22906 bp, 20 predicted proteins | sample KB31751_FD_96464 | JGI IMG/M metagenome (GOLD analysis project Ga0134125, IMG submission 96464) | Terrestrial soil microbial communities with excess Nitrogen fertilizer from Kellogg Biological Station, Michigan, USA - KB3-175-1 | ecosystem: Environmental > Terrestrial > Soil > Unclassified ... | reverse complement strand
TTTATTTGCAGCCAAATTGTAACAATTCACAATATGGCTATGGAAATTCTCACCAAAGACGACCTAAACTCATTTAAAAATGAACTTTTTAAAGAGTTAAGAACCTTTCTTAACCAAAAAACCACAACCCAAAAAGAATGGCTACGTAGTGCCGATGTGCGCAATATGCTTAGCATTTCCAACGGTACGTTGCAAACACTTCGTATTAACGGCACACTGCCATTCACCAAAATGGGCGGGACCATCTTCTACGCATACGAAGATGTAGTGAAGGTCCTAAACAAAAACAAACGGGAAACTACCTGCTAAGGTAGTTTCACAATCCAGTCAAAAAATGAATCAAAGTTTTGCAGCCCCAAGCGGGGGCATCGGAGGAAAAAAATTAAACACTCAAGAATTACTGCGGACAGGATTTGACCTTCCCCTAAAGGGGAAAAATTCTGTAATTGTGAAAGGAAATGGCAGCGAACTTGGAAACCGAAAACGGGTATTGGGAAAAGCGAATCGAAAAATGATTACCGACAAACGAATTTTGCATTTGATTGACATTGCAAAAAGCAAAGGAGAGAAAGAAATTGAAAAGGAGTTTTGGGAAGTTTTCCATTGCCAAAGAAAAATAGTTACTACAAACGGCAGGCAACATGGATGTTATTGCGGGCGGCGGGTATGTTCAGTATGTAACAACATCAGGGAATTTATACTAAGAAGCAAATTTGAGCCGATTTTCCGCACTTGGAAGGACCCGTATTATCTTGTTCTAACTACAAAGTCGGTCCCAAAAGCAAAACTAAAATCACGGATTGATGCAATGTATAAGGCATTTCACCGAATAAACCAAAAGTATCAGAAACGGCGGTATCGTGGGGACACGATAAATTTTATTGGAGTAAAAACCCTTGAATGTGAATTTAGCCCTAACTGGCTTTGGTATAACCCTCATTTTAATATACTGGTCCCGAATAAAGAGGTTGCGGAACTGTTACTTATGGAATGGATGAAACTATGGGGACCTAAATATGTTAACCGTAAAGGACAATATTGCGAGGCAGTACGTAACCGTGAAAAAATATTACTGGAAGTTATAAAATATTGCACAAAAGTATTCACGGACCCTGACAAGGATAAGAAGTTTACAACCATTAAGGGACATAAAATTTACGTTAAAGCACTTTATAACATTTATGTTGCCATGAGAGGGCATAGGATTTTTGAACGCTTTGGTTTTAATCTCCCTGAAAACACCCCAAAAAGAGAACCAAAAGAAACAGAAGTTAACTACTCAATTAAATGGAAATATAGCTTAAAATTGATGGATTGGGTGGGAGAAGATGCAGCAGGACTGCTCACTAATTACGTGCCTGACGAACGGCTAATGGACATCTTGAATAACAGGATGGATGTTTTGTTGGAATAGAAGAAATAACAGGCATTATTAATAATCCAATTCCTTTTTAGAGTGGGTATGGCTCTTTTTAATTCCGATATGCAGCTCTATATATTACAATAATTTTGCAAGTGGGAAATCCCTTTCAAGTATACTATACGGATTAACGCATAGCAGGGGAAAACACCGAAAGGGATTTTATCGAAAAGAATATACGGGATAAATGTATAACTTATTTTTTGCTTACGGGAGAAACTTTCCCTATTTGTTGCTCCTATCAAAATTTTGTTATATTTGTTCTCTCAAACTACAAAAAGGATATAATTATAGAATAAACAAAACATATAGAACATACGGCGTTATCTAATTCTTTGCTACTGAAATTCCGCTAAAATTCCAATTGACGCAAAAGATAAGAAAAAACGCTCACGCTACGGCGTGAGTATTATCTTATCTGCGTCACGGTGCTTAGCGGCACCTCAGTAGCGGTTCGGTATATGTCTCACGCCGGAATAACTAAAAGAAGCGGTTTCTTGGGGACATTGGAAGCTAAACAAATAAAACCCAAATATCATGAGAAGGTTCTCGTTACTTTTTCTGGCACTCCTGTTAACGGGAGTAATCAAATCGCAATCGCTCACCGTTACGGCGAGCACAATTCAAAATGTAAGCTGTTACGGATTAAGTAATGGTGTGGTGACCTGTAGCCCTTCAGCGGGAAATGTCCCGTACACCTATTTATGGCTGCCCGTAGGGCAGACTACCCAAACAGCCACTAATTTAACTTCCTCCACCTATACGGTTCATGTGACGGACCGCCTTGGGTTCACGGCCACCGCCTCGGCCACAGTAACCCAACCGAGCACATTAGGGCTTACTGCTTCAGCCAAGCATGTAACTATATGTGCATTTAAGCAAGACAGCTTGTTCGCCACGGGAAGTGGAGGAACCATTCCTTATTCATATTCATGGACAGGCCTAATAGGGGATATTAGTTGTCCATCATGTCATAATACTGCTGTCTGGCCGGATGGTATGGCATATTTGGTTACGGCTATAAATGATGCGAACGGTTGTTCAGCTACCGCAAGTGTTAATATCACAGTCTATACTCCTCCTTTTGTAAGTATTCAAGGTCCTTTATCCCCGGTTACAAGTTTCAATAATGACACTTTGATAGCCCTTTCACCCGGAGCATCTTCCTACCTGTGGAGCAATTCGGCTACTACCAGTGCTATTATTGTGTCTCCCGTAGTAACTACGCAATATACAGTCACCACGACAGATACACACGGCTGTATCGACACAGGGAGGTATATAGTGAGTCCAAATTCTTCGGGGAATGGCCGCAGTAGTGCTACTGCTATTGCTGTTTCCCCAAGTACCAGCATTGTGAATACTTCATACAGTAGTATGGATAGTGTAGTATGGTTTAGCTTTATACCTACCGATAGCAATAATCAAATTATTGCCAATTCAGCATATATGGGCCTCCCGTTTGCGCATACTCATAGGCTTACGTTATATGATAATAGTTTGAACATGATAGTTGACGAGCCGATGCCCGATATTGTCGGGGCTAATCAAATTAGGATAGACATATCTCATCTTCATCCGGGTAGTACCTATTATGTGAGGGCTGCCCGAACCCCCGCCCACTCCAATATGCCGGGATGTAATCCCTCTTCAGCTCATGAATGTAACCCCGGCATACGGTGGGATTTCCAAATGTGTTTCCGCACCGTGCCCGTATTTGTGCCGGATGATTCAGGAAACGAAGCACCGAGTATAACGCAGCTATATTATGAACATAGAGGACAGATTTCAGATTTGAATGATATACCACGATTTGATATAAAAGCCTATACTAATCATGCTTCGCCACAGGTATATGCCTCTGATTCGCTTATATCATTTGTTTATGGAGATTCAAATTCAATGCAACGGGTGGATATGACATTGACTGGTGCTTATGTGCAACCCTCACAACCCGTATTTAAAATGCAGGAAGATTCTAATGCAGGGTATCTAAACTATTTTAAAGAATACACACAAAACGGTGTGCCAAAAATAGAAGGCTATTCAAGGTTGGTGTATGAGAATGTATATCCGAATATAACTATGCAGGTATCGAGCAATACTGACGGGACGAAACTTTATTTTATATGTGCTCCTGCTGCCGGAGGCAGCCCCGGTGGGAATCCTTCGGAGATTGAATTGCAATTTAATGGGGCTAATTCTGTAAGCGTTACAGGTAGCGGAGGCTTGAATGTTAATACCAATTTCGGAACCTTAAATTTTGCACCCGGCACCGCATATACCGATTCGGCCGGAATTATCAAACCAAAAAGCTGGCAGCCTTATTTTGTAGCGGTTAATTCCAATACGGTGAAGTTTAATACAGGTTCTTATAATACCGCCGAGCCATTGGTGATAAGAGTGGACAGAGGACACCCGGCACCCGGTAGTTACCCTATCCAGCAAAATATGATTTGGAACACGTATTATGGAGGGACCGATGCAAACAACACTGGCGCATTTAGAGGCGTAACGCATGATAATTCAGGCAATGTGTATACCGTAGGTTGGACCACCGCTCAGAAGTTCCCATTAAATATAAATATCACGGGTTTGCAAAAAAACAATAATGGGGATACAGATGCTGTAATTGTAAAATTCCAAGGTTCTAACGACAGCATGTTATGGGCAGGCTATTATGGCGGTAGAGGGGCTGACATAGGGCTTGGTATTGCAGTACAGCCCAATGGAGGAAATGTATTTATTACTGGATACACCAATTCTCCGGATCTTTATATGGCTCGTAATGGAGGGGAGTTTTCACAAACACAACTAAATGGAACAGGCTCAGGTACCAATACAGATATGTTTGTGGCCGGGATAAACGGTAACGGCTTTGATATGTTCTGGGGTACTTACTACGGAGGACCGGGGAATGAAAGCGGACATGCCATAGCATTAGACAATATAGATGACTTATATGTAGTAGGTGATGGAGACCCCAATACCCCAAGAGACCATGAACCGGGTGCCTATAACGATTCCACAGGTAATGCCCTGATTGTGGAGTTTCATGTATCTACACTCGATACAGAGTGGGCTACTGTGGTGGGCAACGCTATTAGTAGTTCGGGCTTCAACAGTTGTGCAACAGATGTCTATAATAATTTATTCGTAGCAGGAGCTTCTTATGGTGGATACCCTGTTGTAGGCGGATTTTCTTTTGGAGGCGGGTTTGATGATGCTACGCTAACTAAGTTTTCAGTCTTTGGAACTATGGATTGGTCGACCTATTTTGGGGGTGATGCAAAAGACGTAGCAAATGCCGTTGGAGTGGATGGCTTGGGAAATATTTATATGGCAGGACATACATACAGCCCCAACACTAATTCTCCTCTTTATGAAATACAAACACAGCAAAAAAATAGCTGGGGCTACTATCAGCAAGATAATGGAAGTGGATTTTGGAGTGGTAAGAATGGGAATGGCTTTATTTCTGAATTTGACGAGTCAGGAAATTTGGAATGGGGAACCTATTTTGGGGGTAAAGGAGACCTTGATGTAGCCTCGTTAGCGATTGATGCAGGCAATGATGTATTTATCACCGGGTCAGTGTTTACCAATGATAGTTCAATGGTGTGGCCACCCGGTGGTGAGGCAGCAGGTACCTACGATAGGTCATCCCTTGTCCTTTACTCAAAAAGCGCGGCTTATATAGCTGCCTTTAATTCAGGCGGAGGTTATTACTGGGGTACCATAGGTGCAAGCAGCGCCTTCCAATCCGCCGGATATGGAATTACGGCTTATAATACATGGAAACTTTATACGGTTGGAATTACAGGAACATTTGACTACTATCCACTTGTATCACCTCCTTCGGGTGGCTGGTTCCAGAATACAATTGGCAGTGCTACCAACACTGGTTTTATTTCTGAATTTAATTTGATAGGAATACCGACGGGAGAGGAAAACTTGAAAGTTGAAAATGGAGAATTGAAAGTTTACCCGAATCCAACAAATGATAAGGTTACTGTGCAAATGAATATTCAGCAACAAGGCAATGTGAAATTCATGCTGTATGATTTATTAGGCGAATCTGTGTATACTGATATAACCAATGAACCAGCCGGAACGCTCAATAAACAAATTCCTTTATCCGGTTTACCCAATGGCAATTACATACTCCAAGTAACCGAGGGGAATAATGTGTATCACTCAAAAATTACTAAATTGCAGTAATTTTCAAATGAAAAACATAAGGAAAATAGCTTTGTTTTGCCTCTTATGCTTGTATATAGGAGGCAATTCTTTATTTTCTCAACTCCATTGGGACTCATTGGGACCAAGAAGTAGTATTTTTCATGCTCTTGACCCAAGGATAATGTACGGAGATTCTAACTACCTTTATATGGCTGGTGAGTATGATAAGATAGGTGGAAAACATTTTAAAGGAATTGCCCGGTGGAATGGAATAAAATGGGATTCTATGCAGGCCGGTATAAATGGACTGGATACTTTTAATCCTATTCCAAATGTCACTCCATTGGCAATGGCTACTTATCAAAATAAACTGTATGTAGGTGGAATATTCTCATCCTTATCACGTGTCAGGGCCTACAGTATGGGTACCTGGGACGGAACCCGGTGGGACAGCATACCCATTCAGCCCTTCAGAAATGATGCCGACAACGGAGTAGGCTCATTGGTTGTAATAAATAATAAGCTATATATGGCAGGGATATTTGATACAGTTGCAGGGCAACCGGGAGTCCATGATATTGCTTGTTGGGATGGCGCAAAATGGAGTAGTTTGAATTTCCCGCACTTTTCTTCTTGGCAGGGGATTTATACCATTTGCGAATATAAAGGAGACATTTATGCAGGTGGGCATTTTGCGGGTAATAACGGAGCTATTGGTAATATAATGAGATTAGATAGTACCGGGTGGCACGCGGTAGATACAGGCATTAAAGGAGTCAATGCTTGGATTAATTGCATGGCTGTATATAATGGAGAATTATATGTGGCAGGTTATTTTTATCAGTCAGATAGAAATGTAGGTAACTGTATTCAAAAGTGGGATGGCACAAAATGGAGTGATGTAGGAGGAGGAACCGATTATCAAATATTTAATTTAACGGTATGGAATGGTAAATTATATGCTGTGGGACAATTAGGTGAAGCGGGTGGAATACCAGCCAACTCCATTGCTGAATGGGATGGCAGCAAATGGTGCAGCTTAGGTAGTAATTTTGATAATGTTATTAATACATCCTGTGTTTATAAAGACAGTTTATACATTGGCGGTGGTTTTTTGACAATAGATGGTGATAGCATAACCTATATGGCCGAATGGACAGGAGGTAATTATACAAGTAATTGCAGTCAACCAGCAGGAATTAGTGAGATGAATAATAAAGGTGGAAAGGTTGAAGTTTATCCTAATCCGAGCAATGGTATGTTAACTTTGTCTTTAACGAATGTAAATCAAGAATGCAGTATCAAAGTTTATAGCGTACTTGGGCAACAGGTCTACTGGTCCAGCATAGATGCCAATGGAAGCGCGGAAATAAATCTAAGCGGCCAATCGCAGGGTGTTTATTTGTATAGGGTAATTACTGAAACAGGGGATTTGGTACGAGAGGGAAAAATCATACTCCAATAAATAAGATAATCAAAGAAATTATTTTCATACATGAAAAGCAGTCTACTAATTGGTTGCATTTTTTCGTTCACGTTGCATATTTATGCGCAAGCCCCCACCGTAACTTTTACGGCTACACCTTCAATCGTTTGTGTAGGAGGGTCTGTTACTTTTACGAATACTTCCACTAATTCTCCATTGATATGGACATGGTATATGCCCGGAAGCAATTTGCCCGTATTCAGTACTTTTAATCCTCCCGGAAATCCCCCTGCCGTCATTTATAAGCATCCGGGTGCCTATTATGTGACCTGTGTAGTAAAAAACAATTCCGGAACCGACAGTGTTACGGTTCAATATGGCGTACGAGTTAGTCCCGCTCCTCAAGCTATTATAATGCCTCCATCTGGCGGTATATGTGATACTTCTTCTAAAGGAAAAACGTTGGATACTGTTTTCTTTTCTCTTGTAGATACTTCTCAATATAATACGTATGCGTGGGCTCCTGCAAAAGGTCTTAGCTGTACGTCCTGTGAGAATCCGGCTGCATTTCCTGCTAAAACTACCGTCTATACCCTTACCGTAACTGGGGTGAACGGTTGTGTAACTAAAGAGTATGATACGGTTACCGTAGGCCGCATTATGGCTAAAATAACAGGAAAAGATACTATGTGTAGATGGTCTTCCGATACTCTTATAGCTTCTGGCGGGTCCGTAGGTGGGTCAAACAGATATTCCAATAACCCGATTAGTAGCTATTTTTGGAGTACTGGTGAAACTACTTCATCTATTATAGTTAGCCCTTCCATAACTACCTCATATAGTCTTACCTTAGTTTCAGGTATCTGGCCATGTACAAGTCAGGATATATTTAACGTAAATGTAATATATAATTGTCCTTTAGGTATGCCCGAAATTTCTGAAAAAAGTACAATAAAAGTCTATCCCAATCCGAGTAGCGGGGTATTTACAATTCGGACTAATGAGCAACAGCCCATAACTAATAGCTGTATTGAAGCTTATAATGTACTTGGGCAGCAAGTTTACCAATCCAATATAAATTCAGATAATACAAAAATCAATCTGAGCAGACAACCTAACGGAGTATATCTATATAGGGTAATTACGGAATTAGGAAATTTGGTAGGCGAAGGAAAAATAGTGCTACAACGTTAACCCCAACATTCTTATGCCGGGGAACGTTTCATATAGAAACTGCATGTGTTATGAATATTATTATCCGGTTTCTTATTGCTGGCTTACTCGTATCCCCTGTATTATTAATTGCCCAATCACCTGTGCCCTATTTCTCCGCAAATGAGACTGCAATATGTGGTAACGTGTATAGTGAAAATTTCACGGACCAGTCAACTTATAATCCCACGAGTTGGAAGTGGTATTTTCCCGGTGCTACTCCCGATACATCCAGCCTTAAAAATCCTACTAATATCTTGTATAACGGGTATGGATGCTATAATGTAAAATTGGTGGTAAGAAACAAATATGGCTCTGACAGCCTTATCAAGAACAATTATATCTGTTTAGATACACCTATTCATGTAACAATAAAAGGAAGTTTTGAAGTTTGTAAGGGAGGGCAGGTCTGTGATACATTTATTGTAAACAATGGGGACAGCACTTTCGTTTTATGTTTCGGGGTTGTAACCTCAAGATATGCCCTCCATCTGCACAGAGGTCCATGTTCCTTTGACACATCGTTTGCCGTTTATGTGGATTCTATGCCCACTTTTGTATTTAAAGGTAATACTTCTATATGTCAAGGGCAAAGTACAATCATTTATGCTTATAATCCCAGAGCATACCGATACCGATATTTATGGAATACAGGTGCCACTACCGACAGCTTGGTAACTGGCCCATTATATAATTCTCAAAACTATTATCTCACTATTTCAAAAGGAGCATGTGTAAAGGATTCTTCTGAAATTGCGGTAAATGTTCGTGAATGTACAGGAGTGGAAAATTATAATAACCCTCTAAAAGAGGTCAAGGTTTATCCCAATCCAAGCAGTGGTTTTTTTTCATTGCAATTTAATAGCCAGCAGCCAACGAACAATAGCCGAATTGAGGTGTATAATGTATTGGGGCAGCAAGTTTATCAAACCAATATATTTTCCGGCAATATAAAAATAGAGCTAAGTAATCAGCCGCAAGGAGTATATTTGTATAGGATAATTATGCAAACGGGAGATTTGGTTGAGGAAGGGAAACTAATAATACAACGTTAAACTTTAAAATGACGGATAGAGAGTTGATTGTAGACCTGAATGAAAGTCCTCGTGCCAATGTATTAAGGTTCACCAGTAAAGGCAATGATATTGATTTCCGTAATAATTCTTTATATATATTGGTATTCTATACTGATTCAATAAAGCCAGTATATCATATTTTTGACGAAAAACATATAGCAGAATTTCTAAATGGAAATAATATTTTTGATTTACCTTTAGAAACAGATAAAAAAGAAGTGGCCGTCTTTCTTTCATCTCCTACAAACATTGATTTAGATAAGATAGAAGTTTTACATACCAACAGGTAATTAGACATTTCAGTTAAAGTAGTCTTACTTTTTCAGGACGGTACAAAAGTGAACTTGCTATGAGAAAGTGCCCTATTCGGGTCCCTTAAAAATAAATGCGCTATAACTTATTAATTATCAATGTGTAGTAAAATAGGTTCATATCCCCCACTCTCCGCCTTCCCCTCGCCATAGCTCGGCTACGGCGGACGCAGTCCGCAAAAGACGAGCGACGGCGGGCTTCGCTTTAAAATGATAAAGTAAAAATGAATTTTGCATGGACTGTATATATACTTAAATGCGGCGATGACCATTTGTATATTGGGTGCACAGAAAATATTGAAGAAAGATTAGCACGGCATCAAATGGGTAGAGTGCCGGCTACTGAGAAGCGTTTACCTGTAGAACTTATACACACCATTTCTTTTCAAGACAAATACAAAGCGTTTGCTTTTGAAAAAATATCTAAAATCGGGTTCTGGAAGAGCATTCATTAAAAAGCATTTTTTCTAAACTATCATCAAGCTAATATAAAACTGACCTTCTGTTCACCAGGTTTCTATGAATTACAAATAATTAGAAAATGGAATTCAACCCAAACAACCCTATTATTAAACTATGCCTTCAAGGGATGGCCATGGAAGAAAAAGGCAAACTTGAAGAAGCAAGTAATCTATTTCTTCAGGCGTGGAACGAAGCGACAAACGACTTTGAGAAATTTATTGCCGCTCATTATGTAGTCCGGCATCAAAAAAATGTTTCCGACAGGTTAAAATGGCTTGAAACAGTTTTGCAATTCGCATTGAAAATAAATGACGACACTGTCAAGAGTGCTTTCCCCTCTCTTTATTTCGACATTGCCAAATACTACGAAGACATAAACAATGCTGCCGAGGCAAAAAAGAATTATGAATTAGCAACATCATTTGCAGACAACCCGTCTGATAAAGGTCCCTTTTATCATGGAACGAAAGCAGATTTACAGATTGGTGATTTGCTGACGGCAGGGGGCAGTTCTAATTATAAATCCGAGCTCAAAATGAATCATATTTACTTCACAGCTCTGCTCAATGGAGCTGGACTTGCTGCTACATTGGCTAAGGGTGAGGGACGCGAACGTGTTTACATTGTGGAACCCACCGGGAGCTTTGAAAATGACCCGAATGTTACAGACAAAAAATTCCCGGGCAATCCAACGCGTTCTTATCGCAGCGAGGAACCATTGAAAATAGTTGGCGAAATAACAGATTGGGTAAGAACAACACTTGAAGAAGTCCAAAAATGGCGTGAAAAGCTTGCTAATGTCAAAGGAGATATTATTAATTAATTTCCATTTTATTAGTATCTTTATTTTTGCAATGAAGCTCTAATTATTACTTTATGGCAGAAAATAAAACGCAAAAAACAACTGCAAGTCCGGAGGCCTTTTTAAATACCATCAAAGAAGAGCAAAAACGCAAAGATGGCTTCACCATTCTTGAACTGATGAAGAAAGTTGCTAAAAGCGAACCTAAAATGTGGGGAAGCGCTATTATTGGCTTAGGCGATTTTAAATATACGCTGTCAAATGGTAAAGAAAATCCTTGGTTCATGATTGGTTTCTCGCCCCGTAAGCAAAGCTTTGCCTTTTATTTAATGGGAGAAAAAGGTGAAAAATATGAAACACAACTTGGGAAAATTGGTAAGTATTCAAGAGAAAAGGGTTGTTTCCACATTAATAAGATTGCCGATGTCGACGTTAAGGCCCTATCCGCACTTTTCGAGATGCAGGTGATAGCTTGTGAAAAGGCGCTTAAAGAAGGATAATAGAATTAACACCTTAAAATAAGTGTACCGGTTGAATAAAAAAGCAGTTTACCTTATATTAGCTTTTATTTTAGCCCTTTTTCCAATTTTTATTCCTCAACTTGAATTAAATAAGGACTGGTTAAATTTATTGGGTATATGGAGTTGGTCTGTGAATAATATGTCAATCGTTCTATCTATAATTGGGATTCAGGCTTTGTCGTCATTTTCTTTTTCAATGTTTTTTTATTTGAAAGCAGGGAACAACAATACAACAACCAAAATTTTATATTTCCTCATTTTGGCAATAATAGTTATCGTGGTAATAATGGGGTTTTATATGGTTAGTGGAATGAGAAATAATTAATACTAAAAGCTTATATTTGTCTTAAATCAATTATACAATTATGAAAATAGGAATATTCGGTACCGGAATGGTAGGCGCTACGTTAGGTACCAAGCTAACTCAACTTGGGCACCAGGTAAAAATGGGCTCACGGACTGTTAATAATGAAAAAGCAAGTAAATGGGTAAGTGAAAATGGCGCAAATGCATCACAAGGCACTTTTGCTGATGCTGCAGCATTCGGAGAAATTGTATTTAATTGCACCAAAGGCGAAGGAGCAATTGATGCAATAAAATCTGCCGGCGAAAAAAACTTAAATGGAAAAGTTCTTATCGACGTTTCCAACTCACTTGATTTTTCGCATGGAATGCCACCATTACTGCTTCCAGCATTAAGCAACACCAATTCATTGGGAGAAGAAATCCAAAAAACAGCTCCCGGAGCAAAAGTGGTGAAAGCGCTTAATACCGTAAATTGTGGATTGATGGTTAATCCTGCTATGCTCGCAGGTGCCCATGACCTCTTTATATGTGGTAATGATGAATCGGCTAAAGCAACCGTTACCGATATATTAAAATCATTTGGTTGGGTTTCCATTATTGATGTAGGTGATATTACCTCAGCACGAGCCACCGAAATGCTCTTGCCGCTATGGGTACGATTGATGATGAAATACCAATCGCCTAACTTCAACTTTAAAATAGTGAAGTGAGTTATATAGCCTGGGTGGTTCTTGGAGCGGGTTGTTGGGCTACAATAAATGGCATACTACACGACATTTTTGTACTTCGCTCAGAATATGGTAAAAAATATGACCGTGAGCTGTTGCGATTGCTGATGGATGGCCATGTTCTTATTACTTGCGGACTCATACAAGCTTTTTCATACCCAGGTATTTTGAGGCATGAAAACTGGGCATATTGCATGGCAGGCATAGCTTCCATAAGCCTGCTTATTTATTGCGCCATGATATGGAAATTCCTCAAATCGGTAGTCACTATATTGATTAATGCAGCAGTATTGATACTATTAATCATTAGTTTTGTTGCAAAATAAGAGCATTGTATACTATTAACGTCAGGGGAATACGCATTTACGCATACCACGGCTGCCTACCTGAAGAAGCCATTATTGGCGGAGATTATGTGGTAAATATTGCATTAAAAGGCGATTACGCAAAAGCCGCTTCGGATGATATATTACACGAAACAACGGATTATGTGGATGTTTATAAAATTGTAAAGGATGAAATGAGCATTCGCGCAAGCCTTATTGAACACGTTGCAAAACGCATCGCAGATAAATTAAAGAACTCTTTTCCATCTCTTCGTAATATTTCTGTCGAGGTTATTAAAAAAAATCCACCCATTGGCGGGGAAGTCGATGAAGTAAGCGTTGTAGTAGAATTGTAATATCTGCAGTATCTATTCACAGAATTTTTAATTTTGATTTTTAAAGTTTCTACCGTAACTGATGAAGGTATTGCAAATAAGCAACAAAATTCCTTACCCTGAAAAAGATGGGGGCGTTATTGCTATCAATGCCATTACGGAAGGTTTGCTGAAAGCGGGATGCGAAGTGAAAGTGCTTGCCATGAATACTCGCAAGCATTTTATGGAGGATAGTTCCATACCGGAGAAGTTCAGAAATGACAGACATTTAGAAACAGTTACCGTGGACACAAATGTAAAGCCTTTGCCTGCTTTTATGGCGCTGTTAACAGGCCGGTCGTATAACATATCACGCTTTCAATCGGAAGATTTCAGCAGGAAATTAATAGAAATATTAAAGAAGGAGCCTTTTGACATCATTCATTTAGAAGGGCTTTATTTAGCTCCATACCTGCACGTAATAAAGCAACATTCTAATGCCCCAGTAATAATGAGGGCGCATAACGTAGAATGGAAAATATGGTACAAGCTTGCATCGGAAGAAAAAGGAATAATAAAAAGATGGTATTTAATTAAGTTGTCAAAACAATTAAAAACATACGAAGAAAATGTAATTAATCTTTTAGACGGTATTGCTACCATCACCAATACAGATCTTGAGTATTTACAGAAAGCAGGCTGTAAAACACCTATGACACATATTCCGTTTGGGGTAGATATTTCAAAATACATTCCCGGAAAATGTAAATACCCTAATTCGCTTTTCTATATCGGAGCCTTAGATTGGTTGCCCAATCTGCAAGGCATAGATTGGTTCCTAAAAAATGTATGGAATAAAATACTTGCTAAGTTTTCCGATGCGCAATTCCATATTGCCGGCAGAAACATGCCCGACAGCCTGCGTAACGGGAATTATCCTAATGTGGTTTTTCATGGAGAAGTGGAGAATGCCAAAGTATTTATAGAAGATTATGACATCATGCTTGTACCTTTGCTTGCCGGAAGCGGTGTACGAATTAAAATTATAGAAGGCATGGCAATGGGAAAACCGATTATAACAACAAGCATAGGTGTTGAAGGAATAGAATGCACATTAGGGCAGGATATTTTGATTGCCGATGAACCCTCCCAATTTGCCGAAGCTGTATGTCGCTGCCTCGAAGATAATTCGTTTAAAGAAGACTTAGGAAAACATGCTCGGATGTTTATAGAAAAAAATGGCAGTATAGACCAAGCCACAACGAAACTTATAGAATTTTATAACGAACGGATTTTGCAAAAACGGTAATGAAGATTCTGTATATTGTTTCGCGGTTTCCATACCCTCTTGAAAAAGGAGATAAGCTTCGCGCATATCATCAGTTAAAGGATTTATCGAAAAATAATGATGTGTTTCTATATGCTTTAAGCGATAAAAGCATTGATGAAAAAAGTATAAAACATATTGAGCAATTCTGTAAAAAGGTAAAAGTTTTCAGGTTGTCAAAAGCCAAGATATTTTTCAATTTGCTTAGAACTACATTTACCCGCCTTCCCTGGCAGGTAGGGTATTTTTATTCCCGAGCTGCCCAAAGTGAAATCGATTCTATTATTTCCGAATATAAACCGGAACATATATTTTGCCAGTTGATACGCACCTCCGAGTATATAAAGAAATACTCTCATATTCCCAAAACACTCGATTATATGGATGTGTTCTCCAAAGGCATTGAAAGACGTTTGCCAACAGTACCTTTCTATTTAAAACCATTGTATAGTACCGAGCAACAGAGATTAGCTAAATATGAATCGGGCATTTTTAATTATTTCGACAATAAAATTATTATCTCCGAACAGGATAGGGATCTGATTCCGCACCCCGATAAAAACAACATAACGGTTATTCCGAATGGGGTTGATTCTAATTTTTTTAAGTCCATTGAGCATGCCAAGGAATATGATATCATTTTCAACGGAAACATGAGCTATAAGCCCAATATCGAAAGTGCCGAATACCTGGTGCGCATTATCATTCCTATTGTATTAAAAGAAAACCCTGGCATCAAAGTATTGATTTCAGGAGCCAATCCTTCGGCAAAAGTGAGGGCGCTTGCTTCTGCCCATGTTACTATAAGCGGGTGGGTGGAAGATGTTCGTGAAAATTTCTCCAAAGCTAAAATGCTTGTTGCGCCTATGTTTATGAGCATCGGTTTGCAAAATAAATTATTGGAAGCAATGGCGTTGAAGGTTCCCTGTATAACATCTACACTTGCCAATAATGCTTTGCGTGCGAAAAATGGCGAAAGCATTTTAATTGCCGATACGCCCGGAGAATATGCCATACAGATCAATGAACTTCTATCTGATGAGAATAAAGCCCGTGCAATTGGTTTGAATGGACATAATTTTGTAGTGGAGAATTATAGTTGGGAAAGAGAAAATAAGAAATTGGAAGAAATAATAAGGAATACTAAAAAATGAGCGAAAGTCTTTCCATTATATTTATGGGCACCCCCGAATTTGCGGTAGCAAGCCTCGATGCATTGGCAAAAAGCCGGCATAAAGTGCTTGCTGTGGTTACTGCACCCGACCGTCCTGCCAGCCGTGGATTAAAGCTACAGCAATCAGCAGTGAAGAAATACGCAGTAGAACACAACCTTCCAGTTTTACAGCCGGAGAAATTAAAGAATGAAGAATTTGTAAATCAATTAAAGGGGTTAAATCCCGATTTAATAGTAGTGGTTGCTTTCCGAATGTTGCCGGAAGTGGTTTGGAAATTGCCTAAAATGGGTACAATTAATCTTCATGCTTCCCTTTTACCTCAATATAGGGGTGCAGCTCCGATAAACTGGGCTATTATTAATGGAGAAAAAGAAACAGGGGTTACTACTTTCTTTATTAACCAGGTGATTGATAATGGCGATATTTTATTACAAGAAAAAATTTCTATTTCCGAAATGGATAATGCAGGATCTATACATGATAAGTTAATGAATGTAGGCTCTGCTTTGTTAGTTAAAACGGTTGATGCCATTTCTAATCAAACAATAAAATCCAGTAGCCAGCAAAATATCTCTGCTAACTTATTAAAACCTGCTCCTAAGATATTCCGTGAAGACTGCCACATTAATTGGAATAACAATGCGGAACAAGTCCATAACTTTATAAGAGGATTAAGCCCCTATCCTGCGGCATGGACAGAGATTGTAAATAAGGAAGGTAAAAAACTTGTTATGAAAATATTTAGTTCGGCAATCAGGAGCGATATTGTTTTAGCGCCCGGAGAACTAAAGGTGAAAGACAATACCTATATATATATAGGATGCAAGGATTCTGCTATAGAAATTAAGGAATTACAACTGGAGGGAAAGAAAACCATGCCTGTTGCTGACTTTCTGAGAGGCTTCAGGCTGGAAGGGGAAGGGTGGAAGGTGATTTAGCCAAAGGCCCTGAAAAAAGCCTTATAAAATGCCCTTTTTGGGGTGAGTTATTAACAAAACACCCCATTTATCAACAATTTTGACATATTTTCACCCCGAAACATGCATGTATATTGAGATTATGTCATATATTCGCCCATGTATTAACCAATAAAATTTATACAAAATGAACAAAGCAGAATTAATTGATGCCATTTCTGGTGAGGCGAAAATCACCAAAGCTGATGCTGCAAGAGCAGTAGATGGATTCATCACCTCAGCAACCAAGGCCCTCAAGAAAGGCGACAGAATCGCTCTCGTAGGTTTCGGTTCTTTCTCAGTAGCAAAAAGAGCTGCCCGTAATGGACGCAATCCACAAACCGGAAAAGCTATTAAAATTGCTGCCAAGAAAGTTGTAAAATTTAAAGCTGGCGCTGAGCTTGCAAGCAAAGTGAAGTAATTCGCTTTTTTTAAAAGAATAAAAAAGTCCTTCTTCGGAGGGACTTTTTTATTTTTGTTCCTTTAATACTGAATACATGAATAATACTAAATCTTCTCCTGCATTTGATCCGGATGCACCTGCTGCGGTAGGTTCCTTATTTGGCTTACCTTTTACTACCGGTAATGCAAAAATAGTTACCCTTCCTATTCCCTGGGATGCAACTGTTTCTTACCGCACCGGAGCTGCAAAAGGCCCCAAAGCCATTTTAAATGCTTCGTGCCAGGTAGATTTATTTGACGAACATATTTCTAATGCCTGGAAAATAGGAATAGCAATGGATACATACCCCGAAGAAGTTGAAAAAAATAATTCGGCTTTACGTAAGAAGGCAGCCCAGTATATTGATGCCTTTGTAAATGGAAAGGCAGAAACAAAATCTATGAAAGCCATTCGGGACGATGTAAATAAAAAGTGTGATGAACTGCGAAAATGGATTAAGCAACGCTCTCTTACATTCCTAAAAAAGAATAAAATAGTAGCATTAATTGGTGGAGATCACAGTACACCTTTGGGTTTAATGCAAGCGGTTTCTCAACAATACAATTCCTTTGGAATACTGCATATTGATGCACATTGTGATTTGCGAAATGCTTATGAAGGATTTACGTACTCCCACGCTTCAATCATGTTCAATGCACTTAAAATAAAGAATATGGAAAAGCTTGTGCAGGTGGGTATTCGCGATTTTTCGGACGGTGAAAAAAAAGTAATAGACGATTCTAAAGGAAGGATACGGCTATTTTCCGATAAATCAATGAAAGAAAAAATGTACGAAGGTTACACATGGCAGCAAATTACCAGCAACATAGTTGAACAACTTCCTAAAAATATTTATATCAGTTTCGATATAGATGGATTAGACCCGAAGTTATGCCCAAATACAGGAACACCGGTGCCCGGAGGGTTAGAGTTTCAACAAGCTCTTTACCTGATTGAGCAGGTAGTGGAGGCAGGTAAAAAAATAATATCCTTCGACATTAATGAAGTTGCTCCCGGAACAGATGAATGGGATGCCAATGTAGGTGCACGTTTATTATATAAAGTTTCAAACCTTGCAGCTTTATCGCAAGTTTAAAAATGGGTGCAAAATCATGCCGTAAATAAGGAAGAATTGTATATTTACGAAACTATTACCACTTAATAATGAAGGTATATGGAAAATAACTATCCTGCCCGGCTAATTAAAAAAGTTTTGTTTCCGTTTCTTTTTATTTGTTTCTCCTCGTTAACAGGATATAGCCAATTCTGGTGGCACCCGTTAAATACAGGCATTACCGGCGATTATGGAATTCTTACGGAAGCTACATATAATGGAGAACTCTATGTAGGTGGTTGGTTTTACCGGGCAGGCAATGTTACCGCTAATAATATAGCTCGCTGGAGCGGGTGGAACTGGGATAGTGTTGGTTCAGGCCTTACAGGCGGTATCAATAATGTGGAAACCATGTGTGTATATAATGGTAAATTATATGTAGGAGGAGGATTTTATGCGGCTGATAAGTTGGCGGCAAATAATATAGCTGTTTGGGATGGCAGTCATTGGGATACTCTTGGCCGTGGGATAAGAGAATGTGGGGGCGGCTTCGGCTGGGCCGATGCTATGGCTGTTTATAATGGAAAACTATATGTTGCAGGTGCGTTTTGCCATGCAGGAGGTATAAAAGCATTTAATATAGCTTGTTGGGATGGAACTAAATGGGATTCTGTTGCTGCAGGCATTAATGATAGCGTATACGCTCTTGCAGTATACAACGGAAAACTTTATGCGGCAGGTCAATTTACTTGGGCTGGAGGACAATCTGTAAATAACATAGCCTGTTGGGATGGAACTAAATGGAACGCGGTAGGCACAGGCACCAATGAGCCTATTTTTGCATTAGCAACATATAACGGCTCATTGTATGCCGGAGGCTCATTTTTTACTGCCGGAGGAAATACAGCGCGCAGCATTGCAACATGGAACGGAGCAAAATGGTCAGCTGTTGGAGCAGGACTTATTGGCGGAAGTGGGGTAAGTGCATTATGCGTTTTTAATAATCAGCTATATGCCGGAGGCTTGTTCAACAAATCAGGCAGCCTAACGGTTAATAATATTGCAACCTGGAATGGTACTGTTTGGGATACAGTAAGCACGCAAGGGGTTGATTATATTGTAGATGCTTTTGCCGTTATGGATTCTGCCGTTTATGCAGGCGGAGAATTTACCCATGCAGGAAATATAGCTGCATCTGATATTGCAGCCTGGGGAGGTCCAAGCCTTGGGCTAAATTCACCAGCTACTAAAAATGCTGAAATAGATGTTTATCCTAATCCGGGTAATGGAAAATTTACTATTCAAGTTACTAACTCGTCAAGCCTAAAATATGTAGCGATCTATAATATTCTGGGTGAAAAAATTTATTCCACCACATATCAGCCATCGGTTACTGAATATCAATTATGCACCATTAATATATCAACCCAACCTCCAGGGATTTACTTGTACCGCATGTTAGACCAATCTGAAAATCTTATAGGTCAAGGGAAATTATTGGTCAAGTAGATAAATCTTCTGTTCTTACCCAACCTTTCGGGGGAATCTATCGTAATAACAAATAGGGATGTTGACTTTTTAACTAATTTTGTAATAATGTACTCATTCCTAATGGGTGTAAAATAGTAATCTGCAAATCATTTGAATGAAAAAAAATATACTTATAATTATTCTTTCCATATTTGTTTTTAAGGGATACTCTCAATGCACCGATTGTCATGATGGGAGAAACTTTCATCATAGCCCTGTAGCACACAAAACTCCTAATGGAAACAAGACATTGGGTGTATCATTCGATACAACCTTATGCGGGCTTAACTATGTTCAGGCCATTCAAAATACCCAAACGAGATTTTCCCCTTCTCCGGGTTGCGGTTTTCCTGCACCCGATACGGTTACCGGATTGCCAAACGGCTGTATCAACGTAATCAAAGCTTATCTCTATTGCGAGGTTTCCTGCGAAACTTCATCTCCCTCTAATTATACCATCAAAGCTACGGTAACCAATCCGGCAAAAGTAAAAAACAACTTCACCCCTGTTCTGATAGGTACAGACGGTCCTAAATGCTGGTCTGATCAAAGTACAGGCACATGGCGTGCCGATATTACTTCTGCTATTGCAGGCAATGGTGTATACACGGTAGATTATAACGGATTCACAGATGAAGGTTATGAAATAGATGGCATTTCAATTATTATTATTTACCAACAGAATACAGTCACCTACACAGGCACTTTTGTTCTTTCTGATGGACAATATACCATGGATGGAGGTAGCGAAACATATACTGCAACCGGATTTACAGCCTGCGCTGCAAGTTCAACTGCTACAGCTTTTACGGACTTTGCTGACATACAAGATAACGCCGAACCTAATTTTAGTTTAACTGAAAATGGAACAACAGCAACCTTTCCTTCACTATTTTTTCAATCGGCAGCTACAAGCACTTCAGTGACGAATGGACAAAATTCCTCTACAACCTCTATTACACTGGGAGGTGATTGTTATGCTATGTTCGTGTATGGCTTATATTTTCAAACCCAATGCTTAACTTGTACTCCTGTTTCTTTGTCATATACTTCTAAAGTTACCCCTGCCGCCTGTGGGTCAGATAGCGGTTCAGCAAAAGTAACGGTAAGTGGCAATGACACCGGCGTTACCTATCTATGGAGTAATGGAGTAACTATCGACTCCATACACAATGTTCTTCCCGGAACGTATACCTGCACTATAACCGGGCGCGAGGGCTGCCCAGTTGATAAAGTTATTTTAAAAATACCAAAAACAGATAGCGCTTATGCCATAATCAAATCAACCAGGGACAGCGTTTGTCCCGGCGATTCCTTAACCCTAAGTGGTATCGGAGGCAACAAGTATTTATGGACTCCTGGTAATTCGGTAAATCCAACCCTACATATTAATCCATTAGTTACTACCACGTATACCCTGCATACTTTTACCAGCCAATGTAAAGACTCGACTAAAATTAAGATTAATGTAATTCCCAAAATAACCGATACTCTTACAGTAATTAATGATACTGTTTGCCCGCTTTCACCTACTATATTAACGGCCATTGCCAAAGGTGGACAGGCCACTTACCGCTGGAGCAATGGTGCCACTACTTCTTCCATTACTGTGCATGACACCGTCACTACAACTTATACTGCAACCGCATATGGAATATGTGATAGCTTACGGAAGACTATAAAGGTTGTTGTAGTACCTTTGCCTAAACCTGTTATTGCCGGAAAAACGTGGGCTTGTAAAGGCACAAAAGCAAATCTTGTAGTAAGCAGTTCTACCAACCCAACTAAATATGTATGGTACAATGGATCGACGGCTACTTCCATTAATACAGGTATTATTAATGCCGACTCGATAGTGTATGTAACAGCTTACAATAGCCTTGGATGTTCAGTGAGGGTCTATGATACTGTTCAACTAAGAATTCCTCCCAATCCGATTATCAATTCTTCTGAGTTTTCATGTGCGGGACAATCTCTTACCCTATCAGCATCGGCTACTGGAAGTAATCCACCTTTTACTTACACATGGAGTACCGGGCAAACAGGTAGCAGTATTACTATTTATCCGGGGCCTGACAGCACAACTACCTATACGGTAACTGCTTCCAATGGCTGTACAAAAACAGCTTTTATTACTATTACGCCCAGTGTGCCTGCTTTAGGTGCATGTTGCAGTCAAACATTACTTATAGATAACGATACTACTATATTGGTAGCAGGAGGAAATTCAAGAAGCTATAAGTGGACCGAAAATCCTGCTAAGGGAACAATAACTTGTCTTGATCCTCCTTTGTGTGATTCAATAAGAGTAATAACCCCCGTTACCACCTCATACACCGTAGTGGGAACAGACAGCAATGGCTGCCAGGCAGAGCATGTTTTACTTGTAACTATTGACATACCTTGCCTCGATGTAAAAATCCCCAATGTGTTTACCCCCACCAATCCTGGAATACTAGGCCTTGATGATGTATTTTATATCCGCACAGAAAATATTGATGCCTGGTCGCTTACCATTTACAATCGTTGGGGCAAGGAAATGTACAACAGTACAAACCCTGCTCAATATTGGAACGGCAGTACGGAAGGTGGAAGTAAAGCACCGGATGGGGTATATTACTATGTATTAACTGCCACTTGTCAAAATACAACGTATAAAAAAGATGGATTTGTACAGTTAATACGATAGGAAAATATCCACGGCAAAATCTATAGTAAATAGTTTAACATACCTATAATTACCAAAATGAAAAAAGTATTTACCTTAGTTAGTATAATTTCTTTACTGCTAAATACTCCGGGACACTCGCAAACCACGTCCACCCCAAAAACTAAATCAGGAGGAAGCTCTGTGGGTACAGGAGGGTTACAGACAAAATGGACCGTAAACCCGTTCGATGACCATGTGTTCATTGCCAATAATGGGCAGTTTGATGGCAAAATTAATTCCGGAGAGAAGATTCTTTATGGAATACAATACGGTAAAGTAAGTATCTTTTTTACCAGCAATAAAGTAATATATCGTTATGACAATGCGTATTACAAACAATCGGCCACCAAAAATAGCGACCCTGATGATCCGAAGAACCTGGCACGTGAAACCCATTTTTTAGAAACCGAATGGCAGGGAGCTAATTCATCGGTGTATATTCAGGCAAGCGATGAAAGGCCGGATTACTATACGTATGGAGTAGGTATGAAGGGAACGATAAAGACCAATATATTCAGGAAAATCACGTACAAAGATTTATATCCCGGTATTGATGTGGTGTATGCATTTGTAAATGGAAAAGAAGGTATTGAATATTCACTTATTGTTCATCCCGGCGCCGATCT
>Ga0134125_10002265_pt1 | contig 22911 bp, 24 predicted proteins | sample KB31751_FD_96464 | JGI IMG/M metagenome (GOLD analysis project Ga0134125, IMG submission 96464) | Terrestrial soil microbial communities with excess Nitrogen fertilizer from Kellogg Biological Station, Michigan, USA - KB3-175-1 | ecosystem: Environmental > Terrestrial > Soil > Unclassified ... | reverse complement strand
ATGTCGCCGAGGGACTGCATGAGTTTGTCCCTATCGACAAGCCGACGTTGCTGACCGTACTCGCACCGGTGGTCATCGTTATTGTCTTTTTCGGCATCCGGCGGCTGCGCCGGACGATTCACAGCGGATAGTCATAGCCCGGCTGGAATTTCATTCTTGTTTTACTCCGGATCGAGAGTCCCGGGAATTCATTGCGACGTTCCCGGGCGCGATGCGGGCCGAGAGTGCGGATCGATCCCGCTGCATCTGCGACAACTACGACCTTGTATTGGGTTCTCCTATTCGAGGCATTGTGGTCATATGACCACATGTCGGGCATGGATATCACTCTCAAGCAGCTGCAGATCTTTCAGGCCGTCGTCGTCGCCGGTTCCATCACCAAGGCGTCACGACGGGTGGGCTTGTCGCAGCCATCGATCTCGCAGCAACTCGGCAAGCTGGAAGAAAAGCTTGGCGCCCAGCTCATCGAGCGAAATCGCACCGGCATCATCAGCCTGACGCCGTCGGGAGAGTATTGGTTCAAGTTGTCCGAAGAGATGCTTCGCCGGCTGGACCAGGCGGTCAGCGAGCATCAGAAGCGCTACGTCGACAATACGGTGACGCTGCGTATGGGCGTGCCGCCAACGCTTCGCGGTCCGTTCATTGCCGCAGCGGCCCGTATCGCCTCGGCGACTCCGGGCTTTGCCAAATTCGAATTGCGCTTTGCCTTGACCAGCAGCGAGCTGGTTGAGCAATTGCGCCTGCATCAGCTCAACTGCGTCATCGTCAATGAGGAAGCGATCGCCGACGATCGCAGCTCGCTCGCGGTCAGCGAGCTGTTCGTCGAGCCAGTGGTCTGGGCGGTGTCCAGGTCCGTGCCTTATGCCGAGATCGAGCGTGCCCTCACTCCGGGAAACTCGCCGCGACCCTTGAGCGGCTCGCTGGCGCACTATGTCGAGATCGATACCAACGTCCCGCTGCGCAGCAAATCGGAGGAGTGGTACCGTCACCGCCTCCCGGCCGCGACGCCCACCTTCTCGGCCATGACCTACGCCGCCGCAGTCGACCTCGTGGCGGCCGGCCTCGCGACGACGCATTGTCCGCTGTCGCTGCTCCCGGGACTCCCCGACAGTATTTCCCGGGAAATGCGCTACTTCCTGCTCGACGGCCTGTCGCGCCGAATCGTCCTGGCCATGCCCAAGCACCTGTTGTCGCTGGGCGCCTATGCCAGCATCTTCAACAAGATCGTCGCCTATGCGCGCGACGAGTACCGCCAGGCCAATCTCCTCGATCATGTGGAGGAACTGCCGCAGCTCGGACAGGTCATCGAGATGCCGCGCCGCGCCTGAGGCCGCAGTCCGCGCTGGCAAGGTAGGAATGCCAATAGCCTTCATTGGCTTTTCCTAAAGTGGCGCTGCTAGCATCCCCTTGAGGATTCCCGGCCAGTCGCCGGGGTCGGTTCAAATTCACAAGCAGATGACAGCCAGGCCCCTGATTGCGGGTCCGAGCGGGGGTATAATGGCACAGACGGAAGTGGCAGGCGCGACAAGCACGACTCGGAGCAGTGCAGGGATACTGGAGTGGATCTTCCGCGTCCTGGTCGTCGCCGGCGCCGCTTTCATGCTCTATTCGTGGTTCCAGCCGTGGTGGAGTGCAGACATCGCCGTCATCCCCGGCGACAACGATATGGTCTTGCACCCATGGGGCGTCGACGCGGTAGCGCAGGTGGCGGGCAACGTCGACGAATCGACGTTCGAGATGCCGTTCCCGCAGGTCTTTGCCGGCTTCATGTGGGTGTACTTGGTCGTCTGCATGTTGGGCCTGTTGGCCAGCCTGTTCTGGAAGAAGCGGTTGCGGCTTGGCCCGATCAACGTCTCCTGGGCGATGATCATCATTCTGCTGGTTGGGTTGTCCTACGCCATGGCGGCGGGACTGGCCTACGAAATCGGCACCCTCAAGGCCGCGGCGTCCGGCGCCAAGTTCATTGGCAGAGGCAACGTCATCGAGCCGTCGACGGGCGCCAAGCTCAAGATGACCGCGGACCTGCTGATGGGCTACTGGTACGCGCTGGGCGCGGGAGGGGTCCTGACGTTCCTCGGCATCGTGCGCTTCCTGTTCGTCCGCCAGTGGGGAAAGAAGGCCTGAGGTCATTGGGGGCACGCAGCGTTTACCTCGTCGCCTGACCGAGGCAGCATCGGCTTGTGTAGAATAACGATCTGGCGCATCGCGGGGCGGCGATGCGCCAGATCGTATTTGAGGCAGTCCTCGTTGCTCCAATGCCGGCGCACATCCCGGTCCGAGTTCAGATGCGAATTAGGATGTTCTTATATTGAGGATTGGACTAGCCGGGGGCGTTGGGTGCCAACTTTCCCTTGAACAGATGTGTGTCGCATCGTTCTCTCAGGGAGGAGCTTCAATGAGAATGGCGAAATTAATGGCCGGGGTCTGCGCCGCAGTCCTGGCTCTAGGCGCGGCGGCGGCGTGGGCGGATGACGTGACACCCGACCGTCTGTTGAACGCAGGATCGGATGCCGAGGCCGGCAACTGGTTGATGGTCGGAAAGACCTACAACTCGAATCGGTTCTCGACCCTCAACCAGATCAACGCCAGCAACGTTTCTGGCCTGCACGTCGTCACGGCGGCGCCGATCGGCGGAACTGAGCCGGGCGGCTTCGGCGTCGGTGCGGTCGAAACCACGCCGCTGGCCGACAACGGCTTCCTTTATGTCTCTGACCCGTGGGGCACGCCCTATAAATTCGACGTCTCGGACGGCAAGACCGCGAAACTGGTCTGGACGTGCGACACCGGGATGGAGAAGGACGCCACCAATCCCGAAATTATCGCGCACCGCGGTCTCGCGCTCGCCGGCAAGCTTGTGATCACTCCTCTCGGCAACGGGCATGTGGTCGCCTGTGACAGCGAAACGGGTGACGTGGTCTGGGACAAGCAGGTCGGCAAGAACGGCGAGGGCTTCATCGCCGCGCCGCTGGTGGTTGGCGACAAGGTGCTTGTCAGCCAGTCCTTCGGTGACTGGGCGACGCGCGGCTATCTTGCTGCGCTCAAGGTCGACAGCGGCGACGAAGTGTGGCGCTGGTACGCTGTTCCGGACAAGGGCCAGCCGGGGTCCGAGACCTGGAAGTGCGATCAGTCGGGCAACCCCGATTGCTGGAAGACCGGCGGTGGCGGCATGTGGGTCACCGGTTCCTATGAGCCCGACACCAAGACCATCTACTGGGGCACGGGCAACCCGGTGCCGATGTTCGACCCCGAGTATCGTCCGGGCGCCAACCTCTACACCGACTCGAGCGTCGCTTTGGATGCCGATACCGGCAAGCTGAAGTGGTACTTCCAGTACACGCCCGGCGACTATCACGACTATGACGAGGTCGGACCGCAGCTGCTGGTCGACACCAAGATCAACGGGCAGGACCGCAAGGTTCTCGCGCACTTCGGCCGCAACGGCATCTTCTACGATCTCGACCGCACGAACGGCGCCTACATCCAGTCGGCCCAGTACGTCACCAAGCTGACCTGGACGAAGGGCATCGACCCCAAGACGGGCAAGCCGCTGGAGTATGATCCGAGCAAGGATCTGCAGACCTACGCGGAAGGCAAGATCGACCGCGCCGGCGACAAGGCGACGACCTGCCCGAATCTCCAGGGCGGCTCCAACTTCTTCCCGACGGGCTATAACCCGACGCTCGGTATCGCCTATGCGGTCGGCATCGAAGGGTGCTCCAACCTCGCGGTGAAGACCGTTGCTCCGGGCGACGTGCATCCTGGCCAGATCTTCCAGGGCGGCACCAGCACGAACAACGGCGTGCAGACCGGCTCGGTCAACGCCATCGACGTGACCACGGGCAAGCAGATCGCCAAGCAGCCGACGCCGTTCCCGATGTATAGCGGTGTCATGGCGACCCCCGACCTGGTGTGGGCCGGCTCGCTCGACGGCACCTTCGCGGCCTATGACGCTAAGACGCTGGAGGTGAAGTGGTCGATCAACGTGGGCACCGGGTTCCAGGGCTCGCCCATCGCCTTCACCGCGGGTGGCAAGGAATACATTGCCATCGTGGGTGGCGGCCCCGGTCTTGCGACCTTCGATCATCCTGAGTTGGCGAACAAGTCGACCGCCAACATCGTGTGGATCTTCGGCCTCTGAAACGGGTGAAACTGGGCCGGGCGGGGAAACCTGCCTGGCCCCCTTGGACTTGTCGGCCGTAGCCGAACTACGGCCTTCCGCACTAGGCCCGCGGCCCCGATGTCGAGACGAAGACCTGATGATCCAGGCTCTGAAACTTGTGGTTCTCGGCGTGTCCGCGTTGCTGTGCTTGAGCTCCGCGGTGCTGGCGGACTTCATTGCCAAGCCGGACTTCACCCAGGGCGATCCGGAAAAGGGCAGGCTCGTCTACCAGCGCGTCGGCGTCTGCGTGAATTGCCACGGCTGGCCCGGTGACGGGCAAACTGGAACAAATCCCATGGTGCACGTGCAGGGTGCCAATCTGCGCGAGACCAAGCTCGATGCGCAGGGCCTCTACGACGTGATCCGGTGCGGCATCCCCGGGACGCAGATGCCCTACCACGATAGCGTCAGCTACAAGGACGACCGCTGCTCCGGCAAGCGCCTATCCGACTTCGCCGCTGATCAGCAGCCGGTAATGGGCAAGACCTTCAGCGAACGTCAGATGGTCGATCTGATCGCCTATCTCGAAAAATACGTCGTCGGCCACGGCAAGCCCACATACGAGGAATGCGCGCTGTACTTCGATAAGTCGGCCGACAAGTCCTGCTCGTACCTCGAGGGCAACTGATGCCGCGGCGGGGCACAAAATGGATTCGCGGAATGCTGCTGCTCCTGCTGGCGGCAGGCTTCGCCGGCAGTGTCGCCGCGCAGGAGTCCGGCGCTCCCGCGGCCACCGGACCCGGTAGCGCTGCGGCGCCAACGCCTGGCAACGCGTCAAAGCAGACTCTGAGCATCGAGCCCACCTTCACGATCTGGAACGTGCCGCTCGGCAAGCCCGTAACCGATGTGCCGGACAACGTGACCGCGATCATTGCCTGCGGCACCAATGGCGGCCCGATGTCGATCGAGCTCAAGAGCTTCGCGGACTGGGCGCAATGCCCCCCCGAAGCATCGGGACTGCGCGAGATCGCCTTCACCTACGACGATGAGAAGGACTACATCGCCCGCGCCTTGGAGCTCGAGTTCCGCGCCCTCGCGGGGGGCACCTCGGTCTATGCACACCCCGTCGTCGTCTCGATCCTCGTCGACGACAAGGGCATCTCTCAAGGTATCCGCATCGTCACCGACGACCGCGCCAGCAACCACGACCGGGCGGGTGCAGTCTATCTGGCGCTGAATCTCAAGGGGCAGTTCGGATCCTGGAACCTCGACTGCCAGGACATCCCGATGCAGGAGGGCGAGCAAAAGGTCGGCGGGCAGTTCACCCACCAGCGCTGCACCGGCATCAATCCGGACGGCAGTGGCCAGAAGGTGCTGATCGAGGCGAGCTACCTGCGCAAGAAGGGCCAGGAAGCCCTTAGCCCCGACACCCAGCAGGTCAACAAGGGCTACTACGAATCGAAGACCCGGATGGAGCTGGTAAACCCGCCCTATTCGCCGTCCGAAGGGCCCTGAGATTGCAGGCGACCGTCGGGCATGAAGTTGTTGGTCAACACCGCCCCGGTGAACGTGCTGTCGTCGGTGGCCGCCGTGGTGAAGCGGCTGGCCGAGACCTTGGCGCCGTCGAATTTTGCCCCGCGCAGGTCGGCGTGGAGAAAATCGGTCTGCGCAATCGTTGCGCCCGAGAAGTCGGCGCCGCCATCAGCCGAATCGAGGAGGCTTACGCCGTACATCGTCGCGCCATTGAATTTGGCATGTGCAAGCCTGGTGCGCTCGAGGTTCGTCGCCTGAAACGACACTCCACTGAGATCGCAGTTGTTGAGCACGGCGTCATGGACGAGAGCCCGGTCCAGCACCGCGCCGGGCAACTTCGCCGACGTCATCTGCACCTGCTGCATCCGCGTCTCGGTCAGGTTGGCAGACGAAAGGTCCACGCCCGACATCCGCGCCCCGTAGAACATCGACCGGGTGAAGTCGCCCTTGGCCATCTTGGCCAGGGTCAGGTCGGCAAGGTTGAAGTTGGTGCCGATGGCCTTGACGTCGGTGAGGATCGCGCCGCGCAGTTTGGCGCGGTGGAAGGTGGCGTCCGTCAGGTTCGCACCGGTGAGGTCAACCCCGGAGAGGTCGGCTTTCTTGAAGTTGGCGCCATGCAGGTCGCAGGCCTGGCATGCCTTGAGCTTGCCCGAGATCAGGTCGGCGACCTGATCCGCAAAGACCGGACTCGCCATCAACAGGACCAGGGCCGCCGCTGCCGTTGCCACGCGCATTCTTGGTCTCTCCTGCTCTTGAAAGGGCATGCTCATGCCTTGTGATAAAGGTCGCCTCCCCCGCATTCGCAAATCCTGGACATTGGCCCTTTCAATAGCGGTGCTCGCCGGGGGCGTGATGTGCGCCGCACCGACGAGTCCGGCCCAGGCTCAGTCGACAGCCACCGGGATCAGCGGAACGCCCGAGGTGCTCGACGCCGACATCCTGAAATTCGGCACGCAGCGCGTCATCCTGTGGGGCATCGACGCCCCGGAACAGAAGCAGACCTGCCAGCTCAACGGCCAACTCTGGGGCTGCTATGACGTGGCGTTCCGGTATCTGCAGCTGTTGGCCGGTCGCGGAGAAGTGACCTGCACCTACAAGGGGGATCCCGACCCGTTCGGCCGCCGCTATGGCGTTTGCGAGAGTGGTGGCGAGGACCTGAATGCCGACATGGTCAAGGCCGGGATGGCGCTCGCCTTTGATGAGCAATCCACCGACTACGATGCTGCAATGGCCGATGCGATCACAGCGGGCGTCGGACTGTGGCAGCCGGGCGTGAAATTCGAAGAACCCTGGGTGTTTCGCCGTCGCGAAACCCCCGGCGGCTACAGATAAGGACAGACGATGGCGCAACTCCTCGCCGATGCAGTCATGGCACCGGGCCGCAATGGTGCTTACGACGCGGTCTTCAGATGGGTGCTGCTGATGGCGCTGATCGCGATCGCCACTGTCGTGGCCTACGACTACGGGCTGTTGAACTATCTGTTCGGCGCCGACAAGTCGAAGATCACGGTGTTGATCGCGGTCCTCTACGTCGGCTTCTCGGGTCACTGTCTGTGGATCCTGGTGGAGCTGTCGCGGGAATACCGCCGTGCGCTCGAGATCAAGGACATGCTGGCCGGGGCGACGCGGCTGCCCAGTCTTCCGCGGGACGGCGGACTGATCGACCGCTACGTCGCCGACGTGATCCGGTCGCGCGAGCACCCGTCGGAAGTCGAGGGCAATGCGCATCTGCTGATATCGAGCCTGGGCGCGAGCTTTCGTCGGCGCACCAAGATCGGCACCTACGGCACCGATCTGCTCTACAAGCTCGGCATGCTGGGCACGATGGTCGGCTTCGTCCTGATGCTGAATTCGATGGGCGACCTGTCGAGCTTCGACGTCGACACGTTGCGCGGTGCGTTGCAGCAAATGATCGCGGGCATGGCCGTGTCGCTGTTGACCACGATTGCCGGGCTGATCGGCGGCATCCTGCTGCGGCTCGAATACAACGTTGCCGATGCCCTGGTAACCGACATCAGCCAGACCGCGGTCAGCTTCACAGAAGTGTCCCTGCTGCCCTTGTTGGCTCGGGGCGAGCGCGATGTTTGAGGAGGAACAGGAACCCGAGTTCGAGATCTTCTCGGCCCTCCTGTTCAACTCGCTGAAGGCCATCACCTTCATGTTCTTCATCGCATTCGCGATGATCAACAAGCCGGCCGACCAGGGCAATGTGGTGGTCAAGGCCGACATGCTGATCACCGTCACCTGGCCGGACAACAACCCCGACGACGTGGATACCTATGTTGAGGATCCGGCCGGCAACATCGTCTGGTACAACCAGAAGGAAGCGGGCCTGATGCACCTCGATCGCGACGACCGGGGGAATTTCAAGGACACGATCCTGGTCGACGGCAAGGAAATCCAGAATCCGCTGAACCAGGAAATCGTCACCCTGCGAGGCCTGGAGGATGGCGAATATGTCGTCAACGTCGTGCACTACATCGCCAACGGCGCGGCTCCGCTGCCGGTGCAGGTGAAGGTCGAAAAGCTCAACCCCTCGGTCAAGGTCATCTACTACAACACGCTGCAGCTGAAGCAGACGGGCGACGAGCAGACGGCGGTGCGCTTTACCCTCAAGGGACAGGACGTCATCAACGTCAATACCACGCCAAAAAGCCTCGTGGAGCTGACGCGGTCGTCCGGCTCGAAAGAGGGCGGCGGAGGAGCAGCCACCGGGCCGACCGGGCCGATCGACGTAACGACTGGGCAGGCGATTCAGCAGTGACCTTTACGATCCTGTCCCTGACGGCGGCTTATGCACTGGTGGCGGCGCTCCTCGCCTATGTCTTGTTGTTGTCGCGGCTGCACTGGTTCTTCAAGGCGCTGGCGACGGTCGGAACCGCCGTGCTCATTCCATTGACGTACAATGCCATCGGCGAATTGCGCGGCCTGCCCTCGGACGGGCCGATACCGGTCAGTTTCCGCATGCTCTGGGCCCAGGTGACCGAACCCGATCCGCTGCAGCACGAAAAAGGAAATGTGTTCTTGTGGCTGCAAACGCTCGATGCCAACAATTTCCCATCGGGACAGCCGCGCGCTTATCAACTGCCCTATTCGGATGACCTGCAGGTCAAGGTCAAACAGGCGATGGGCGAGATCGCCCAGGGCAAGCAGGTCCAGGGTGAGATCGACAGCAAGAAGATTCTCCCCAAAGACACGGCCGAGGCCCTGGCGCAGGAGATCCAGACCAGCAAGGTCAACACCAACGGCCAGCCCGGCGGCGGCGCGACCGTCGGCGAGCGCATCCTGCAGTTCGAACCCGGTATGCTGACGTTCAACGAAGAAGCCGCCCCGGTCACCCCCGCTAAGCCGCAGTGACATCAGTCGTCTGACGCGATGCGTGCTTGGGGCGCGATCAATATATGGCGTCGGCTGGACCTGTCGGGCTGATCAGGCTGGTTTGGTCGGCCGGGCCGCGGCCGTCCGCGTTCGGCTCTGCCGGCGGCTCAGCAGCGGCAGGATCAAGCTCGCGAGGCCGAAGGCCAGTACGGCCGCCAGATCCGCTCCGATCAGCCAGCGGCTCCAGCGCAGCGCTTCGACATCGGCGCCGAACCAGCCGTGATCGCCCCAGAGCAGGACACGTCCGCGCTGGTCATCGGCGGCGCCGAGCAGGATGGATTGGCCGAGGTCGGTCCTCGTCGCGCTATCGTCCAGCCACAGGGTGATCTGGTGGCTTTGGCCGGCCGTCATGGCGCCGAGTTCCAGAGCCGCCATCCCGGTTGAGGTCTTGGTGACCTTGACTTTCTGTCCGTCAACGACCGCCAGCAGCGCTCCCGGGACCGTCAGTGCCACGTCGCTTGCGGCACCGGCGCTGGTGACCGACCCGCTGACCGTGCGGTGAAACGATCCAAGGTCCACGAGAGCCGAGAGTTCGGGGATATCGTGCAGCATCTGCTGCACGGCCACGACATTGAGCAGCCGCGGCAGCACGACATCCTTCACCCGTGCCAGCATATCCGGCTTCAGCAGCATGCGAATGGCGATGTCGTCATCCGCCCGTTGCTGCAGTTCCTTGGCCATGTAGGTCGCCACCTTGTCGGGATCGACGGCCATGCCCGGCGGCGTGGGGAAATCCTGCACGGCGAGTTCGGCCTGCAGCGGCGGCGACAGGAGGTCCCGCGCTCCGCCGGCCATGACCAGAAGCCCCAGCGCCGACGACAGGATCAGGGCCAGAGCGAGAAGGATTTGCCAGGTGCGCATGCCGTCTCCGTGAAGCGTCGCAGCGAGTCTAGTCGGGTCCGCCATTGGAAAATTCGATAGCCAGGATCGGACATCCGGCCTCGCACTGTACTTGGTTAGTCGGGCTTGGCGCTGTCCGGCTTGCTGCCGGTGAGTGCCGTATAGGCGCCGGTCAGCGAGTCGGTGCCGGTGCGCTGCATCAGCTCGGCCGGCGTTCCGGTGGCCACCACCGCGCCCGAGATCATCAGGATGATGCGGTCGGCCCGGTCGAGTTCCTCGACCAGATGCGTTGCCCACAGGATCGAGGTGCGGTGCTCGCGCCGGACCACCTGCATGTGTTCGACGAGCAGCTCGCGCGTCGCCGTATCGAGCCCGGTCGAGGGCTCGTCCATCAGCAGCAGGTCGGGGCCGTTGAGCATGGCGCGGGCCACCTCGACCCGCCGCTGGTTGCCGCCCGACAAAGTACGCACCGGCTTCTTCAGCAGGTCACCGATCTCGAGCAGGTCGGTCACCTCGGTGATCCGGGTCTTGAGCGTCGCCCCGGCGAGCCCGAACAGCGCCCCGTGAAAGCCGAGGTTCTGCTGCACCGTCATGTCGAGGTCGATGGCCCGGGCCTGGAACACCACGCCGAGCCGCTTCAGGATATCGGCGGCATTGCGCCGGTAGTCGAGACCGAACAGGTTGACGCTACCGCTATTGGGAGCAAACAACCCGGCCGCAATCTGGAACAGCGTCGATTTGCCGGCACCGTTCGGCCCCAGCAACCCGATCACTTCGGCGCGATCGATCGACATCGTCACGCCCTTCAGCGCCTGCGTCTTGCCATAGGACTTCTTGAGGTCCTTGATGTCGAGCACCGGGACGTCGTCGGTCAATTTGGAGCCTCGTCGTAGTTCGCTATGGCCAGCGCAAGAGCACGCAACTGCTCCTCGCTGCGGATGTCGCGTGCCGGGGACAATTCGATGTCGGCCATGATCCGCGCCGGACGGCCTCCGAGCACGATCGCGCGGTCGGCGATCCTGGCTGCGTCGGCGGGCAGGTGGGTCACCAGGATGGCGGTCGAGCGGGTCTGGCGGATCAGGTCCACGAACACCCGCTGCACGTCGGCCACAAGATGGGCATCGAGCGAAACGAAGGGCTCGTCGAGCAGCAGCAGCCGTGGGTTCACCGAGAAGGCGCGGGCCAGCGCGACGCGCCGCTGCATGCCGCCCGACAATTGCGCCGGATAGGCATTCTCGCTGCCGGCAAGCCCGACCCGCGCCAGGAAGTCGCGAGCTTCCGCCTCGGTCGTCTCTTCACGCACCGCGCGGATGTTCTCGAGCGCGGTCAGCCAGGGCAGGAGCCGGGCATCCTGGAATACGAATCCGGCCGGCGGCGCGGTGCCGGCGGCCTCGCCGTCGATGGTGATCGAGCCGGAATAGTCGTCGTCGACCCCGGCAATCATCCGCAGCAGGCTCGATTTGCCAACGCCCGACGGTCCGACCAGCGCAACCACTTGCGAGGGTTGAATGGTGACGTGGAAGTTCTCGAGCAATGGCGCAGCAGAGCTCGGGAAGCGCTTCTCCTCGACGTCGATGTTCAGCCGCGGTCCGTCCGCCATCTCAAGACGTAGTGCTCCAGGGGCCGCATGACCCAATACTCGAAGACGAGCACCACGAGGATGAACGCCGTTGTGTAGGCGAGAATGCCTGTCATGTCGAAGAATTGGAACATGGTGTTGATGCGAAAGCCGACGCCGCCGCTGCTGCCCAGCACCTCGAACACGAGGACGATTTTCCAGATCAGGGCCAGCCCGGTGCGGGCTGCCGCCAGCACGTAAGGCGTGAGCTGCGGAATGAAGACCAGCCTGAGCCGCCGCCGAAGCGGCATGCGGAACGCCAGGGCGAGCTCGTCATAGTCCGGTGAAAAGCTGCGCACGCCTTCCCGGATGGTGGTGATGACCAGCGGCACCTTGTTGATGATCACCGCGAGGATGATCGCCGTCTCGTTGAGCCCGAGCGAGATGTACAGGACGATGGCGATGACGACGGCCGGCAGATTGAGACCGACGATCACCCAACTGGAAAATAGCCGGTCGAGAATGCGCGAGCGGCCGAACAGGATGCCGATGGCGATGCCGATGGTCATCGCCACGACAAACGAGATTGCCGCACGCTCCAGCGTCTTTCCCATGTCGACGATCAGCTTGCCGTCGACGAGGTCGGTCCACAGCTCGACTGCAACGGCGACAGGTGTGGGAAACAGGCGTCCGGGAAAGATCGTCGCCAGCACCTGCCAGACCACCAGCAGCAGGATCGTGCTGACCAGCTCCCACCGCACCCCTGGTGTGCGGCGGGCCGGTTTGGTCTTGGTGCGCGCCGGCGGCGCGCCGCCCGGCAGATAGTCTATTTGTGGAATCCCTTCCAGAACGTGCCGTCGTCGAGGTCGGTCACGTCACCGACGACATCCTTGCCGCCGTACTGGGCCATCAGCGCGAAAGCCTGCTTGGCCGGCTCCATATCGGAGTAGACGTAGCTCGAGACAATGCCGGCACGATAGTCGTCACGCAATTGCTTGAACAGGGCGTCGTCGTCCTTGACGTTCATCACCGGGCGAATCTTGTCCCAGAGCGCGTCATCGGTCAGCAGGGCCTGCTTGGTCTCGAAGGACGCCTTTAGGAACGCAACGATTTCCTTGTTCTTCTCTTTCGCCACGTCGTCGAAGAAGGTCCAGCCGAGCAGCGGCGGGGTCTGGCTGACGCCCAGGTCCTTGAGCAGATCGGGCACCGACGTCAGCTGGGTCATTCCCGCGACTTTGGCTTTCGCTGCCCAGTTCCAGAGGTTGAGCGCGGCCTGCGCCTTTCCGTCGATGAGCAGTTCGTTGACCAGCGGCGGGGCGCCGAACTTCACATCGGCATCGTCGACAAGATTGCCGCCGGTTTGCTTCTTGTAGTCGGCGGCGAGGATCACGAAGCTCTTGTCGACGGGGCTGCCCGAGACCGCAAAGGTCTTGCCCTTGAGGTCGGCGATCGACTTGATGCCGGCCTTGGGGTCGACCATCAGGCCACCCACGTCCAGCGAGTGCGGGACCATGGTGACCATGTTGCCCTGATGCCGCTGCAGGTTCACCCAGACGAAGTCGGAGAGCACGATATCGGCGGCCTTGGCCTGGAGGGCCACCTGGCCGGCCGGACTGTCGGCGACGTCGTTTATGGTGAGGTCGAGCTTGTACTTCTTGTCGATGCCGAGCGCCTGCATCGCGGCGATTTCCCACTTGGCGGTGCCGGTACCTTGCAGGGCGAGGGTCAGCTTCAGCTGTTCGGGACTGAAACCGGATAGCAGGGTTGCCGCGCCCAGCGCGAGGCCGAGCAGCGCGGCACGAGCAAACTTGGACATGAATCTCCCTCAGGCATGCGCTCTTGTTGGTCGATGAGCTAACACCCCACATCATTGGTCGAGGCTATGATTCGTATTGCCATGCATCGGTTGCCTGCGTTCGAAACCTCGGGCGACAAAGGCGATAGGCGGAGTCTATCGCCGCCATAGGCGTATTCTTGGGAGGCATTGTTGCGACGAGTCATGATGGCGTCACTGGCGGTGTCGCTTGCCGGACTTCTGGGGGCAGTGGCACCGGCGCTCGCGGCCGGCAACCTTGCGGCGAAGGGGACCGAGCTCCCGGAGCTCAAGATGGACACCAGTACCGACACGTTCTCTCAGACCGAATATGACCTGGAGACCGGCAAGTTCTATTTTCTGAACATCTCGGCCGATGACGGCGCCGACAACCTGGCGTTCATGGCGCCTGAGTTCTTCCGCAATGTCTGGGTCGATCAGTTTGTGGTCAATGACCTCGAGATCAAGACGCAGGACCCCTATAGTCTCGAATTCGACAATGCAGGCACGTTCCGCATCAGCTTCGTGCCGATCCGCCCCGGCGTGTATGAATTCTATTCGCCCGGTTACGAGGACAAGGGCTTCAAGGGCAAGTTCGTGGTGAAGTGATGGTCGAGCGCAGGACAGTATTGGCCGGGGGCGCGGCGTTGGCGGCACTCTCTCTGGTGCGGCCCGGTCCGAGCTATGCGGCCGGCACCGGCAACATCTTCGTGTCGACCGAGAAGGGCAACGAGGTTGTCGTTCTCGACAAGAGCTACAACGTCATCAAGCGGATCGCGACCTCGAAGCGGCCCCGCGACATGCAGATGACCAAAGCGCACGATCGGCTTTACGTCGCGTGCGGCGACGAAGACACGATCGATGTCATCGACCTCGCCAAGCTCGAGGTGGTCGACTCGATCCCGACGAGCCCGAGCCCGGAGATGTTCCGCCTCTCCGACGACGAGCAATCGATCTACGTTTCGGACGAGGAGAACTCGACGGTCGAAAAGATCGATCTCAAGTCCAAGGTTCAGGTGCAGTCGATTGCGAGCGGCGCCGAGCCTGAGGGCATCTTGATCATGCCCGGCGGCAAGATCGTCTTCGCGACGTCCGAAGTCGCCGACATGGTCCATATCATCGATACCGCGCAGGGCGCCGTCATCAAGAACATTCTGGTGGGCACCCGGCCTCGCCGCTTCATCTACCTGCCCACGCTAAATGAGGTCTGGGTCAGTTGCGAACTCTCGTCCGAGGTGTTCATCATCGATTCCAACACCTATGAGATCAAGGGTGACAGCCTGGTCATTATCCCGCCCGGCTTCCAGGAACAGGACGTGACGCCGGTCGGCATGGCGTCTCTCAAGGACGACAGCAAGGTCTTGCTCAGCCTCGGTCGCGCCAACCACGTCGCCATCCTCGATGCCAAGTCGCACAACGTGCTGGCGTTCGTCCTGACCGGAAAACGTCCCTGGTCGATCGATCTCAGCGCCGACGAAAAAACTGCGATCGCTGCAAACGGTCTTTCCGACGACATCACCGTCATCGACATGGTGGCGATGCAGCCGGTGCAGTCGCTACCCATCGGCCGCGTCCCGCACACGGTGGTCATCGATGACTAGACTGGCGCTGCTCGGCCTTTCTGTCCTGGCCGGTCTCGCCTTCGCGATGGGCCCGGCTCTCGCGCAGGATGACGGCGACAAGCCCGCCGCGCCGCAGAGTGCCGCCGTACCCGGGCCGCCGCCCTCTGGTCCGGTGAGCACCGCGAAGGTCGGCTTTCTCGATCTCAAGAACGACGTTCGGTATCACCCGCAAATCGCCTACACGCGCATCCAGATTTCGCCGGCACTGCATCCGGTCGAGGGGGCTCGCGTGGCCGTCAGCGATATGAAGATCATCACCGATGCGGCCAACGTGCAATTGTCCCTCGACGAGGAGCAAGCGACCGACGCCAACGATGCCATTGCCAAGCTCAAGGCCATGGCGGCTGCCGGAGAGCGGTTTGCGATCCTCGACCTCCCCGGAGACATGGTGGCCCAGGTCGGCCCGGCGCTGGCAAACACCAGGCTCACCATGATCAACGCGACGGCTCCGCAGGATGCCTTGCGCGAAATGTGCCTGCCCAACATGCTGCACGCGGCCGCGTCCGACCGCATGCTGGCCGACGCCTACACGGAGTTCCTGAGGCATCGCAATTGGCTCAAGGTGCTGCTGCTGCAAGGCGACCAGCCGCGCGACAAGCAGATGGCCGACGCTTTCCAGCAGTCGGCGGATCGCCTCGGAATCTCCGTTGTCGCACGCAAGCAGTTCACGCTCTCGACCGATCCGGCCAACCGCGAGAACAACGACACGATGCTGGTGACCGGCGGCATCGACTACGACGTAATCTATATCGCCGACTCGCTTGGCGAGTATTCGCGCAAGCTGCCCTACAACACGCTGCTGCCGCGACCCGTTATCGGTTCGGCCGGGTTGACCGCCTCCGAGTGGCACTGGTCCTGGGACCAGGACAGCGCGACCCAGATCACGCTGCGCTTCCAGCGCGCCTCGGAAGGCCACCGGGTCATGTCGGGGTACGACTGGGACACGTGGATGGCCTTCAAGGCGATCGCCACGGCCTATGCCAAGGCCCGGTCCACCGACCCCGACAAGATCGACGCTTATCTGAAGGGCAAGCGATTGAAGCTCGATGGATCGAAGGGGATCGAGATGGATTTTCGGCCGTGGGACAGGCAGCTTCGCATGCCGATCGTTCTGGCCACGAGCGATTCGACGGTCGGGGCCGCGCCGTTCCCGGAGTTCCAGCATGAAAACAACGAGCTCGATAGCCTCGGAGTCGATCAGCCGGAGTCGAAGTGTCCAGTAGCGCAGCAGTAGCGGCCACCACTCATCCCGCCGAACTTCCCGTCATCGCCCGCTACTGGGTTGGTTTCTCGGCGATCGTCTGGCGCGAGATCGCAAAGTTTCTGCGCCAGACCGAGCGGCTGATCTCCGCGCTGGTGCGCCCGTTGCTTTGGCTGCTGGTGTTCGCAGCAGGGCTGCACGATCTCCTGGGTGTGTCGATCATCCCGCCATACCGCACCTATGTGCAGTACCAGGAGTATGTCTTGCCCGGGCTGCTCGGCATCGTGGTGCTGTTCCAGTGCATGCAGTCGGCGCTGTCGATGGTCTACGACCGTGAAGCCGGCGTGATGCGGGTCATGCTGGTGACGCCGCTGCCGCGCAACTTCCTGCTGTTCTCCAAGATCTGCGCCGCAACGGCGCTCTCGATCCTGCAGGCCTATGCGTTCATCTTGGTGGCGCGCATCCTCGGCTTCGGCTTTCCCGGCTTCGGCTGGCTGACCATCCTGCCGGCGGTGATCCTCGACGGCCTGATGCTCGGCTCGATTGGCCTGCTGGTCTCGGTCTATACGCCCAAGATCGAAAACTTCGCCGGGATGATGAACTTCGTGGTGTTCCCGATGTTCTTCCTGTCCGCCGCGCTCTACCCGCTGTGGAAGCTGCGCGAGGCCGGCGCCTTCGCCATCTGGTATCTGGCCAACGCCAATCCCTTCACCTACGCGGTCGAGCTGATCCGGTTCGCCGCCTACGGCCAGGTCGACTGGCTGTCGCTCGGCGTCGTCGTGGCGTGCACGGTCGTGGCATTCTTCCTCGCCGCCCGGGGCTACAATCCGCAGTCCGGCGCCATCCGCAACGTCCGCCGCGCCTGAAGTGGCCGCAGCGGTCGTCATGGCACGCGGACTTTCGTCCCCGCTTGGCCTCGCTGACGTCTCCTCATTTCCCGAGGAAGCAGATCGACACCAGCGCGAAGATGGGCAGCAGGACGACGACTGAGCACGCCATGTAGGCGAAAAATCCCGGCATCCGCACCTTTTGTTCGCGGGCAATGGCGTAGACCATTAGATTGGGGGCGTTGCCGATGTAGGAATTGGCGCCCATGAACACAGCGCCGGCCGAAATGGCGATCAGCGTCGTGGCGCCGGCGGTCATCAGATGCTGGGCATTCCCGCCGGCCAGCTCGAAGAACACCAGATAAGTCGGAGCATTGTCGAGGAAGGACGACAACGCACCGGTGACCCAGAATAGAGCGATGTTCTGGAAGCTGCCGTCGGGGCGCATGACCAGGGACACGAGCGGGGCAAAGGCTCCCGTCATGCCGGCCGAGAGGATGGCGGTGACCGGGATCAGTGTGATGAAGATGCCGGCGAAGAGGACGGCCACTTCCCGCAGTGGCCCCCAGGTGAAGCTGTTTTCCTCCCGCAGCAGCGGTGGCGTCCAGCGCAGGGAGATCATGATGATCGCCAGCAGCGCGGCGTCGCGGGTGAGGCTCGAAACCTCGATGTCTGCAGCCCAGAGGCTGAACCGTCCCAGCTCGACGGTGCCGCTGAGGCTCACGACGGCGACAATCGCGACAACGAGCAGGATGTTGAGGAGTCCGGCCAGCCGCAGCGGCGTCGGCGGGGTGGGGTCGCGCCGCAACCGCCCCTCCTTCCGATAGAAGAAAAGGTCGACCGCGAGGAAGATGGCCAGAACGCCTGCTGCCGCGGTCAGCGTGAGCGGCAGCAAATGGATGGTCGGCCAGAAGAAGTCGACACCGTGCAGATAGCCGAGGAAGAGTGGTGGGTCGCCAAGCGGTGACAACGAGCCGCCGATGTTCGAAACGAGGAAGATGAAAAAGACCACCACGTGGGCGTTGTGCTGCCGGTCGTCATTGGCGCGCAGCAGCGGCCGGATGAGGATGATCGATGCGCCCGTCGTGCCCACGAGATTGGCGAGCACAATCCCGACAGCGAGGAGCGCAGCGTTGGTGCCCGGTGTGCCGCGCAGGTTGCCTCGCACCACGATGCCGCCGGCCGTGACAAACAGCGCCGTGAGCAGCAGCACGAAGGGGAGGTAGTCGCCGATGATGGTGATGAGCGCCAGCCGGGCGGTTGCAGACGGCCCGAAAACCACCGCCAGCGCCAGCAGCGTTACAATCACGAGCCCGGCGACGAACAGCGGCTGTGCCCGTTCCCAGACTCGGCCCGCGACCAGCGGCACCACGGCCATCGCGGCCACGAGCAGGACGAAGGGAAGGCCCCAGAAAAGCGAGAGCGACGATCCCTGAATTTCCGGCAAGGCCTGCCCTTCACACCCTTCAGCGGTGCGCTGCACCGCTACTCAGACAATGGTCCATTAGATCGACAGCGTCGCCAGTCGCTCCGCCCGCTTCTGCGCTGCGATGCGGAATGGCGCGTTGGGTGCGCCGTAGCCGGAGTAGCCACCGCGTCTTTCGGTGATCTCGAAAAAGAAACCCTGGCCAATGGCGGCGCTGTACATCTGGAAGAACTCGCCCCGATCATCCCGGTCATAAAAGATGTTGTGCGACTTGAGCGTCTCGACATAGCCGCTGTCGAGGCCGTGCCGTGCCGCCAGGTCCTGGTAGTACGTGCCGGGAATGGCGAGCGCCGCGAAGCCGCGGTTTTCGAGCGCAGTGGCCGTCGCCAGGATATCGTCGGTGGCCAGCGCCAGATGCTGGATGCCCGAGCCGAAATTGCGCTGCACGAACTCGCCCGCGAATGTGCGGCTGCTGTCGGCACCGTTGAGCGTCAGCCGTAGTGAACCCGAATGCGCCGCGACGACCTGGCTCCGCACCAGGCCACCGGGGTCGAGAACGTCCACCATCGGGCTCTTGTCCACCTCGAAGATCGACCGATAGAAGAGCACCCAGGTCAGCATCTGGTCGTAGTCCATCGTCTGCGCGAGGTGGTCGATCCGGATCAATCCGCCGGCCGCGTTGGCAACGTGTTCCAGCGGCACGAACTCGCGCTCCCATATCGCGCCCAACTCTTCGGACCGATCGAGAAAGTAGATGAGGCCGCCCCCCACGCCACGGATGGCGGGGACCATTGTCTCGCCGTCGGCGACGCCCTGCTCGAAGACATTTGCGTCAAGCGCTACCGCACGGGCGACCGCGGCGCGGGCGTCGGGAACCTCGATGCCGAAGGCATAAGCGCACAGCCCGTGCGTCACATATTGCGAGCGAACCAGACCCTCCGGCTCGGTGTTGACGATGAGCCGGATGTCGCCCTGCCGGTAGAGCGTCACCTGCTTGCTGCGATGTCGCGCGGTGGGCAAAAAACCGAGCTGCCCCAAAAGCTGCGTAAGCGGCGCGACGTCGTCCGGCGCCGCGGCGAACTCGACGAAAGCGATCCCTGCGACGGGACTGCGCTCGGGCATGGCCGGCACGGTGTGGCCGATGGGCGAAGGTTCGGCGCGCTGCACCTGGTCCATCAGGTAGAGCAGCGAGCGGTGCCCGTCGGCCGCGATGACTTTGGGCGATCCGCCGCGGAACTGGTCGTTGAACACTTCCAGCGACAGCGGGCCGGTATAGCCGGTCGCGGCCACGGCGCGGACGAAGTCGACCACCGGCAGGTCGCCCTCGCCGGGCATGGAGCGGAAGTGCCGGCTGAGATAGAGCAGGTCCATGTCGATGCGCGGCGCATCGGCGAGCTGGACGATGAAGATGCGGTCGCCCGGAATGGCCCGGATGGTGTCCGGATCGATCCGCCGCACCAGGGTGTGGAAGCTGTCGAGGATGAGACCGACATTGGGATGGTCGGCGCGGCGGACGATTTCCCAGGCGTCCCGATGATCGTTGACGTGCCGCCCCCAGGCGAGCGCCTCGTAACCGACGCGAATACCCATCGGGGCGGCCACTTCACCCAGTTCCCGCAGATCGGCCGCCGCCCGGTCGATGCCGCCGAGCGCTTCGGGCGAGACATTCGAGCAGATCAGCATCAGGTCCGCACCCAACGCGGTCATCACCTCGAATTTGCGGCGTGCCCGCTCGAAGGCGCGCGAGCGCAAGGGCTCGGGCAGACCTTCGAAATCGCGGAACGGCTGGAACAGCGTGATCTCGAGCCCGCTGTCGTCGATCATCTTGCCGAGCTCGCGGGGCGTCGCGCCAAAGGTCAGGAAGTCCGTCTCGAAAATCTCGATGCCATCGAACCCGGCCGCAGCAATCGCGTCGAGCTTTTCCGGGAAGGTTCCGCTGATCGAAACGGTGGCGATCGATGTCTTCATGCCGGGCGCCATCAATCCTGGGGCAGCGCCGCAGACCGCACGACGTACCGCTCGACCATCTCGACGGCGTTCCGCTTGAGAGCAGCCAAAGCCTTGGGCGCTCCAAAGTTGCGGCCGAAGATTTTCGAGAACGTCGCCCGGTTGGAGACATTGAAGAAGCACAGCGCACTGATCTGCCAATGCAACTCCACCGGTTCGAGCCCGGGGCGAAAGACCTTGGACTCGACGCCGCGCTGGTAGACGCGCGAGATCGTGGCAATCGCCGACGCATTCTGCTGGCGGATCGCCGGTGAGCGGTCGAGATACGCACCATGGTGGATGTTCTCGATCATCACCATGCGGATGAACGCCTCGTGCCTGTGGTGGTGGTCGAAGGTGAATTCGACCAGCCGGCGCAGGGCTTCGATGGGTGGCAGGTGCTCGACATCGAGGGCCGCCTCGCCCTCGCGTACGGTGAGGTAGGCGTTCTCCAGCGCGCGAAGGTAGAGGCCGTCCTTGCCGCCGAAATAATAGTAGATCATCCGCTTGCTGGCGCGGGTGCGCGCCGCGATCTCGTCGATCCTCGCGCCCGACAGGCCATTCAGCGCAAACTCCTCGAGCGCGATCTCGAGGATGTCGCGCTGCGTTCCTTCCGGATCTTGTACGCGCTTGCCGGTTGCCCGGCGGGGTTTCGAGGAGAGGGCAGGAGCGCGCCCGGAGCTCGATTTCAGTGCGCGCCGGGCAGCAGGCGGTCGCGATTGACTTGAACGTACCATTTCGTACATTGTGCCACTGGAACGAGACCAAGTACAGCCCGCAAGAGGCGTCGGTCCCGGGAGGAGAGCGGGCGCGACAGCGGCCGCGGGCATCGAGCCGGGTCACGGCCACAGGGCCGCAGCACCGGCGTGGACAGGGAGGATCATCCACAATGAGCCATGGCAATTCATCGGGGTCGCGGTCGAATCTCGACCGCCGGACATTTCTGGGTGCATCGGCCGCCTCGCTGGTGACGGCGGGCATCGGGCTTGGCGCCGTACGCGCCGCTGCGGCCGATAAGGTGCTGCTGCGCCTGTCTTCGCCTGCGACGGAGACGGACCAGCGCGCTGTGGCGCTGACCAGCGTGTTCGGGCCCGCAGTGGCCGATTTCGCCACGTTCGAGCCGCACTGGAACGCCACTCTGTTCAAGCAGGGCACCGAGCTCGAGGCGATTGCCCGCGGCAATCTCGAAATGTCGATCACCTCGCCGCAGGAGCTGGCAACCATCATTCCCGCCTGGTCGATCTTCTCGGCGGGCTATCTGCTGCGTGACGCCGATCACCAGAAGAAGGTGTTCGCAAGCTCGATCATGGACGGCATGAAGAAGGACGTCGAGGACCAGCTTGGCGTCAAGCTGTTGACCGTGATGTACCTCGGGCGTCGGCAGCTCAACCTGCGGATGAGCAAAGCCGACAAGACGGTGAAGACTCCGGCCGACCTCAACGGCGTCAAGCTCAGGATGCCGGGTGGCGACGCCTGGCTGTTCCTCGGCAAGGCCCTTGGCGCGAACCCGGTGCCGGTCGCCTTCACCGAAATCTACACCTCTCTCCAGACGGGCGCGATCGACGGCCAGGACAATCCCCTGCCGACGGACAAGGATTCCAAATTCTACGAGGTCACCAAGCAGATCTGCCTCACCAGCCACTTGGTCGACCAGAACTACCTCGCCTTCTCCAAGAAGGTCTGGGACGGGTTGAGCCCCGACCAGCAGGCGACGGTCCAGAAGGCCGCCGACGACGCGGCCGAATCGGGCCGACAGAAGCAGCTCAAGCTCGAGGATGACCTGGCGCAGTTCTTCAAGGATCAGGGGCTCGACGTCTACGAGCCCGACATCGACGCCTTCCGCTCGCACGTGCAGCAGGCTTATCTGGCGTCCGATCTTGCCAAGGACTGGCCGAAGGGCATGGTGGATCAGGTCAACGCGATCAAATAGGCCAACATGCATCGCCTCGTCCCCTGGCTGCGGGCGCGGGCAGACAACGTGGCGGTGGCGCTGCTCGCCGTCATGTTTGTCTCGTTCATGGTCCAGATCGTCTCGCGCTACGTGCTCAATGCTCCGGTAGACTGGACGCTCGAGCTCTGCCTCACGACCTGGCTCTGGGTCGTCTTCTGGGAGGCGGCGTTCCTGCTCGACGACCGCGACCACATCCGGTTCGACCTCCTCTACGTGATGGCGGGCCGGCGCCTCCGCCGCACTTTGGCGCTGCTCGCGGCGCTCGCGATCGTCGTTGCGTTCCTGGTCTCGCTGCCGGCCACCTGGGGCTACATCAGCTTCGAGAAGATCCGGCACAGCGACGTGCTGCATATCCGGCTGGACTATGTGTTCAGCATCTACGGCATCTTCCTGCTGGCCACTATTGTTCGCTACGGCCTGCGCATCTGGCGGCTGGCGCGCGGCGGTGAGGTTGAGGCTCCGGCGACCGAGGAGGCGCCGTGAGCCTTCCCTTCGCTCTATGCTTCCTCGCGCTCTTCGTGCTCGCCGGCATGGGCGCGCCGATTGCCTTGTCGATGATTGGCGCCGCGATCGTCTACCTGCTCGTCGGCGGACAGGATCTTTCGCTCGCCGGCGAACAGATCATCCAGGGACTGTATGGCAGCTTCGTCATCCTGGCGGTGCCGCTGTTCATCATT
>Ga0134125_10002263_pt1 | contig 22915 bp, 25 predicted proteins | sample KB31751_FD_96464 | JGI IMG/M metagenome (GOLD analysis project Ga0134125, IMG submission 96464) | Terrestrial soil microbial communities with excess Nitrogen fertilizer from Kellogg Biological Station, Michigan, USA - KB3-175-1 | ecosystem: Environmental > Terrestrial > Soil > Unclassified ... | reverse complement strand
GGCACGCGTGATTCCGTGACAATCCGGATTTTCTCTTCCACCGTTCGATACCGGCGAGGGGCGACCCGGCGACCGCGCGTATCGACTGCACCGACTGGGGTGGATGTGCCCACTTCACTCCTGATGTGGACACATAGGTTGTGTGTGTCCGCTAGAGTGTACTGTGGGCTGTCCTGCGGCGGTTAACCATGGGCCTTGGCCTCACGCTTACGGCGTTTCTGGAGTACGAGGAAGAATTGTCCCGGTACCGAACGACACTGTCCGAAGTCGACATTCTGAATTCGCTTACGCTTGCAAGCCAACGCATTTCCTTCCAGTCAGGAAGGGAGCAGGGCTTCGGCACATAACGTCGCCAACGGTGTGACGGCGACCGCGCACGAACGAGCGTCAACTGGCCGGCTCACTCCTCCATCCCACCGTCCCGACCGCGGTGATCTCGGCGCTTCTTGCCGTCCGCTTCGCGTGCCTCCTCGATCGTTTGCTGCGGCGGCGGAACACCTCCGCCGAATAGCATGAGGAGAATACTGAGTGCGGCGGCACCGGTGCCCCCCTTCTTAGCCCATCGCACTGAAGCAATCATCCCCCACAGGAGGACTATCACCAGGATCCCGACCAGCGCACCTTTGACCACGCGTTCGATCACGAGAACGGGCCCTTTGGGGCAGGACGCCTGAATTTCAACCCACCCCGTTTACGCAATGTTGCCCTCTTCATCGACCGGCCGTCCCTGGATCTTGAGCGCCGAGTCAAGCGCGCCCCTGCCTGATGGATTCCCGCGGCGTTCTCGTCGTCGCAACGTCAACGAGTACTCTGCAGCGACGATGTCTGTCGTGGAAGTATCGCGCCTGGGAACGAGTGCAGGTAGATGTTGGCGAGCGCCATAAGAAGGTACGCCGCTGTCGCAAGAAGGAGTTGCTGCAAGCAGCGTCGGGCGAGGAGCGGGTGCGTGTTGCGGAAGAACAGGTACGTTACGGGACCCGTAAACCACATACTCGACAGGAAGATCCAGAAAGTTCCAACGAGGCTGCGGAGGCGGGGATCGCCGGCCGCCCCGAGCGCCCATTGCAGCCACGGCGATGATAACGCCAACGGACAAGGCGACAATCACGTCGTCCGCAGGGGTGAGGGATATGGCGGTTGCTCAGATCGCGATTGCAGTTCGCGCAGCAGTACACTGGGGCGAGGCTCTATCTGCGGAATCTATCTCGGGTCAGACGGTAGACACCGCTCGGCGCGCCATGCCGACGGCGTCGGCACTGGCACTTGCCTGTGCGCTCACAACGGTGACTTCTCTGTCACTCCTCGGAACAGCTCGACCCTACCCACTTGCCCGTGTATGAGGCATGGCCGCTGACCGTCTGCCCGTTACCGGTCAGGGTGATATCAAAAGATCCAGTGCCGTTCTGGGGATCGACGACATGGATCTTGCCGTGAACGTTGGCGGTCATACCGAAATCCTTGCCCAACTCGCATCCGCTTCCCTGTACTTCCATGTCTGTACCCGTGGAGCTCAAAACGGTCCAGGTACAGGTGGCGCTGGACCCTTCTGCCCATGGGTTCGTACTCAAATCCTTGCTCTTCACGCACGTTTGATATTGATGGGTATGGCCACTCGGCATGGCAGCGCTCATCTGCGATGGAACACCGGTCCAGGTGACGGTCTCGGCCATCTGCCACATGCCTGTTTTCACATTCAGCGGGTGCATGCTTGCCGAAACCGCCGTGCCCATCACTGCTCCCAAACAGGCTAGGGCCAGAATTCTTCTGCTCATTTTTCGCCCCTTCCTCAAATAGCTTCGATACTGTCTCAACCCGAACGAGGGCAACGCTGACCGAATCATGGGTCAAACGCGGCAACGCGCCAACAGGAGAGCGCGAATGGGGTTGAGAGGGTATCGGAGGGCGCGGAGAGCAACTCACTGCACCGCAGCAGAAGCGCTCGGACCCGGACGGTGCTCATGTCGCTTACGGGGCTCCCCGTCGGCTGTGGCGTCGCACGAACTCCAGCATGCCGGCGACTTGTTTTACGACACTGTGGAAGGCAGCGTCTGCAGCCGCTCCCGGTCCCCGAAAACACGCGCCAGTGGCCGCTGCAACACTACGACGAGCAGTCCGCCGGCGGCGGATATGCCTGCATGCAACGCCCAAAACTGAGCCGGTGTCATGCGCTCATACAGACTTCCTAGCCAACCGATTGCGAGATTGGCGAAGAATAACGAGAGGAATACGCCGCCCATCAGTGTCGCGCGTAACCTCGGAGGTGCCTCACGTGAGACCAGCGCCAGCAGCGGTGGCCAGTAGTACAGGAAAGCCAGGCCGAGCGCAGTGTCGTACAGGAAAGGAACCCACAGGGGCACGCGATGCCACAGCACACAACCCAGCACCAGCAGCAGGTTCGCGGCGCTCGCCATCCATGCGCCGATGCCGATCTTACCCACCTCGCTCGGCTCGCGCCCTCTGCTCGCCTGCGATTGCCAGTAAGCCAGCAGAAACGGCACGGCTGCCATGCTCACGAGCGGATCGATGGAGTTGAACCAGGCCACCGGTACGTGGAAGCCAAACACGCTCAGGTTGACGTCGCGATCGATCCACACCAGGGCCGCATCGGAATTCTGGTAATAGGCGACGGTCTGGAACACGGTCAGCGCAATCGCGACCAGCAGGGCGAATGTGACCTTCCACTGTGAGCTGTCGAGCGGCGGTGGCGCAGCGGTCTCCGACCGGACAGTTCGCACGGAGCGCGTGAAGCTCGAATAGCCGGCCAGATAAGTCGCCAGACCGACCAGCATGAGAACGCCCGCAGCCCCGAAACCGGCATGCCAGCCGTAAACCTCCGCGAGCCAGCCGCAAATCAGCGGCCCGAGGACCGCGCCGGCATTGATGCCGAAGGAGAAGATGGTGAACCCGCGCGTGCGGCCCGTTGCATCGTCCTCACGGTAGAGGGTGCCCACCTGGTTGGAAATATTGCCCTTCAGAAGGCCGCAGCCGACGATCAGAAGCAGCAGCGCCAGCAGCAGCGACTGATCGAACACCATCGCTACGTGCCCCGCGCTCATCAGTAGTGCGCCGATCACGACGGCGTTGCGCGTTCCGAGCCAGCGGTCCGCCAGCCACCCACCCAGCACAGGCGTGAAGTAGATGAAGCCGCTGTACAACCCGTAAATCTGGGAGGCGAGTGCAAGGGTGCTGAGGGGGCCGAACAAGCGCTCCAGCCCGGCTCGAAACGCCGCAAAACCCTGGACGTGCTCGACGTGGCCGGGGAGCAGCAGCTCTTGTGTCAGATACAGCACCAGCAGCGCGGACATGCCGTAGAAGGAAAACCGCTCCCAGGCCTCAGTGAAGGCCAGGTAGCCCAGCGCTTTGGGCTCGCCCAGAAAGGTGCCGGCACGGGGTGCGGAGGAATGCGTGTTCGCGTCGGATAGCATCCGTCGAGCATATCGGGCGGCTCGGCGCAAAGCGGGAAATACTTCCAGCCGGCGCTCGCCCGTGCCGCTGGACAACCACCGACGCGCACTGCAGCATGCTTTTTGGCGAGAAGGGAGGCGCTCAGCTCCAATGACGATGGGGCAGTCTTTGCCACGCGGCCGGCGATCTTCCCTCAAGGGACGCCGCTTCCGGACTAACCCAACACGGCTACCCCATGCAGGAACGCCCATCTTCCCGATTGCTGGTGCTGGATGCCCGGAACAGAGTTCTTCTGTTTCGCTTTGACAACAAGCGGGGCCCGCTCGCGGGCAAGCATTGGACGGAGCTCGAGCGCGAGGTGATGACGGATCACCGGTGGTGGTCACAGGTGGAGCTCAGGGCGGCTACCGAGCAGGTCTGGCCGGAGGATCTCGCCGACATGCTCATCAATGCAGGGATCTGGGAGCCTCAGTTCGTCGGGCACTGACGACCCGCTCAAAGGCTGTCGGCGACAAGGGGTGTCCAGCGGCCTTTCCGGCGCTCGTAGCGCGCGTCGACGGTTTCACTGTCGTAGCTCATCGGGACGGCGGCCGGAAGGTCCGAGAGCGCCGGAACGACCGTCCGCACGTTGAGGACTCCGAGCCGGGGACCGTCGCGCGTGGTTTGAGCGCCGAGGTAGACGCCGCATCCTCGACAGATCAGGAAATCGGCGCTGCCTGTCCCGAAGCGATAACGTTGCAACGAGCCCGGGGGCGAGCAGGAGAACTGCAGGGTTCCTGCCGGATCCGAAGTCGACACAGCGCCATGAGCACGACAGAAGGAGCACTGACACGCGCGAATCGGCCACTCGGCCGGTGACTTCACCGTCTGGTAGCGGGCGGTCAGCGCGCCGCAGTGACATCGGGCCAGATATTCCGTCATGCCGCAGCCCAAGCCGATTGATGAGGAGCCTGCGATACTACGCCGAGTGATCGCCCGGAGGGTGCCGCGCAAATGCCGCGCCTGAGCGTCAACCTGAACAAGATCGCGTTGCTGCGCAACTCGCGCCGCACGGGCGTTCCCGATGTGCTTCGTTTCGTTGAACTTGCTCGCAAGGCCGGTGCTGACGGAATCACTGTACATCCACGTCCGGACGAACGGCATATTCGCCGTGATGACGTGTTCGCGCTCGCGAACCTCATGAAGCCCTGGCGCCCCTCCTTCGAGTTGAATCTCGAGGGATACCCGGACGAGCGATTCCTGGATCTCTGCCGCATCGTGCAGCCGGAGCAGTGCACGATCGTGCCGGATCTGCCGACCGCCTTTACGTCCGAGGAGGGTTGGAGACTCGATGACCATGATCGACAGATCGTCAATGATGCGGTGGCGGCACTGAAGTCGATGGACAGCAGAGTCATCGTGTTCGTCAACCCGGACGCCGGCATCGTCGAGCGCGTGCCGTACACGGGTGCCGATGGGATAGAGATCTACACGGGGAGCTACGCAGCGGCTGCGCGGAGAGGATCTCCAGGCGATCAGCTTCGAGCCTGTGCATCGGCGGCACGCGCAGCTGGGCGCCTCCTCGTGAACATCGGTCACGATCTCAATCTGGAGAACATCCCTCCGCTGCTCAGTGCCTTCCCGTCAATCGCTGAGGCGTCGATCGGACACGAGCTGACCGCCGACGCGCTGGAGATGGGGTTTGAGCGCGCCGTCGGCGCGTATAAGGATGCGTTACTGGCGAGCGCCTGAGCGGTAACGGGGCCGATTTCGGGCGCCAGGCGCCCTACTGTGGTGCCTAGCGGGCGAGCAACGCAATCTTCCCCAGTACGCCGCCCGCCGCGAGCCGCTTGTGTGCCTCGGCAGCATCGGCGAGCGGGTACTCCGCGCCTACCGGAACCCGCAGTTTCGCCTTCTCGACGGCCTTGTTGAGGCGCTCGAGCTCATGGCTGCCCGCAATGAAGTTGTACAGTGTCATGCTTATGTTGCCACGAGGCCGCGGAAGCGGCTCGACACCATAGAGATACGCCGCCTGACCGTGACCGTCGCGTCGCAGGGCATCGATGCAGTGCTCGAGCGCATCGCCGCCGGCGAGCCCCAACACGGCATCTACACCCTCAGGTGCAAATTGGTGGGCGGCGGCGGCGATGTCTCCAGTCTTGCCGTTGACAACGGCATCCGCTCCCAGCTTGGTCGCCAAGGCCAGACCCTCGTCGCTGGTTGCCGTCGCGAGCACCTTGGCGCCGCGCATCTTCGCGAGCTGGATGGCGAGTGTGCCGACCGCTCCGCTGGCACCGTGGATGATGAGGGTTTCGCCGCGCTTCAAGTGCAGGACATCGTCGATGCCCTGGAGCGCGGAGAGTCCGCTGATGGCGAGGACGCTCGCCTCGGTGAGGCTGATTCCCTTGGGAACGTGAGCGATGCGATCCGCACTTGCCTTCACATACTCGGCATAGAAGCCATTGGCGGTGCCGTAGACCTGATCGCCGACCTTGAAGCCGTGCACGTCGGGCCCCAGGGCGACGATGGTGCCCGAGCCGTCGCCGCCGAGAACGGCTGGAAAGGGCATGCGGGGATTGGGATGCGCGCGGGAGCCCAGCTCCCACACTGCGACTCCCGAGGCATGCACTGCGATCAATACCTCGCCGGCGCCCGGGGTGGGAACCGGCAGGGTGTGAATCGACAGGACTTCCGGGCCGCCGCCCCGGTCGAAGGCGGCCGCCCGCATCGTTTGTGGCACTGCCGGCGTCTGTGCGTGGGAGAGCGCAGAGACGGCCAGACTGAAAAGGGCAAGTGTGGGGAGCAGAGTCAGCCTTCTCATGGGACCGTCTCCTGGAGTTTCCGCGATCGAAACGAGTCTCTTACGGATCGAGTGCCTTGGCTTCGGGGACGGGCTCGGTCGCCTCGCCCTTCGCCGGCAGCTGCAGCCTCTCGGCCTCCCCCGCGGGCGCCCATATGATGAGCACCTTCGCCGGTCCTGACTTGGGGACGAGGTGGCGCACATGGTCCCCGGGCCGCACGATTCCGATCATGCCGGGCTTCAGGAGGTAGAGCTTGCCGTTCACTTCATGACCGTAGGTGCCTGAGAGCACGTAGATGACCTCTACGGCCTTGTGCGTGTGGCTCCCGACCTGGAGTCCCGCCGGCATCGTCAGCTCGACGGCCTCGATTTCGTCGCCGCCGAGGTTGGACTTGTCCAGCAGCAGTTTCCACTGGTTGCCGCCGCGATCGACGATGTGATCCTTCACTCCGTTCGTCGCGTAGGAGTAGGTCGGCGCCGCCGCCGAGTGCTCGTGTTCGTGCGTATCTGCCCCAAGTGCCACCGCAATCATGGCTAGGCCCAGCAAAGGAAGCATGGCGCGAGGTCTGATCATGTGTTCTCTCCCGTTAATCAGGCTTGTGAGCCCGCCGCGGCAGCCCCGGTAACACTGTTCGCTCGCAGCGAGTGCGATTCGCGGCGCCAAAGTAGAAACGCCAGGTACGCGCCGCAGCCAATGTCGGCGGCATCGACCCCATAACGCGCGGGTATCGGATAGCTGACGGCACCGACCTGCCACAGGTCGTACAGCAGGGCGCTGAGCAGCGTTATAACGACCGTCATGACCGATACGAAACGGATCCACCGAGGCATCTCTGCGAAGCGATCACGTCGAATCAACCAGAGTCCGATGAGTGGGGTGTAGGTGGCCTGCAACGACGTGCGTACGATCTCGGGGACCAGAATCGACCTGGACTGCGTGCCTGCGAGGACGCCAATGGCCAGGTGTGCGATTCCCGGGAGACGTGGCGCAATCAGGGCAGCCACGAAAGTCACCAGCACTGCACGTTGGTGGGCGCGATGGATGCGCATAACCAGCCAGGCCGAGACGAATACGAGGAGGGTGGTCGAGGCCTGTGCCGCCCGCAGGCCCAGGAAGCGCATGAGCGAATCAGGGTGAGCGCTGGCGTCGAGGCTCTGATAAAGCGGGCCGAATACAACTCCGTTGGCGAACACCCAGATCGAGGTGAGGGCATAACCTGCCAGGACAGCACAGAGGAACGACCGGCCGTGTGTGCGCAGCGATTGCCCCAGGTCCAGGAGTAGCGCGCCGCTCGCCTGGTGCCAATACCACAGGTGCGAGCGACCTGCGGCGAATTGCTCACTCAGATCCCCGATCAGCTCCTCCAGCCGTCCGCTGCTGCTCAGCTCCGCGAGGAGCCACGTCGCCAGCCGCGGTGGTGAGCGAGTAGTCACGCCTTGGTACCTGCACCCTGCGGTAGATCGACCCACAGGGCCTCGAGTGCGCGCTGCGCCTGACGAACCTGCCTCACGCCCTCGGCTGTGAGCTTGAAATACCGTTTCGCGCGCCCGCCACGCTGGGGAGTCGCTTCACCCAGTTCCGAGATCACCAGGCCTTTGGCCTCGAGGCGGTCGAGCGTCGCATAGACACTCCCTTGCAGTATTTCCCGCCCGGTCCTGTCGGCAATCTCCGTCGCGATCGGGACACCGTAAGCGTCCCGGCCGAGGCGCAGCACCGCCAGCATCACCAGCAGCTCGTGTTGGCCTAGAAATTCGCGTGTGCGCTTCATTTAATCGATAATAAGGAGGAAATGACGGCGCCGCAACGAGCTCGCTGGAGATTCGGCCACGCTGTGGCCGGGCGCGTTGGATGCTTGCCCCTCGGGCGGCGCCGGATGCCTGCGTGCGCGCTGGCCACGCTCGTTCCGGCCAGGCCTTTGTTTGACCGCCGCTTCATGCGTGTTCGAAGGAGACACCACGATGCACCTCTCCCGCCTCTGCGCCCTGCTGATCGACTGCCAGACTTCCGACGTCGATGAAGCTGCCCGCTTCTGGGCGGCCGCCCTCGGTCGCCCAGTGGATCTCAAACACCCCGGTAGCAGGGGCAACTACCGGATGCTGGAGACCCCGCCCGATGAGCCGATCGTCGAGATCCAGCGGGTCGAGCACGAGAGTCGCGTGCACATCGACATCGAGACCGACAACATTCCTGCCGAGGTCGCGCGGCTGGAGAAGCTGGGAGCGAAAGTGACGGAGCGGCTGGAACGTTGGGTGGTGATGCAGGCACCGACGGGACAGCGCTTCTGCATCGTGCGTGCACAGAGGCCAGGCTTTCCGAAGAACGCGACTCGCTGGGAGTGAGGGAGGGCGCAGGGTTGCGCACGCGATCGGGGCGGGCTACGGCCGCGAGTCGCGCGAGCGCGCTGGGGAGCGGGACCGCGTCGGGGGTCACGCTATTCTCGTGCGAACCTAACGCTCGCGGCGCGGCGACCGCAGAACGGAAAACTTCCCGCCGGCGGCCGTGTGCGCGACACTGGGCCGCGTTCAGGTGGAGGCAATCGTGAAATTCGAGCTGGACGGCGCAGGGCGCGCATCCGAGTCGCGGCGGCGAAGGGGGAGAGTTGGCAACCGTTGACTGTCAGGTCGAAGGGCTGTTCGTCTATCCGTTCAAGTCCGCGCGCGGGCAGCCACTGGAATCCGTGCGTCTCGGGCCGACCGGTTTCGAGTGGGATCGCCATTGGATGGCGGTCGACACGCAAGGGAAGTTCATCAGTCAGCGAACGCACCCCAGGCTCGCTCAGCTCGTTCCTGAGATCGAGGATGAAGCGCTCGTGCTCAGAGCACCGCAGTTGCCTGATTTGAGGGTGCCGTTGAGTGCGGATTCGGGGGCGGCGGTCGCCGTGCGTGTCTGGGCGGACGAGTGCGCGGGGCTCGATCAGGGCGACGGCCCGGCTCAGTGGCTGAGCCGCTTCCTGGGAGAGGAACTGCGGATGGTGCGCGTCATCGCCAGACCCGAGCGCATCGCCAACCCGCAGTACGCGGGGCCCGATCCCAAGCCCATCACTTTCGTCGACGGGTTTCAGATGCTGGTGTGCAACCGGGCCTCGCTGGAGGAGCTCAACACCCGCATGCCGGAGCCAGTTCCAATGGAGCGCTTCAGACCCAACATCGTGCTGGGCGGCCTACCGGCGTTTGCGGAGGACCGGATCGATTCCCTGACGCTCGGGGAGATCACCCTCCGGCTGGTCAAGCCCTGTACACGCTGCATCATCACTTCGACCGATCAGCGCACAGGCGAGCGCTCCACCGACCCCCTCCCGGTGCTGCGCACCTACCGGATGGACCACACGCTGCATGGCATCAAGTTCGGTGAGAACGCGATCATCGTCTCAGGGCTAGGGTCCCGCCTGCATGCCGGTTGTATGGCAAAAGTAACCTTCGACAGCTGAGCCTGTGCCGAAATTGTGCACGGCGCACATCTTTACAATCGCTTGATCCGCCAGACTTCTTGGGCCCGACAGGGCCTTCCACGCGAATGCGACTTCAGCCTCAGCCTCGGCGGCGCGGTGTCGATCTCGGCAGGCCCGGCGGGGCCAGTGGACGAAGAGGGAGGGAAGTGTGAATCAGGTCGCATTCGGGCTCGCAGGGCTGGTAGGCGCATTCGTAGCCGCGCTGGCCCTGTTCGTGCTTCGAGCCCTGCGACCCAAGGGCACCGGAAAGGGTGACGACCCCCTCCAGGCCGCCTTCGACCAGTCCCCCAACGGCATGCTGTTGGTCGATGCCGGCACCCTGAAGATCATTGCTGCCAACCCTGCCTCGCAAGGGAGCCTCGGCTACACCCCTATCGAGTTCGGCGAGCTCACTCTGGCGCAGCTGTTCACCGATGACTCCGCAGACGCCGAGCAGGTGACGCAACGGCTGCGCGATCCCAACCCCCGCTTGCCGGCCCGGCTGCATCAGCGCTGCAAGGACGGATCGTTGCAGAAGGTCGAAGTCAGCGGACACGCGCTCACGATCGACGGCCGGCAGGCGTTGTGTTTCACCGTCAACGACATCAGCCTCAGGAGCAAGGTGGAGGCGCAACTGTTGGAGAAGCAGCAGCACCTGGACCATCTCGCGCACCACGATCAGTTGACCGGTCTGCCGAACCGACTGTTTCTTGCCGCCCATCTGCCCGGAGCCATCGAGGAGGCGCGCGCTGCGCGTCAGATGCTCGCGGTGCTGTTCCTCGATCTGGACCGGTTCAAGCACATCAACGATTCGCGCGGGCACGAGACTGGCGACAAGCTTCTGAAGACCGTCGCGCAACGCATTCGCGAGACGATGCGCGTCGAGGACGTGGTCGTTCGCATGGGCGGTGACGAATTCATCGTCGTGCTCAAGAACGTGCAGTCCGCAGATCAGGTGCTCGAGGCCGCTAGCCGTATCAATGACGCTTTGTCGAATCCGGTGATCGTCGATGGCCGGCCGCTGGTCACGACGGTGAGCGTCGGTGTCAGCGTTTTTCCCCGCGATGGCACCAACATGGGCGAGCTGTTGCGGCATTCGGATGCGGCGATGTACCAGGCCAAGGATCGCGGCCGCAACAACTACCAGCTCTTCAATCCCTCGATGGACCGCAAGCTCAAGGAGCGTATCGCCATCGAGACGAGCCTGCGCGTGGCGCTGCAGAACCGTCAGCTGAATGTGTTCTATCAGCCGATCATCGACATCGAGTCCAATCGCGTCGTTGCCATGGAGGCGTTGCTGCGCTGGAAGCATCCGGCCCATGGATTCGTGCCGCCGGAGCGGTTCATCGCCATCGCCGAGGACACCGGCCTCATCGTGCCCATCGGCGAGTTCGTGCTCGAGCGCGTGGTGCAGGACATCGTTCATTGGCGCAAGGGCGGCGGCTCGCTGGTGCCGATCGCAGTGAACATCTCAGCCGTGCAGCTGCAGCGCTCGAATCTGCCCGGCACGATCACGAGGCTCACGCAAGAGCATGGCGTGAAGCCGTCGATGCTGCAGCTCGAATTGACCGAGAGCGCGGTGTTCGAGCGGCGTGAAGGCCGTACCGGCGAGTCGAACGAGGACGCGGTCGCGCGGCTCCGTGAGCTCGGCGTGCGGCTGGCCATCGATGACTTCGGAACCGGCTACTCGAGCCTGTCATACCTCAAGCGATGGCGCGTCGATTACCTCAAGATCGACCGTAGCTTCGTTCGCGACCTGGTGACCGACATGAGCGATCTGGCGATCGTCGGCGCCATCATCGCGATGGCACGGCACCTGAACATCCAGGTCGTGGCGGAGGGCATCGAAGGGTGGCAGCAGCTGGAGAAGCTGCGGCAGCTCGGGTGCAATCTCGCGCAGGGCTATCTGTTCGCCAAGGCGGCGCCCCAGGATCAGTGTCGACGGTTCCTGTCCGGCATTCCGCTGGATCTCACGGAGAGCGATCCGCTCGTGGAGGCGCTGGAGTCGACGGGAAATCAACGCGTCGCGTTGGGGTGACGGCGCGGCTGTGCCGCTATTCATATCGCAGCGCGGTCGCCGGTTTGGAGCGGGCGACGGACATCGAATGTATGCCCACCGTCGCAAGAGCAATCATCAGCGCGACGGCTGCGGCGGCGAAGAACAGCCAGGCCTCGAGGTCGATTTGATAGGCGAAGCCATGCAGCCAGCGGTTCATGGCGATGGCGGCCACGGGCCAGGCGATCAGGTTCGCCCACAACACCGGCTTGCTGAACTGCCACGGAACATGACGATCCGATGCCGGCGACTTGACTGGCTGACATTGTAAGGGCCGTGCTCGCTCTCGAAAAACGTCCTGAGATCATGAAGTTAGGGCGAGCGTGAGGTCGGGGTCGCCGGCGGAGTGTCCGGAAGCGGACGTTAATCTGTGAACACCCGGTCCCAGTTGATGACCAGCCCGGGATAGTTGGCGACGGCGTGACCGCCCACGGCCTCGATCGTCCGCCCCGGTCCGTAGCGACCCTCCAGGCCGAGTCGCAGGACGGTGAAGTGGCGCTTCTGGGGCGAGACGGTCCAGTACAAGCGCACCCCGCTGCGTTCATACAAATCGCGCTTCACCGTGCAGTCCCTATCGCGAGTGCTCGGAGACAACACCTCGATGACCCAGTCCGGTGCGCCGCGGCAGCCACGGTCGTCGATCTTCGAGCGATCACAGATCACCGCGACATCCGGCTGCACGACATCCCGCTCCGCTCCGTCGTCATCACCCGGCCTCGGCAGGCGCACGTCGAGCGGTGCCGAGATCGCAATACACGGCTTGCCGACGAAAAAGGCGTCCATTTGCGAGAACAGGCTTCCAGCGACGCGCTGATGCCGGAAAGAGGGCCCGGGCTCTCTGACGTAAAACTGACCGTCCAGCAACTCACCCTGAATCCCGTCGGGCCAGGAGTAGTAGTCGGCGTACGTGTACGAATCGGGCCTGACGAAGAGGTGGGGCATGGGCACATTATAAGCGGTAGAGAGAACGTTGGGAGCGAAGAATTCTCCGCCGATCCGTACGGAACTAACGTGATCGAAGACGTGTGTTTGAAGCGTGGCGCCTAACCACGCTCGATGCCACGCGACTGTGCACGTGAATATCCGCGATGTTGAGCGAGCACTTCCTGCAGTGCTTGCAGGGTGTCAGCTTCGGCCGCGGGTTTGTCGAGTCGCCGGCGGAGGATGCGTGGGAAGCGCAGGGCGATACCTGACTTGTGCCGCGTAGAGGCGGCGATGCCTTCGTAGGCGAGCTCAAAGACCTGGGTCTGTTCGACGGAACGCACCGGGCCGAACTTTTCAGTGGTGTGGGAGCGGATCCAGCGGTCGAGCTCGGCGATCTCCGCGTCGCTCAGGCCCGAGTAGGCCTTCGCAACGGGAACCAACGTGTCTTTATCCCAGACGCCGAACGTGTAGTCCGTGTAGAGGTTGGAGCGGCGGCCGTGGCCGGGTTGGGCGTAGAGCATGACGGCGTCGAAGGAGTGGGGGTCGATCTTCCACTTCCACCACGCGCCGCGCTTTCTGCCGGTTTCGTAGGGGGAGTCCAGCGCTTTCAACATGAAGCCCTCCACGCCGCGCATGCGCGACTCCTCGCGGAGTTTTGCTAGCTCTGCCCAGTCACGCGTTTCGACGGCGGAGGATAGGCCGAACACGTCGGGGCGGGCGTGAGCGATCAGAGGCTCCAGGCGCTGGCGCCGCTCTCGAAGGGGCAGGCCGCGGATGTCGATGTAGTCCTGCTCGAGAAGGTCGTAGGCGAGGAACCGCACCGGCACGCTTTGCAGAATGTCAGCCGTGAGTTTCTTGCGTCCGATGCGTTGCTGCAGGTCTGCGAAGGGCTGAATGCTGCCGTTCTTCCAGGCGACCAGCTCGCCATCGAGGACGACACCTTCAGGGAGGCTCATGGCGGCGTCCACGAGCTCAGGAAATCGCTCCGTGATCAGGTCCTCGCCGCGCGACCAGATGAAACACCTGCCCTTGCGACGGATGAGCTGACCGCGGATGCCGTCCCACTTCCACTCGGCGAGCCAGGCCGCTCGCTCACCGAGCGCCTGCGGCTCGCCTTCAAGTGGCGAGGCGAGATAGAACGGGTAGGGGGCGGCGGGGTCCTGCTCGGATTCGGCGCCGCCTGAGCGCAGGGATTCCCAAAGCTCTGCGCTCGGGCGCCAGTCGCCCATCAGGCGGCGGGCGATGTCTGTCCGGCCGACGTTCAGGACCTCGGCCAGCGAGCGCGTGACGAGGAGATCTGAGACGCCGACTCGCAGCTCGCCTGTCAGGAGCTTGTTGAGCAGAAAGCATTCGCGATAGGGAAGCGTTCGCCACCAGCTGACGATAGCCTCCTTCTGCCGGCTCTCGGCGGAAGCCCTGAGCGGCAGGAGGCGCTCCTCGATCCACCTCGACAACGGCACGTCGTCTGCACCGGTGCTGGCGGCGTTGGTATCCATCAGCAGTGCGACCGTTTCCGCGAAATCTCCGACGGACGCCTGGCACTCGTCCACGAGCCACTCGGGAAGGCCGCAGGCTTCGATGAGCCAGCGTCGCAGGATCGCCGGTCCGAGAAAGCGCTTCAGACGCCGGCCCGAGAGAATGTAGGTCGCCCAGGCGGCATCCGCCGGGGCCGCTGTTGCGAAGTAGCGCTTCATCGCCGCGACCTTCAGCCCGGTCGACGTCGTGGTATCCAGCTCTTCGAACAGCTCGCTGAAGGCCCGCATCACTCTTCCGCGCCGAAGTGGGTTTGCAGGGCGCGTGCGGTGATGCCCTGTTCGCTCAGGTAACGGCAGATTGCGTCGGAGTAGCCGTGGGTGAGCAGAATTCGCTCCGCTCCCGAGGCTCTGCAGGTCTCAATGAGTGCCGGCCAGTCCGCGTGATCGGAGAGGACGAATCCGCGGTCGTAGCCACGACGCCGGCGGTCGCCGCGGACCCGCATCCAGCCGGAACAGAACCCGGTCGAGTGCTCACCGAATCTGCGCATCCAGGGGCTCGCCACGGCGCTCGGGGGCGCGATTATCAGCGCGCCTCGGTAGTCGGTTTTGCGCTCGCCGCCGACCTGGATCGTCGGGAGCATCCTGGTCCCTGCGCTGCGATAGACGTCCACGAGAGAGGCCACTGCGCCGTGCAGATAGACGGGCTCGTCGGTGAACGCCTGAAGCTCGGCGAGGACGCGCTGCGCCTTTCCCAGGGCATAGCAGAAGAGAACCGAGGCCAGCCCCCTTTCCCGGTTGGCGCGCCACCAGCGGAAGATTTCCTCGATCACCTGTGCCGGTGACGGCCACCTGTATACGGGCAGAGCGAAAGTCGCCTCGCTGATAAAGGTCTCGCAGGCAACGACCTCGAACGGCGCGCAGGTCGGATCGGACTGGCGCTTGTAGTCCCCGGAGACCACCCAGACACGCCCCTCGTACTCGATCCGGACCTGAGCGGAGCCCAGGATGTGGCCTGCGGGGTGCAGGGAGACAGTCGTGGGGCCGAATGTCGTTGGGATGCCGTAGTCCACGGCGGTCAGGGGTGCGTCGTCGCCCAGGCGCTGGCGCGCGATGCCAAGTCCCGGACGTGCGAGAATGTAGGCCCCGCTGCCCATGCGCAGATGGTCGCCATGGGCATGCGTAATGACCGCGGATTCTACGGGCTGCCAGGGGTCGATGTAGAAGTTGCCCGGGCGGCAGTAGAGTCCATTCTCCGTGACGGTAACGAGAGATTCGGAATCCGAGCTCATGAGTAACGACGATCCGGGCGAAGGGCTGACGGCGCGACAGCGCGCGTCCCGGCAGCAGTGCGCCGGTGCTGTACTGATGATCAGGCCGGCCTCGTTCGATTACAACCCGGAAACCGCCGCCACGAACTCGATGCAACAGCACGGGAGCGGTGGTGCCGAGGCGGCGCTCGAGGCTTGTCGTGAGTTCGACCGGTACGTACAGGCCTTGTCGAGCGAAGGGGTGTCGGTGTGCGTTGCTGCGGATACACCGGATCCGCCGAAGCCGGACGCCGTGTTCCCCAACAACTGGGTGAGCTTCCATGAGGACGGGACCGTGGTCCTGTATCCGATGCAGGCGCTGAACCGGCGGCGGGAGCGGCGGCAGGAAGTCATCGATACCGTCGTCGCGCGACTGGGGTTCAAGGTGACTCGTGTCCTCGACCTCACTCATCACGAGAACGAGGGGCGTGCGATGGAGGGCACCGGCAGTCTGATACTCGATCACGTGAATCGCGTTGCCTATGCGAGTGTCTCGCCGCGTACACATCCTGATGTGGTGGAAGAGTGGGCGCGCGAGATGGCGTATGAGGCGGTGGTGTTTGAGGCTCGCGATCGGAACGGCGCGCCGCCCTATCACACGAATGTGCTGATGAGTATCGGTGAGCGAGTCGCTGTCGTCGGGTCTGCTGCCATCGTCGAGCGCGATCGTGGACGAGTGCTCGAGCGCTTGCGGGCGGGCGGGCGGGACGTGGTGGAGATCGGGCACGAGGAGATGGAACGTTTCTGCGGAAACGTGCTCGAGGTTGCCAGCTGGGATGAGGCACTGGGGGACTGTCGGGTGCTCGTCATGTCGGCGACTGCTAGAAAGGCCCTGTCGCCGGTGGCCTATGAGCGGCTCTCGGGCTGTACGGATGCGGTGCTGGCGGTGCCTGTTCCCACGATCGAACGGCTCGGGGGCGGGAGTGTTCGGTGCCTGCTTGCCGAGGTCTTTTTGCCTTCATGATCGAGCTGATTCTCAAAGTGGCTCTGAGCTATCTGGAGGGGTCCATCGTTGGGAGCCTGCTGCTCGGGAAGCTGCGCGGCGGCGTGGACATTCGCAAGATGGCGAGCGGCAATGCCGGTGCGACCAATGCGCTGCGCACTCAGGGGAAGGCGTTTGCGTTCGGGGTGCTGTTCATCGACATCTTCAAAGGGTGGGTGGCTACGCGGGTGATCGCACCGCTGACGTTATTTGGGGGTGGTGGTGACGCTGCCGGGGCAGGGGGAGCGCTTGCTTGGGCGGCTGCCCTTTGCGGGATTGCTTGCATGCTTGGACATGTGTACCCGGTGTTTTATGGGTTCCGGGGTGGGAAGGGGGTCGCGACGCTGGTGGGTGTGGTGCTCGGGCTTGGCCCTGCGCTGCTGGTGCCGGTGCTGGCTACCTGGCTCGTGACTGCGATGTTGTTTGGGTATGTGGGGTTGGCGTCGATGGTGGCTACGCTGGCGCTGCCAGTGGCTGTGGTGGTGGGGCATGTTGAGCCTGAGATGCCGATGTTGGTGTTAGGGGTGTGTGCGACGGCGCTGATCATTTATACCCATCGGTCGAATATTGCACGGATGCGGGCGGGGACGGAGTCCCGTGCTCGACGGCTGTGGTTGTTTGGAAAGCAGCGGTTGTGACAAGCGTTTCGAAAATCGCGGGCGGAGGGGGCGGTGGCGACGGCGCAGCGGTCGAGCAACACGCGCGCCGTGGTCCGGAGGCGCCGTTGGTTGCGCGCGTCTTTGCTTCGCTGGCAGATGGAGAGTTTCATTCTGGTGAGGAGCTGGCGGAGACGTTGGGGGTCAGTCGGAGCGCTGTCTGGAAGGCCGGGAAGGCTCTTCGAGACCTCGGTGCTACTCTGCACGCGGTTCGAAATCGCGGGTACAAGCTCGTTGCCGTGAGCGAGCCGCTGGATGCCGGGAAGATTCGGGAGCATCTGGCGGCGCGGTCCGTTCGGGATCGCGTTCGCAGCCTGGATGTGGCGTGGTCTGTAAGCTCGAGCAATACGATCCTGTTCGAGCGGTCGAATCCGCCCAATGGGACGTGCGAGGTGTTTCTCGCGGAGTACCAGACGGCTGGGCGCGGGCGCCGCGGGCGGACCTGGGTGGCTCCGCCTGGTGGGGCGATCTGTCTTTCGTTGAGCTGGACGTTTCGGGAGGTGCCGGCGGACTTGGGTGCGCTCAGTCTGGTGATCGGCGTGTGCAGCTTGCGCGCGCTGGCTTCGCTGGGCATCGAGAGCGCTCGGCTCAAGTGGCCGAACGACTTGCTGATCGATGATCGCAAGCTTGGGGGGATTTTGATTGAGCTGCGGGCGGAGTCGGCGGGGCCGGCGTGTGTGGTGATTGGGGTTGGGGTCAATGTGTCGCTTGGTGCTCCATTGCTGAAGTCGCTCGCGGAGGCCGGCGTGGCGGCTACGGATCTTGCGTCTGCGTGTGTATCGCGGCCGGTGTCGCGGAATGAGATGGCCGCGGGCCTCGTTACGAACTACGTGCTCGGATTGCTCGAGTTCGAGAAAGAGGGGCTCAAGCCCTTCAGCGAGGAGTGGAAGCAGGTCGACGCCTTGCGCGGCAGACCTGTGTCGGTGCAGGGCGTGGAGGGGACGACCAAGGGACTGGCTCGTGGGATCGATCTTCATGGAGCGCTGCTCGTTGAGACGCCCCATGGGTTGAAAAAGTTTATTTCGGGAGATGTATCGGTGAGGGCTACCAGTTGAGAACGTCGGGGGGCGGTCGCGGGCGCGCGCGGGGCCGTGGTGCGGTGCGGCGGCGGGGCGGCACGCCGCGGAAGAAGGCAGTGCGCCGTGGGGGTGGGCGAGCGAAGCCGATCGGCAGCGCGCTGTTGGTCGATATTGGGAATACGCGCATCAAGTGGGCGCGGCTGCAGGATGGGCGGCTTGGGCGTCAGTTCGCCGAGCCGTTTGCGGGGTGGAAGGCGCGGGACTTCGCGCAGCGGGTGTTTGGCCTTCCGGCCAGCGGCGGGGGTTCGGCTTCGGGGCGACGGGCGGGGCGCTCGTCGCGGGCGGGCCGCGCCAGGGCCGGCGGGGATATCGATCGGGTCATCGTTTCCAGCGTGGCTGGGTCCCGAGTGAACGAAGTGTTCACTGACGCCGCTCGACATGCGCATGGACCCAAACCCGAGTTCGTGACTTCCCAGCGTCAGGCGGGAGGCGTATCGACGGCGTATGTCGAGCCGTGGCGGCTCGGCGTCGATCGATTCGTGATGGCGATCGGCGCCCATCGGCTCGCGAAGGGTCGGGCCGCGTGCGTCATCAGCATCGGGACAGCGCTGACTATTGATCTGGTCGATGCTCGGGGGCGGCATCGGGGGGGGGCGATCGTGCCGGCTCCGCCCTTGATGGTTGATAGCCTGCTCACGAGGACGGTTGGGATTCGGCGGCGGGCGGGCGGCGTGGATGGCTCGGCGTCGAGCGGCTCATCGGGCGAAGGCGTGGGTGGCGTTGGCCAGGGTGGCGGCGCGCGCGGGAGTTCGCGGAGCATTTTTGCGCGTACTACCCGGGAGGCGATCGAGGAAGGCGCTCTGCTCGCTGCTGCGGCTGCGGTCGATCGTGGGATCGAGGAAGCTCGCCGTGCGGTGGGACACTCGCCGGTCGTGCTGCTGACTGGCGGGGGCGCGGGGTCTGTCGCTCCGCTCATCCAGAGGCCCTACTGGTCCGTGCCGGACCTGGTTCTCCAGGGGTTGGCCGTGTTGGCGAACGAGGGCAGGCCCCCCTCGAGAGAGTCTTGATCTAGAATCCCGTGGTGCGCGTTGCATTCTTCGTGCTCTTGCTCGTCAACCTGGTCTTCATGGCCTGGGCCGGATGGGTCGACACGCCAGGGCAGGCAAGGACGACCGACGCGAACGCCCGGCTGCCAAGATTGAAGTTGGTCAGCGAGGTGCCCTCGGGATCGCAACAAGGCGGTCAAGCGGGGGGTGCTGTTCGGAAGATGGGGATGACGACGGCGGGCGGCGGCGCGCCACCAGCCGCGCCGGCGGTCGTTACTCGTTGCGTTTCGGTTGGGCCGTTCAATGACATCGCTACGGCGGCCAAAGCGGCTGGGTCACTACAGGCGCGGGGGTTTGTGTCTCAGCAGCGCGCGGCGGCGGGCGAGGTTTGGGACGGGTATTGGGTGTACATCGGCGGGGTCGCCGACGTAGCGACGGCCGACAAGATCTTCAAGACCCTGGATGGCAGCGGCATCAAGGATGCGCACCTGATGCCGGACACCAGCGATACCCATCGGATGTCGGTCGGGCTGTTCAGCGATCGCGATCGGGCTGAGCGCCGGGCCAAGGCGATTCAGAAGCTGGGGTTCAAGGCCGAGGTTGACGACCACCGGCAGGCTGGGACGGCGTACTGGGTGGATCTGGCGCTGAAGCCTAGCGATCAGGCGGTGCCGGTTCAGGATTTGCTGTCTGCGGATAGCGGGAACAGCCACCTGTCCGTTGAGGCGTGTCCGACGAGCCAGGGTGCTCAGCCCGCAGCGAGCCCTGGGGCTGCGCCGGCGCTGCCGGCTCCTGCCGAACCCTCGTCTGGGCCTCGAGTGCCGCCCAGCACGGTCGCCGGAACTCCGAAACTCCCCTGACACCGTGCTGTAGAATCGGCGCGCCCGCAGATCGAATAATCTCGGCCAACTTACCCTAAGCCACGGGGGAGCCGGCGTGTGAGTCAGTCCTCCACAGAAGGGGAGAGCAGTTCGTCCTCAGGGGTTGCGGGGTCTGAATCCCAGACGCCCGGTGCGCCCGCGGGCCCAATGAGCTCGGCCGCGCTCTGGGCCCGTATCCGGGATCACAAAGTTCTGCAGTGGGGACTGGCGTACCTCGGCGCTGCCCTTGCCATCGCGCACGGCGGCGAGTTGCTCGGACATACATTCAATTGGCCCGAGCTGACCAATCGCATTCTGATGGGCTCGCTCATCGTTGGCTTGCCCGTGGCGCTGGCACTCGCCTGGTATCACGGCCATCGAAGCCTCGAGAGCATCAGCGCAGGAGAGGCGACGATCATCTCGCTCCTGGTCGTCATCGGAGCGGGGCTGCTGATGGTGTTTGCGCGCGCTCCGGTGGAGGGATCGCATGAAGTTGCGTCGCACGCGACGCTTGCGCGCCCGGCTCCTGCGGCCTCATCTGCCGTGCTGTCGGCGGAGTCAAAAGCTGGCGCCTCTCCGAAGGGTCCGTCCATCGCAGTGCTGCCTTTCGTCAACATGTCCTCGGATCCCGAGCAGGAATACTTTTCTGACGGCCTGGCGGAGGAACTGCTCAACCAGCTGGCTCACCTGTCGAACCTCCGGGTGATCGGACGCACGTCCTCCTTTGCCTTCAAGGGGAAGAACCAGGATCTGCGCGCGATCGGGCAAGCGCTCGGTGTCGATCACATCCTCGAAGGCAGCGTGCGCAAGGCCGGCAGTCGCGTGCGCATCACCGCGCAGCTCATCGATCCGGCGACCGGGTCACACCTGTGGTCGGAGGCCTACGACAAACAACTCGGGGATATCTTTGCGATCCAGGAGGAGATCGCGCGGACCGTCGCCGCCAATCTGCGCGTCACGATCGACAACGATCTGGGGGAAGTCAACACTCGCAATCTGGAGGCCTACGATGAGTACTTGCGTGCGATGCGCGGCGATGGCGGTCTCGAGACCATCGGGCACCTCGAGCGCGCTGTCGAGATCGACCCGCAGTTCACCGGTGCCTGGCTGAAGCTGGTCGCGGCGTACAACGGGGCCATCATCGCTCTGCCCGAACGGACCTCGGAGTTCGTGACCAAACAGAATCGGTCGTTGAATCGAGCCCTGCAGCTCGCTCCGGAGTCCGCTCCCGTCAAGGTTGCCCTGGCAGGCAGGGAGGCGGCCAAAGGTAATCTCGCCCGGGCCGAGCAACTGCTGGCGGCGATCAAGGATCTTCCTCCCGGGCTCACCCAGGACGGTTACCTCTCCTATGCTACGTTTGCGTTGGCTGTCGGGAGGCCGAGAGATGCGATCGAGGTTCTGGAGCGTCTGCGGCAGTCCGAGCCCCTGTCGACTCTGCCGTCGCTGTTGCTGCAGATCTGCTACGAGATGAGCGGCGAGGACGATCTCGCCGAGGCCGAGTACCAGCGCTCGCTGAGTATTGGCGTCGACTCCGAGCTGGTCCGCGGGACCGTCGTGGTACGAGCCATGACACGCAAGGATCGCCAAGCCGTGCGGAAAGCGGCAGAAGCGGCAGGTCCGGTCCCGGAGGTCAACCAGGAAATGCTGCCTTACCTGGATAATCCCGCGGCAGGCGTTGCCGAGCTGCGACGCAAGATCAACGACTCGAGCTTCTCACCCTCGATCGTCCGATCTGCCGTGATTGCGCAATGGGCCGCGTACCTTGGCGACCCGGCCCTATCCCTGCAGGCGCTTCGCACCATGCCGCGGCTCGGACCAAGCGGCAGCGTTCTGTTCTCACTCTGGCGTCCGATCGAGAAGGAGACCCGCCGGCTGCCTGGCTTCAAGGATTATGTGCGCGAGCTGGGGCTGGCGGACTACTGGCGAACGACGGGGAAGTGGGGTGACTTCTGCAAGCCGGTGGGGGAGAAGGATTTTGAGTGCAGGTAGTGCACCTCACGCCGTCCGCGAAGCCTCATTGTCTCGAGGGACCTGAATCCGCATGAGCATGTGGGGGCGCGTATCCGAGAGCACAAAGTTCTCCAGTGGACGCTCGCCTACCTGGGAGCGGCGCTCGCGCTCGCGCACGAGCAGGAGCTGATGGCTCATACGTAGCACTGGCCCGAGATCGCCGGTCGCCTGTTCATGAGCCTGGGGGGAGATCCTGAAGCACGAACCGGGTCCCCTGATGCGCCTGCCGACGGGTTTCGATCGTACGTGTTGTCTTTGCCGCTTGGTTTCGTGGCGGAAGAGCGCGGCTGGATCAATCTGCTTCTGGGCGACCGGGCGGCAGCCAGGAACGACGTGAAGGAAACCCGCGCGCTTGCGGAAGCCCGCCTGCCTCCTGAGCTCATCCATAACGTCGATTGGCTGATGCGCCTGCGCATGGCAGAGGGACAGGTGTTCAGTGGAGAGAACACGAAGGCCGCCGAGAATGCCCGGCAAGGCCTTGCGCTGATACCGCGCTCACGCAACGCGCTGTTTCACGCGTATGCCCTCACGGTCGCTTCAGCTGTGCTCGCCTGGTCTGGTGTGAAGGACGAGGACGTTACGCGGCTCGAGGAACTGGCTGAGGCGGTTCCTGGGGTTGCGCCTGCGACGATTACGCGAGATCCGGTTTTATACCGTGCCGCTGGGGGGCATCCAGGGTGTGGGAAGTTGCGGGGGAGGCTCGAGGCGCAGATGGCGCTCCGGAAGGTTGAATAGGGGGCGGTCGGGAGTCGAACTCGCCCTTACGCCCTCGGCGTGAGGTAAAATCGGCACTCAGGTTTGGGCCTGCGTGCCGCGGCGCCCATGGCGATGCCGGCTTAGCTCAGTGGTAGAGCAGCGGTTTTGTAAACCGTTGGTCGGGAGTTCAAATCTCTCAGCCGGCATCAATAACAATCTATCGATCAATTACTTAGTCCAACCAGCTTTCCTGTCCCGCGACGTAACCATGC
>Ga0134125_10002262_pt1 | contig 22941 bp, 19 predicted proteins | sample KB31751_FD_96464 | JGI IMG/M metagenome (GOLD analysis project Ga0134125, IMG submission 96464) | Terrestrial soil microbial communities with excess Nitrogen fertilizer from Kellogg Biological Station, Michigan, USA - KB3-175-1 | ecosystem: Environmental > Terrestrial > Soil > Unclassified ... | reverse complement strand
TGAAGCTCCGGACCTTTGGCGGCCTCTGGGTCGAGCAGGACAACCGTCCTGCCGGGGCGGGGATCGGCGCCATGCGGCGGCGGGCGCTCGCGCTGCTGGCGCTGCTCGCGACGGCGCCGGAGCAGGGACTCTCCCGCGACAAGCTGCTCCCGGTGTTGTGGCCGGAAAGCGATGAGGGAAAGGCACGGCATGTACTGGCGCAGCTGCTGTATCTGCTGCGTCGCTCGCTGCGATCGGATGACGTGATTCTGGACACGGGCGCTCTGCGCCTGAATCCGGATGCCATGCACACCGATGTCGCGGATTTCCATGCGGCGCTGTCGCGCGGTGACGCGGAGCGAGCCGCCGCGATTCATGCGGCTCCCTTCCTGGACGGCTTCTACCTGAGTGGCGCACCGGAGTTCGAGCGCTGGGCGGAGGGCGAGCGGACACGTTACGCGGCGCTGGCACGCGCGGCGCTCGAAACGGTGGCGATCGCCGCCACGGCGGCCGGGAATCATGCCGCGGCCGCGAGCTGGTGGCGCCGCGTGGCGGCAATGGATCCGCTGAGCAGCCGAGCGACCGTTGCGCTCATGCGGGCGCTGGTCGCAGCGGGCGATCGCGCGGCGGCGCTGCAACAGGGGCGGGTGCATGAAGCGCTCGTGCGCGAGGAACTGGGCGACGTCGTGGATCCGGAAATTCAGTCCGTCACCAACTGGATTCGTGCGTCGACAGCCGGGGCGCCTCCACGCGAACCCGCGGCTCCGCCGAACCTGCCACAACAGCGCTATGAGGAGTATGTCGGTCGCATGCTCGCGTCGCGTTATCGCATCGAGCGCACGGTGGGTCGGCGGTCGCTTGGCACCACCTTCCAGGCGACCGACCTCGGGAGCGGTGGGTCCGTGCACATTCGGGTGCTGCTGCCGTCGCTGGCGGCCATTGCGGACGCGTCGGCATTGATGAACGGGCTTGGCGCGACGGCGCGCCTCCGGCATGCGGACATTCTGCCGGTGATCGACATCGGGCAGATCGAGGATATCACGTACGTCGTCACACCACCGCCAGCTGGCGATTCACTGGCGGTGCGGCTCACGCGTGACCGGCACCTCGCGATACATGAAGCCCTGCGCGTCGGGACGCGCGTGGCGGATGCACTCGGATACGCGCATGAAGTAGGCGTGCTGCATCTGGATCTCACGCCGCGGCGCATCATGCTGGACGGCGATCGCGTGACGGTGGTCGATACCGGCGTGATAGACGCGGTGCTCAGCGCCGTGCCGGGCGGTGGCTCGCAGACCGGCGTGGCGGTGGGAACCCCGGCGTTCATGAGTCCCGAGCAGCTCGAAGGCGGCGCGCTGGATGGTCGGGCGGATGTGTACAGTCTGGGGTGCATCCTGTATCAGTCCCTCGCGGGCGAGTCGCCCCATGCCGGCAGCAGCGCGCAGGCGATCCTGGCGCGCCGCCTGACCGAACCACCACGCCCGCTGCGGACGCTGCGGGAGACGATTCCGGATGTGGTGGAGCGCGCCGTGATGACCGCGCTCGCGCGTGTGCCAGCGGATCGGTTTGGATCGATGATGGAAATGGCACACGCGCTGCGGAGAGCGATGGGCTAGCGACGATCGCGTGGGCGGCGGCCACGGCCGGCCGCGCGAGCCAGTTCGTCGTTGAGCGAACCCCACGCCGCGACTAGCTTTGGGGAATGCAATTGCCCTCCCGCGGTTCCTCCCGGTGAACGTCGGACTCATCACGCTCGGCTGTGACAAGAACACGGTGGACAGCGAGCGCTATCTCGCGCTGCTCACTGATCATGGTGCCACGCATACGCCGGATCTCGACCGGGCCGACGTCATCATCATCAACACCTGTGGCTTCATTGACGCAGCCAAGCAGGAGTCCATTGATGCCATCCTCGAGGCCGCCCGTCTGAAGTCGGACGGCGCCTGTCGAACGGTGGTCGCGGTGGGGTGCATGGTGGAGCGGCACAAGCACGAACTGGAGGCGGAGCTGCCCGAGGTGGATCTGTTCCTCGGTGCGTCGGAGATGGATCAGCTCGTCCCGGCGCTGGAGGCGCGTGGTGTGAGCGGCCTCACGGATCCGCTCGCGGGACACCCGGGCGTACGCGTCTACACGGGCGACCTGCCGCACGTGCGCTATCTCAAGGTGAGCGAAGGGTGTGACCACGGGTGCGCCTTCTGCGCCATTCCGCTCATGCGCGGCAAGCATCGTTCGTTCGCGCTGGACGAGATCGTGCGCGAGGCCCAACTGCTCGAGCTGCAGGGCGCGCGCGAGATGAATCTCGTGGCGCAGGACCTGGCGCATTTCGGGCGCGACCGTCGCGACGGCTTCGCGTTGCCCGAGCTGCTCGAGGCGCTCGTCGCCGGGACGTCGGTGCCGTGGATTCGCATGCTCTACCTGTATTCGGCGGGGATTACACCGCGGCTGCTGGACCTCATGGCGCGACAACCGCGCATCCTGCCGTACCTCGACATGCCCATCCAGCACGGGTCGGATGCGGTGCTGCAGCGAATGCGGCGCCCCGAGCGGGCGCGCACGATCCGCGAACGCGTGGCGCAGGTGCGTGATGCAGTGCCGGAGGTGGCTATCCGTACGACGTGCATCGTGGGATTTCCGGGGGAGACGGCCGACGATTTCGCGCGGCTGTGCGATCTCCTGGAGGAAGTTCGGTTCGAGCGTGTGGGCGCGTTCACGTATTCGCCGCAGGAGGGAACGCGCGCGGCGACGCTGGTGGACGACGTGCCGATGGCGATGAAGCTCGAGCGGCTGGACCGGCTCACGGAGCTGCAGCGCTCGATCACGGAGGAGCGCTACGAGCGCCATGTGGGGCGCACCATGCACGCCATCGTGGATCGCATGGACGGCGATGCCGCGACGTGGCAGGCGCGGCTCATCTGCCAGGCGGACGACATTGATGGCATCACGGCCCTCTCGGGCAGCGCGGCACCGGGCGCCATCGTGGAATGCCGCGTGGACGGCGTCGTGGACGACTACGATTTTCGCGCGCACGTGACGCGTGTCGTGATGCCTTCGGGCACGGCGAGCGATGCGGCGCGGTCGCGCGCCCTGCCGGTGCTCGGCGGCATCATGAGTGGAAGTTTTGGCCGGTGAGCGCATCACGATCCGCCGAGATCATGGCGCGTGCCGCGCGGCTCATGCCTGGTGGGGTCAGCTCGCCGGTGCGCGCCTTCGGCGGCGTGGGTGGCGAGCCATTCGTCGTGTCCAGTGGGGCCGGGGCCCGAATCCGGGACGTGGACGGTCGCGAATACATCGACTACGTGATGTCCTGGGGCGCGCTGGCACTCGGACACGCGGCGCCCGCGGTGCTGGACGCCGTGGAGTGCGCGCTGCGACGTGGCACGTCGTTCGGCATGTCCACCGAGCTGGAGGCGGATCTCGCGGAGGCCATCACGGCGCGCATGCCGCATGTGGAGATGCTGCGCTTCGTGTCGAGCGGATCCGAGGCCACCATGAGCGCGGTGCGGCTGGCGCGCGCGTTCACGGGGCGCAGCGCGATTCTCAAGTTCGATGGCTGCTATCATGGGCACGCGGACGGGTTCCTGGTGCGCGCCGGCTCCGGCATTGCGACCCTGGGCCTGCCCGATTCGCCGGGCGTGCCGCAGGCGCTGGCGTCGCTCACCCTGGTCTCCCCGTTCAACGACGCGGCGCGCGTCCGGGAGATGGCACGCATCCACGCCAGTTCGCTGGCCGCGATCATCGTGGAGCCGGTCGTCGGTAATGCGGGCTTCATCGCGCCCGATTCCGCCTTCCTCCCCGAGCTTCGCGCGATCGCCGACGAGACCGGCGCGCTGCTCATCTTCGATGAGGTCATGACCGGTTTTCGCATTGCACCGGGAGGGGCGCGGGAACGCTTCGGCGTGGTGCCGGATCTCACGACACTGGGCAAGGTAATGGGCGGCGGACTGCCGGCTGCGGCGTACGGTGGCCGACGCGAGATCATGGAGCTCGTCGCGCCGGCCGGCCCGGTCTACCAGGCGGGCACGCTCTCGGGCAATCCGCTCGCCATGGCTGCCGGGCTCGCGACGCTGCGCGCACTGACTCCCGCGCTGCACGATCGCATGGCGGCGCGGACGGCCCGGCTCGTGTCGGGCTTTGGCGAGAGCGCCGCGCGGGCAGGTCTTCCGTTCACAGCCGACCACGCCGGATCGATGTGGGGATATTTCTTTCGCTCAGAGCCCGTGCGCGACTTCACGCAGGCCAGGGCAAGCGATACCGCGCTCTTTCGCCGGTTCTATCACGCGGCGCTCGCGCGCGGCGTCTTCATGGCCCCATCTCCCTTCGAGGCGGCATTCGTCTCCGCCGCGCACGGCGACGCGGAGATCGATGCCACCCTCGATCGGCTGGATGACGCGTTGCGTGCGGCTGTCGCGTCGTAGGGCGGCCGCAGCCGGCATCCTGCTGTTCGTCGTGGCATGCGTGACGCATCCGCCGCGCCCCGCGCCGCCGCCGACGCCCGTGGACACCACGCCTGCGCCGGTGCGTCCGGACACGATGCGGCCGGAACCCATCGAGCAGGCGCCGCCGCCCAGCGAGAATGCGCTGCAGGGCGGCACGATCGTGCGCATCGCGCTCTCGGCCGGAGCGCCGCACGTGACAGTCTCCGGCAGCGGCGAATGGCGGCTCTACGACTCGGGTGGCGAGAGTACGTTGCTCCGTGCGAATGCGGGTGATCTCTGGACCATCGAGTCGCGTGATGGAGCGCTGCGCGCCGTGCATGATGATGGGTCCGCGTCACCGTGGCGGCCGGCCCCATTCGTGGCGCGTCCGGTCACGCGCGGCGCCCTGCTCAGTGTGAACGGCAGGCGCTATCGCGGCGAGATCTGGGTACGTCCGGTGACCGGCGGTGTGATGGTGATCAACCGCCTCTATCTCGAGGACTACCTGCGCGGTGTCGTGCCTCTCGAGATCGGCAAGCGTGCACCCGGCGAGGAGGCCGCGGTCGCGGCGCAGGCGGTAGCCGCGCGCAGCTACGCGTACACGCATCTGCTGAACAGTCCCACGCGGCCCTATGACATGCTGGCCACGGTGATGGATCAGGTGTACGGCGGGGCGGACGCGGAGACGACGATCAGCGATGCGGCCGTGATGGCGACGTCAGGGCTGGTGCTTCGCTACGGCGGACGCATCGTAAACGCGCCCTACCACTCCACGTGCGGGGGACAGACTGCCGCGGCCAGCGAGGTCTGGCGTACGGACGACGAACCCTATCTCGTGTCGGTGAGCGATCGCATTCCCGGTACCGACCGGTACTACTGCGACATCGCTCCGCGCTTCGAATGGGAGCGCACCTTCACGCGTGATCTGCTGCGCAACGATCTCGACAGGTACCTGGCCACCTACGCGACGGTCCCGCGTGGTGGACCCGGCGTGCCCCGCCAGATCGAGGTCGAGCATCTTACGCCATCGGGACGAGTGCAGTCGCTGGTGATCACGACCGATCGGGGACGATATACCCTGCGGGCGAACGACATTCGCTTCGTGCTCCGCACGGCGGGTGGCGAGATTCTCAACAGCACGTATTTTTCCGTCCGCACCGAGCGGGATGGCGATGGGCGGGTATCGCGCCTCGAGGTCCAGGGGCATGGGTACGGGCATGGCGTGGGCATGTGCCAGTGGGGCGCGATCGGGCGTGCACGCGCCGGCCAGGACTTCCGCACCATCCTGGCGACGTACTATCCCGGTACCGAGGTGGCCCCGGCCAGTGAATAGCTTTCGCGTGGCGGCCCGTTCGTGGTGCGAGTCTCAACCCGGAGCGGCATGAAACCATCGGTCAAGATCGGCGTGGTGGGCGCCGGTGCCATCGCGCAGGTGGCGCACCTGCCGGCGCTCGCGCGAATGCGCGGCGCCGAGCTCGTGGCACTGTGCGACAACGATCGCCCGAAAGCGCGCGCCCTCGCCGAGCGATTCGACATTCCCGACGTCTTCACGGACATCGAGGACATGCTCGAGCTCGATCGCCTCGATGCCATTCTCGTGACGACCCCGAATCACCTGCACGAGCCGCACGTGCTCAGCGCCCTGGCGGCGGACATGCACGTCCTGTGCGAGCGTCCACTGGCGCTCACGGCGCGCGGCGTCGAGCGCATTCTGGCCGCGGCCGCGCGCGCCGATCGCAAGGTGGTGGTGGGGAACAATTACCGATTCCGATCCGACGTCCAGGCACTCAGCAGCTTCCTCCGGAACGGGGAGCTGGGGAAGCTCACCGCGGTGCGCGCGGGGCATTTGCAACCCAAGCGCGTCGCGGAGGGATGGCGCTACCGTCGCGCCGAAGCGGGCGGGGGCGCCTTCATGGAGCACGGGCTCCCGCTGCTCGACCTCGCCCTGTGGCTCGCGGACTTTCCCGAGCCGGTTCGCGTGACCGCGCGAATGGAGCGCGGGCGCGGTACCAGCGCCGTGGAGGATTCCCTCATCGCGTTCGTTGAATGCGCCCAGGGGAAGACCACCATCGTGGATACTTCGTGGGCGTTCGTTGGACAGGACGATGAATGGTGGTTCGACCTGTACGCGACACGTGGCAGCGCGCAGCTCGTGCCACTGCGCGTGGTCAAGGAGCTGAATGGCAAACCCTCGGATGTGACGCCTCGTGGCGCCGCTACACGTGACAGCATCTTCATTCAGTCCTATCGCGCCGAGCTGGCGCACTTCATCGCGCTCGTGCAGGGCGACGCGGCCTATGAGCCGCCCACCGACCAGATCCTGGTGCACCGGATCCTCGAAGCCATCTACCGGTCGGCGGACGAAGGGAAAGAAATCCGCCCGTGAGCCTTCGTGTACTCGTGCCGGTCCGGCGTGAGGCGGTGGCGATCGTCATCTCGGCGCTGCTCTTCGGGATTGCGTTCCCGCCCTTTCCGCTGCTGGTGCCGGCGTTCGTCTGTCTGGTTCCGGTGACGCTGGCCGTGGTGCGCCGCGCCGACGCGCAGCAACGCTGGCAGGGTGCCGCGCGCATCGGCTTCTGGTTCGGTCTCATTGCCTACGGCGTCAACCTCTACTGGATCGCGATTGCGCTGCGCATCTACACCAATCTCGCGATCCTGGGATATGTCGCGTCGCTTCTGGTGCTCGCTCCAGTGGTTGCGATCGCGATGGCGGTGCTCTCCGCCGCGCGGCGGACGACGCGGCTTCCGCTCGCCGTCCTGCTTCCCGTGATCTGGGTCGCCTCGGAGCTGCTGCTCGACCACATGGGCCCGCTGGCATTTCCCTGGCTGCCACTTGGACTTTCCGTGTCAGGCGTGCCCGCGCTGTCGCAGGCGGCCGATATCAGCGGCGTGCGTGGACTGAGTTTCTGGATCGCGTTGACGAACGGGCTTATCGTGGACGCCTGGATGCTGCGCAAGGCACGGCGCGCCGTGCTGAGTCGGGCGGCGATCATCGCACTCCTGCTCCTCCTGGTCGAGGCCTATGGCATCTGGCGCGTGGATTCCATCCAGCTCCGGCCCGTGGCCCCCGTCGCGATCGTGCAGCCCAATGTGCCGCAGACGGAAAAGTGGCAGGCGCAGTATCAGTGGAAGATCGTCGGCATGCTCGCGTCGCTGTCGCGGGAACGCCTCGCGCGACACGACGCGGCGTTGATGCTCTGGCCAGAAGCGGCGCTGCCCGGCTTTCTGAGCCAGCATCCCGACTGGGCGGACACGGTTCGCACGCTCGCACGCGACTATCACACCCCGATCATCTTTGGTGTGCTCGACCTGGTCTACTATCCGAACGGGGATTTCGACTACTACAACGCGGCCATGCTCGCGGACTCCATGGGCACAATCGGAACGCAGCCCACCTACCACAAGAGCTATCTCGTTCCCATTGTCGAGCGCGTGCCGTTCGTGAATCCCAGATGGTTCGCGAAGTTCAACTATTTCGGTGGCTATGGACGCGGTGGAGCGCCCGTGCCGTTCCGGCTCCCCTTCGGGAAGGTAGGGGTGCTCATCTGCTACGAATCCATCTTTCCCCAGCGCTCGCGCCAGTACCGGCGCGATGGTGTCTCGCTGCTCGTGAACATCACGAACGATGCCTGGTTCGGACGCAGCCTGGCACCGCATCAGCACGCGGCGCATCTCGTGATGCGGGCCATCGAGAATCGCGTCGGGATCGTGCGCGCCGCCAACACGGGGATCTCGGAGTACGTGGACCCGCTGGGGGATGTGCACGGCGCGACGGATCTGTTCGTGCCGGCCACCGCCACGTACCAGGCACAGACGACGGACCTGATTCCGCTCTATGTTCGCGTGGGCGACTGGATCGGTACGCTGTCCGCGCTGGCGACGCTCGCGCTGGTGGTGCTGGCGTGGCGCCGCCGCCGGACGCCGTGACCGGCCTCTCGGTCGGGATCGACGTCGGCGGCACGTTCACCGATCTCGTCTCGATTGATGACACGGGCGCCGTCGTCGCCCGCAAGGTCCTCTCCACGGCTGACGATCAGAGCACGGGCGTCATGGCCGTGCTGGCGGCGCTGGGCGTGGAGCCGGTGGATGTAGAGCGCGTGGTGCACGGCACGACCGTGGCAACGAACACGCTGCTGGAGCGCACGGGCGCGCGCGTCGTGTTACTTGGCACCGACGGCGCGCAGGATCTGCTCGAGCTGCGAAGGCAGGATCGAGCATCGCTGTACGATCTGTCGCTGCACCACCCGGCGCCGCTCGTGCCACACGATCGCTGTGTGGCTGTCCGGGAGCGTGTCGAACCACAGGGAGTGACGCGTCCGCTCAGCGAGCGCGGCGCCGCTGACGCAGCGGCTGCGGCGCTGCGCTGCACTCCCGAGATCGTCGCCGTCTCGCTGCTGCACTCATACCTGTATCCCGGGCATGAGCAGGCCATGGCGGCCGCGCTGGGCCGCGCCGCACCCGGAATGGACGTCGTGCTCTCGAGCGACGTGCTGCCCGAAATCCGCGAGTACGAGCGGACGGCGACGACCGTGGCCGAGGCGTACTTGCGTCCGGGTGTCGCGCGCTATGTTGCGCGACTGGACGAGATGCTCCGGGGCGCGGGATATCCGTCACTCGCCGTCATGACGTCGGCCGGCGGGATGCGGAGCGCGGACGACGCGACGCACTCCGCCGCCGCGCTCGCGCTCTCGGGTCCGGCGGGCGGCGTGGCCGGCGCGGCGTTCGTGGCGCGGCTCATGGGGATCCGTCACGCGCTTACCATCGACATTGGCGGGACGAGTGCCGACGCGGGCATCATTCTCGATGGCGAGCCGCTCACCGAATCCGGCGGCGATGTGGCCGGCGTGCCGATTGCGCTGCCGCGTGTGCTGGTGGATACCGTCTCGGCGGGCGGGGGAAGCATCGGGTGGGTGGACCAGGGTGGCGCACTGCGCGTCGGTCCGCGTAGTGCCGGCGCGCACCCCGGGCCGGCGGCGTTCGCTCAGGGCGGCACCGATGCCACGCTCACCGACGCGCACGTGGTGCTCGGCGCGCTGCGAGAAGCGCGATTGAGCGGCGGCGTGGCGCTTGACGATGCCGCGGGACGCGCCGCGGTGGCCAGGCTCGCCGCGCGAGTCGCCAGCGATGCCGAGCAGGTGGCGCAGGCCATGGTGCGCATCGCGAACGCGGCCATGGCGCGCGCCCTGCGTCGCGTGAGCGTCGAGCGCGGCGTTGATCCGCGACGCTGTACGCTGATCGCGTTCGGGGGCGGCGGGCCGTTGCACGCGTGCGCACTTGCTGGTCAGCTCGGCATGCGCACCGTGCTCGTGCCTCCCTTTGCCGGTGTGCTCAGCGCGCTCGGGCTGGCGCTGGCCGCCGAGCGCCGCGAGGGGATGGCGAGCGTGATGCGCCGGGCGGATGCGCTCACGGCCGATGATATCACGCAGGCGTGTGCGTCGCTGGCCGCGCGTGCCCGCGATGGCGCGACGCATCGCTGGTGGGCCCGCGTACGGTACGAGGGGCAGGGACACGAGCTGGACGTCGCCGTATCGCCCGGCGAGGATGGCGCGATGGTCGCACGCCGCTTCGCGGCCACGCACCAGTCGCGCTACGGTTTCGCGCTCGAGCGGCCCGTGGAGGTAATCGGATTGCGTCACGCGGCCACGAGCGTGGCGCGCGCGGCAGCCCTGGCCCGGCGCGGTCGTGCGTCCTGGGACGAGACGCGCGTGGACACCGGCGGAGACATCGATGTGACGGTGCGCGGCCCGGCCGTGATCACGTTGCCCGATGCATCGCTCCTTGTGGAAGCGGAGTGGAGCGCGCGAGCGCTGCCGGTGGGCGGCTGGCTGCTGGAGCGCGACGCGTGAGCGCGACGGTGCGCATGGATCCGCTCGACCTGCAAGTCATGGCGCACGCCTTTGCCACTGTGGCCGAGGAGATGGGTGGCGTGCTCATTCGCGGTGCGCTCTCGCCCAATATTCGCGAGCGACGCGATGCGTCCACGGCGCTGTTCGATGTGGACGGGCGGATGGTGGCGCAGGCGGCGCACATCCCGGTGCATCTCGGCGCCATGCCCGAGAGCGTGCGCGCGGTACGCGAGCGCGAGCCGGCGCCCGGCGATGTCTTTCTCCTCAACGATCCCTATCGCGGCGGTTCGCATCTCCCCGATCTCACACTCGTCGAAGCCGTGGCACGAGAGGGGACAATCGTGGCGTACGTGGCGGTGCGCGCGCACCATGCCGACGTGGGCGGCATGAGCCCCGGCAGCATGCCGCAGGGCGCGACGGAGCTGGTGCAGGAGGGGCTGGTGCTGCCTCCCATCCGGCTGGTGCGCCGCGGTGTGCTGGATGGCGATGTGATGGCGCTCGTACTGGCAAATGTGCGCACGCCGGAGGAGCGGCTGGGCGATCTGCGTGCGCAATTGGCCGCGTGCACGGTAGGTGCTGACGGTGTGCGTGCGCTCATCGCGCGCGAAGGCATGGGGCGTGTGCACGAGTCCGGCCTTGCCCTCATGGACTACACCGAACGGAGCGCGCGCGCGGTGATCGCGACACTGGGCTCGTGCACCGGACGGGCAGTGGATGCGCTCGAGGGCGATGGCGCGAGCGACGATCGTGTGGACGTCGCGGTGGCTGTGGATGTACATGACGGCCGCCTGCGGTTCAACTTTGCCGGCACGGCGCCGCAGGTGCGCGGCAATGTGAACTGTCCAATCGCCGTGACGCGCGCCGCCGCCGTATTCGTGATGCGCACGCTCATGGCGGACGACGTTCCAACGAACGACGGCATCGCGCGCGCGGTGGAGGTTGTGGCGGAGCCGGGTTCCGCAGTGCATGCCCGGTGGCCCGCCGCCGTGGCCGCAGGCAATGTCGAGATGTCCCAGCGGATCGCCGACACGATGTTCGCCGCGCTGGCGAATGCCGGGGTGGATGTGCCGGCGAACGGCCAGGGCACCATGAACAACGTCACCTTCGGGGGCGCCGGGTGGACGTTCTATGAAACGCTGGGTGGAGGACAGGGTGCCTCCCGTCGTGGCCCGGGTCCCAGCGCGGTCCACGTGGGAATGAGCAACACGCGCAATACGCCAATCGAGTCGCTCGAATGGACGTATCCCATTCGCATCGAGCAGTACGCGATCCGTCGCGGGAGCGGTGGCGCCGGCGAGCACGCCGGCGGCGACGGGATCGTGCGGCGCTATCGCGTGCTCGAGGCGTGCACGCTCACGCTGCTGACGGAACGGCGGCGCAATGCGCCGCGCGGGGCTCATGGCGGGAGCGACGGACAGTGCGGCATGAATCTCCTCAACGGCGAGGCGCTGCCGGCCAAGTGCCGCGTTTCCCTTGCCCCCGGTGACGTCGTCGACATCCGCACGCCGGGCGGGGGCGGGTGGGGTGCAATCAAAGGGGTCAGAGTCGATTGATTTTCAATCGACTCTGACCCCTTTTGGTGCGCTTTTGTTGCCGCCTCTGACTCCTTTGCTTGCTTCGCTTGCCTGTGTTGCCGCCTACGCCCCGGTCTTGTCCAGCTTCTTCAGCTCGCGCTGCGCCGGCTCGTAGTCCGGAAACGCGGCGAGCGACTTCTGCAGCAGCTCCACTGCTTCGTCCGGCTTGCCGGCATCCTTCGCGGCCAGCGCGCGGGAGTAGAGCAGCGTCGCTTGGAAGGGCACCTTCTTCGCCGTCTGGAGTGATGCTTCCTGCACTGCCTTCGGCATGGCGGGCAGCTTGAGACCCTTGTTCAGCTTGTCCGCGAGCTGCGCGATGAGCGACATGAGGTCGTCCTGCTTCCCGGTCACGGTCTCCACGTGCTCGATGGCCGATGTCTCCACGTTCACGGCGCGCGCGTCGAGGCGCATCGTGCCGCGACCGTCGGTCACGAAGCCGCCGAAGATCATGTGATGCGCGCCGAGCAGCTTGCCCAGCTTCACCGCGGTCTCCTGGTCCACGCGCGCCGTGGCGCTGAGATCCTGCTCGTCCATCATCTTCTTCAGATTGTCGCGCTCCACCACGCGGATGCCGGGATTGCCCGATAGCTCGGTAATGAGCAGATCGGCGATTCCGGCACTGAGCGGCTGCAGATCGTTGTGCGACGCACCAATGGCGCCGTCGGTGAAATACATCACCGCGACGGTGGGGCGTGTATCGGACGCCGGAGTCGCGGCGGCGGCAGCCTGCGCCGGCGCGCCGCCCGACAGTCCGGCAAGCATGAGCGCCGCGCCAGCAGCGGTCGCGGCGAGAGAGCGGTGCATGGTCTCCTCCCAGAGCCAGGTACGGTGTGCAAGACGAGTGAACGTAGTCAACTCAAACAGTGATCTCCATGCCTTCGGCCGCCGCGACGACGGCAAGCGATGCATGCGCGGGACCGAGGCGATCGCGGCACGTGCCCAGCATCCGGTCGATCTCATCATCGCCGCGATCGGGACTGTGGTGAAACAGGACCAGGCGTTCTACTCTCGCGTCCGCCGCCAGGTCCAGCACGTCGGTCCAGCGGGAGTGTCCCCACCCGCGATACTGCTCGTACTCGGTGTCCGTGAAGGTGGCATCGTGAATGAGCACGGCGGCGCCGCGCGCGAACTCCACGATGGCCGCGCGCGTGCTGGAAGATTCGGGTCGCGCGGCCGCGTCCCCGAGCTCGTTGTCCGAGATATACACGATTCCACCCCCCCGAACGCCACGCTCGCGCACCCGGTAGCCGAGCGCCCCGCCCGGGTGGCGCACGTCCAGCGCGTCCACCGTGAAATCCGGTCCCGTGAAGGCGCCCTCCAGTGCGCGCAGCTCCACGACCGCCGCCATGTCGTCGAATGCCACGGGGAAGACGGTCTCCGACATTTGCTCGCGCAACACTGAACCCACGCGTCGCGCGAGTGCCGGCGCGCTCCAGATGCGGAAGTGATTTCCGGCCGTGTACATCGGCGCGAAGAAGGGCAGCCCCTGCACGTGATCCCAGTGCGCGTGCGACAGAAAAATGTCTCCCGAAATCGCGGCGCCCGCCGCCTGCTCCACGAGCGCTCTCCCGAGCGCGCGGATGCCGGTGCCCGCGTCGAGAATGAGCAGCGCACCGCTCGCGCTGCGCACCTCCACGCACGCGGTGTTGCCGCCGTAGCGAACGGTGGCTGCACCAGGCGATGGGATGGATCCGCGCGTTCCCCAGAAGCGCAGCGTGAGTGTCATTGCCCTGCATTGCATCGTGCTGCAATCTGGGAGTCGGAGCCGTGGCCCGACAGCGGGTGCATCACCCTGCCCTCGTGACAGCCGTCACATTCGAATCTGCGCCAGTCGCTCCAGCCCCGCGCGGTCGCCGATGGAAATCTGCCTGTGCTCCACGCGAATCAATCCCTGATCCTGAAAATTGCGCATTGCGCGCGAGACCGTCTCCCGGCTCGCGCCGATCATCTGGGCAATGGTCTGGTGCGTGAGCCGTTTCTCGATGGCGGAGCCGCCGGCCTCCGCCGCCGCATCCAGCAACAGACGCGCGATGCGGCCGTCCACATCCAGCAGGACCAGGCTGCCGATCTGCTCATCGGCACGACGCAATCGTCGCGACAGCTCCACGAGCAGCGCCCATGCCACGGCGGGAGATTCGTTCACGCGCCGCCGAAAATCCTCGCGGCGCAGCACGATGAGCTGCGAGTCTTCCGTGGCAATGACGTGCGCGGAGCGCGGTGCCCCATCAATGATGGACAGCTCGCCGAAATGCGCGCCTGGTCCCAGCAGGCCGAGGATCACCTCGCGGCCATCCTCACCAATGAGGACGACCTTCACCCGCCCGTGCCGGACGATGAAGAGCGAGTCGCCCGGATCATCCTCGAAGAGAATGACGCTGCCCCGGGGGTACGACCGCTCGCGCGTCAGCTCGGCAAAGCGCGCGACTTCCGTGGCATCCAGTCCACTCAGCAGTGGAACCGTGGCGAGGAAGTCTGTCGTCTCCACCGCTCAGCGAGAAGTAATGGTGAAGGACCCATACAGCTCGTGCGCATTCACGTTCTGGACGCCGGTGTTGATGCGTCCGAACTCGGCCCCGATCGCAGGTTGCAGCGCGACGTCGCCCACACGCCATTGCACACCGACATTGCCCCCGCCCAGTGTGGCGCCCGCGGTGCCGAGCGTGTTGTCAATGGAGAGTCCCGTGAAGTGCCGCCCGCGCAGCCCGGCGACAAACGCGAAGGACGGCGACACCGGGATGAGCCCCTGGGCACCGACTTCCGCTTCGTTGCCGCTGGTCCCGGTGACGGCCACGCCACCGCGATGATAGGCGGTGCGATACCGGTCGAACGCATAGAAGCTCAACTCGCGGAACAGCGGTGCCGTGGTGCGGAGTCGCCACTCGCCGGTGAACATCGGACCGAGCGTGATGGGTTCGAGCGGCGTCGCGCCACCGGTCGTGGTGATCCGGTCCTTCGTGTAGATGGTGGAGGCGAGACTCACTGACATGGCGCTCTGCCCCACGAGACCATCGGTACCGATGGAGATGCGCACCGCCTGTCCCGGGCGCAGCCCCACGATTCCCGTTCCCAGCCCCAGCGCGATCGCCTGCGCGGGCGTGTATTCGCCGCGGTACTCATAGCTCGTCCCCAGCCCCCATGACCAGCTTCCGATCTGCCGCGTGTACACGAGCCCTGCGGTGCCGCCCAGTCCGGTGCCCAGCGCCGGCGAATCAAACCGGAGCTGCGGTGCACCCACGACCCGCTGCACACTCAGCTCCTCCGCGTCGAGGTTCGTGGCGCCGGTCGGAATGTTGAGGCCGAAGGTGGCCAGCAGCGCATCGCCGCCGAAGCGGAGGGCTGCACGAACCTTGGTATCGGTCGGTCCGGAGAGATGCAGCGTGGGTGTGCTCCCGGTTCGCAGCGCCACGTCGCTCGTCATCCAGCCGGATGCGATGTCGATGGTCACGTTGCGCCCTTCCGGGATCGCGGCGACGATCGGAATCGTCCACTGGCTCGCCCACTTGATACTGGCCGCATCGGTGGCGTCCGTGCAGCAGCCGAAGTGCCAGATCGCGTAACTGGGGGAGAGCTGCCATCCGGCCTGACCGCCAAGCGGCGCCTGTGCGGCCAGCGTGGGCGCCAGGACTCCCATTGCGGTGAGGGTGCCGAGGATGCCGGCGAGGCGCCGCCGGGACAAGCGGCGCGGAGCGCGCGTGAGGGTGCGAGCAGAGGTCACGGCGTGAAGATCTGAATGATGATGGTGCCGAGCTGTCCCGACTCGAACGTCGCGCGCTCGTTGAAGTCGCCCGGGTCACGAATGGTACCGAGCGTGCCGGCCGGGCTGGGATTGAGTGCATCCACGACGCCGGAGAGCGTTGCGGGTCCAATGCTGCCGAGTCGCACGCCGGAGGCGGAGCTGCTTCCGGCCGTGCCGTCCATCCGTTGACGGGCGAGCGCGAAGCTCGGATCAATGAGCACGGCGCGTGCATACCAGGCATGCGCCAGCGCGAGGTCGCCCAGTGCTTCGGCGCGCACCCCGTTACTGTACGCGAGAAATGCGGCCAGGTAACGTGTGGGGCGTTGCTCCACCGCCGCATGCTCCGCCGGCGTGAGCGTGACGCCCAGTTGCGTGAACAGCTTGAACGCGATGTCCTTCTCGGCGTCGAGAATACCCCCGAGCCGGCTCTCTTCCGTGATTGCACCTGGCGCGAGCGTGCCCTGTGCCGCGTCCGCGATGCGCGTGTCAACGGCGATGCTGCCGTCACGCGTGGACGCGAGCGCACCATTCACGATGCGCCGGGCGCCGATGAGTTTGCCCACGCGCGGCGCGGTGGAGCTGTCCACGCGGCCTGTGCCGGCGAGACGCAGCTCCTGCAGCAGCGCGTTCACGCGAATGCGGTCCACCACCTGAAGCTGCGAGCTGCGCGACAGGTCGGTGAGCAACAGATCGGCAAGGCCGTAGCCGAGCGGGGCCAGCGACGAATCGGCCGGGGCGACCGCGAGCGGCGCGACACCCACGCTACGTTCGGGGAGCTGCGACGCATCGAGCGTGCGCTCGCTCGCGATCGCGGCGCGCGCCGAAGAATCGGCGGCGGCCCGTGCCGGAGCCAGCGGCGACAGCGCCGGCTGGTGTGCGCACGCTCCAAGCAGAGTGAGGGCGCTCGCGGCTGCCGCGGCGCGGAAAAGAGCGGGCATGGTGAACGGGGACGGGGGAGCAGCGGGCAATCGCGGACGGACCACGTGCAGTCAGGGGCAAGAATAGGTGGTCAGCGGGAAACTGTCAAAGCAGACGGGTGCGCCGGAATGCCAGTCCCGGCACCCCTGACAACGGAAAGGCAACCAATTCTGCGTCCTCGCTAGCGCGAACTCGGCATGGCATTGGCTCCTGGGCCGTTCGTCCGTCGTTCGCCGTCGGTCCCGTCGTTGCGTGCAGTGTACAGGTCAGGGATTGGGCGGTTTTCCTCGAGGCGATGACACGGGTGTGATGGACCTCGGTTCGCAGCGCTGGTGGTCTGTGTGATGGGTGCCATGCTGGAGGTGACGGAGCCGATCGTCAGGCACGTGGCGAGCGCTCTCGATTACGCTCGCCGGCGGCGACTCACTGCTCGTCGCTTCGCCGATACGACCGGACTCGGCATTTATTGATGGGATGCTTCGCGCGGCCTGGTGGGAGGACTCCGTCCGACTCGCGATCGCCTCCCGTGGCCCGCACGGCGTGGATGAGCCGGGTCACGCAGCCGTAAGGGAATGCTCGGCGCAGCGTGCAGCCGGTGCGCGAGTTCGCAACTTGTCTTTTGACACCGCTTTAGAGTAAATTATGCGGTTACGTTCGACTTGTCAGACCATTTGTTCGAGGCACCCGTGAAGAAAGACATTCATCCCACCTACGCCACGGCGACGGTGACGTGCGCGTGCGGGAATACGTTCAAGACGCGATCCACGATCGCCGAGATCCACACCGACATTTGCTCCAACTGCCACCCCTTCTACACGGGCAAGCAGAAGCTCGTTGACACCGCTGGCCGCGTGGAGCGGTTCCGCCAGAAGTACGGTAAGGAAGCCTGAGCCTCCACGATCGCCTTCAGGACGCGCTGGCGCGGGCGGAAGCCGTCGAGCGCGAACTCTCGAGCGCCGGCGCGGTACGCGATCCGGGTCGGCTGGCTGAACTGGGGCGGGAACACCGGCGGCTCTCACCCGTGGTTGAAATGGCGGCCCGGCTCCGCCGGTACGAGAGCGAGCTCGTGCAGACGCACGAGCTCGTTGACGTTGACGACTCCGAACTTGCCGCCGAAGCGCGCGCGGAGGAAGAGCGCCTGCGGGCGCAGATTGCCGAGCTGGAGCAGGCCCTCAAGCCCGCGCTCATTCCGCACGACCCACTCGAGGACCGGCCGGCCATCATGGAGATCCGTGCCGGAACGGGAGGCGATGAGGCGGCACTCTTCGCCGCGGATCTCTACCGCATGTACACGCGCTACTGCGAACGCCGCCGCTGGCGCATCGAGGTCATCTCGCTCTCCGAAGGCACGCTGGGCGGCATCAAGGAAGTGATCTTCAAGGTACGCGGCGACGGCGCGTACGGCACGCTCCGCTGGGAGTCCGGTGTGCACCGTGTGCAGCGCGTACCCGTCACCGAGAATCAGGGGCGCATTCACACGTCGGCGGCGACGGTGGCCGTCCTTCCGGAAGCCGAAGAGATCGATGTGAAGATCGAGGACAAGGATATTCGCATCGACGTCTTCCGGTCGTCGGGCCCCGGCGGGCAGAGCGTGAATACGACGGACTCCGCGGTCCGCATCACACACCTGCCCACCGGCATTGTCGTGAGCCAGCAGGACCAGAAGTCACAGTTGCAGAACAAGCTCAAGGCCATGGAAGTGCTCCGCGCGCGCCTGCTCGATCAGCGCCTCGCGGAGCAGGAAGCGGAGCGCTCCCGGTTGCGCCGCACGCAGGTGGGCACGGGTGATCGCTCGGCCAAGATTCGCACGTACAACTTCCCGCAGAATCGCGTGACCGATCACCGGATTGGCTTCACGCTGCATGAGCTGGCGCGGACCCTGGAGGGGGAGATCGATCCGTTGCTGGAGCAGTTGGCGCTGGCGGATGTGGAGGAGAAGCTCGGTGGGTGAGGGAGGCGGAAGCGGTCGTCGGCCTTCGGCCGACGATCGGTGGGAAGCGGCCGCGAGGCGTGGCGCCGCCGTGGGGGAGACGACGGTGGCGATGCTCCGCGATGAGCTGCAGCAGTCGCTGACGCGCGCTGGAATTGCGGAGGCACGGCGTGAGAGCGGAGACATCATCGCCGCGCTCATGGATGCGCCACGGTACTGGGCTGGCATGCACGGTGCGGAGATGCTTGGAGCAGAGATACAGCGTGCGGCGCGCGAGGCGGCGCGGCGCAGGGCCATGGGTGCACCGTTCGCCTATGCGGTGGGTCGCTCGGCGTTCCGGCATCTGACCCTGCTCGTGGATGAGCGTGTGCTGATTCCCCGTGCGGAAACGGAAGAGCTGGTGGACGCGGTGCTCGAACGACTCGCCGGCAGCGCAGGTGGCATAGTCGTTGATGTCGGGACCGGCTCCGGCGCCATTGCACTGGCGCTGGCGAGCGAAGGGCGCTTCCTTCGTGTGATCGGCACCGATGTGTCGCTCGGTGCGCTCGACGTGGCGCGGGCGAATGCGGCCCGGCTGGGCGATGTGGGAACGATCGTGGAATTTCGGCATGGCTCGCTGTTGCAGCCGGTGCGTGGCCTGCGCACCCGCGCGATTGTGTCGAATCCACCGTACATTGCGTACGAGGAAGCGGCGGCGCTGGTGGAGTCCGTGCGGAACTGGGAGCCGCCGGTCGCGCTGTTCAGTGGAAATGCGGGAATGGCCGCGACACGGGCGATCATTCGCGCGGCAGCAGATGTACTGGAGCCGGGTGGGCTGCTGGCGCTGGAGGTGGACGCGCGGCGCGCATCGCTCGCGGCGGAGGCCGCGCTCGCGACGGGCCGCTATCGCGACGTTACCGTGCGACTCGACCTCGCCGGACGCGAGCGAATCCTGTTGGCAAACCGGGAGGACGACTGATCGTGCTTGAAGAGAGGGCCAGAGAACTGGGACGCCTCATTGGCCAGAGCGCCGAATATCAGGCGGTAAAGCGGGCCAACGACGCGCTGCAGGGCGACCGTGATGCCATGACGCTGCTTCGGAAGATGGAAGAGCTCCGGCTCAGCGCGCAGAAGATGATCGAGCGCGGCGAGCAGCCCACCGAACAGATGGAGCAGGATCTGGATCGACTGCTGGGGCAGGTGCAGGGCAGCACGCTGTATCAGGGTGCCGTGAGCGCTCAGGAGAACTTCGACAAGGTGATGCTGCGCGTGAACGACTGGATCTTCGAGGGCATCAAGAAGGGATCCGCCAGCCCCATCATCACCCTGGGGTGACGGGCATGCGCGGCCGGCTCATAGTGTTCGAGGGGCCCGAGGGCGCGGGAAAGACCACGCAGTTGCGCCGCCTCGAGGAGTGGCTCGCCGCGCGCGGCGCGACGTGTGTGGCGGTGCGCGAGCCCGGCGGCACGGCGCTCGGCGACGCGATTCGCAGTCTCGTGCTCGACTCCGGGCCGGATGTGGGGGCTCGCGCGGAGGCGCTGCTCTTCATGGCGTCGCGCGCGCAGGTCATGGACGAGGTGATCGAACCCGCGCTCACCCGCAACGCGACCGTGCTCATGGATCGCTTCTTTCTCTCCACCTACGCCTATCAGATCGCCGGACGAGGACTGTCCGAAACACTGGTGCGCTCGGCGAACGAGCTGGCGACGGGCGGCCACGTGCCGGATCTCACCCTGCTCCTGTCCGCGAGCGCCGAGCAACGCCGCATGCGCCGGGAGCAGCGCGGGGCCGCGGACCGGATCGAGCTCGCGGGCGCCGACTTTCATGCCCGCGTGGAGCACGCCTTCGCGGCAGCGCTCACCCCCGAGTGGCAGGTGGAGCATCCCGAGTGCGGGCGCATCGTTGCGCTGCCCGCCGATGGGAGCGAGACGGCCGTGTTCGATCGCGTGCTGACCGTGCTCAATGCGCACTGGCCCGAACTCTTTCCCATTCCGCTGGCGGTGAGCCAATGAACCGGTCGCGCGGCATCGTCGCCGCCGCGGCACTCGCGGGCGCGCTCGTGTCCGGCGGCTGGCTGCTGCAGCGTGGTCTGGTGCGTGGCGGAGACACCACGGTCGGTGCGCAGCTCTTTCAGCAGGTGCTCGATCACGTGCAGCAGCAGTACGTGGACTCGCTTCCCCAGGACACGCTCTTTCGCAAGGCCACCGTCGGAATGCTCCGCCTGCTCGGCGATCCCCACTCGGTGTATCTGGATCCGGCGCGGCTGAGCAACCTCACGGAGAGCACGAGCGGCATGTACGCCGGACTCGGCATCCAGATTGATGTGCGCGACGGCTGGATCACCATCATCGCGCCGCTGCCCGGTACGCCGGCGGAGCGCGCGGGCATCGAGCCGGGCGATCGCATCGTCTCCGTGAACGGCCAGTCATCCGCGGGATGGACCGCGGACGAGGCACGTGAGGCGCTGCGCGGCAAGACTGGCACGCAGGTGTCGTTGCTGATCGAGCGTCCCGGTGTCGGCGGGCGGCTGCCGTTCACCGTGACGCGCTCCGACATTCACATCCGCTCCGTGCGACACCCCATGATGCTCACGGATCACGTGGGGTACGTGCAGCTCACGATCTTCAGCGACTCGAGCGAGGATGAGCTGCGCGACGCGATCGGCTCGCTCGTCCGCAAGGGAATGACGACGCTCGTCTTCGACTTGCGCGACAATCCCGGCGGACTGCTCGAACAGGGAGTGGACATTGCCGGGATGTTCCTGAACAAGGGGCAGTCCATCGTGTCCATGCGTGGACGCACGCCGGAATCCGCGCATGATTTCGTGGACCCGAGCGGTCAGCTCTGGCCCAGGCTGGATCTGATCACTCTGGTCAACGATCATTCGGCCAGCGCGGCGGAAATCGTCGCGGGCGCACTGCAGGATCACGATCGCTCCCTCATTCTTGGTGGCACGTCGTACGGGAAGGGCAGTGCACAATCCCTCTTCCCGCTCGGGAGCGGGGAGGGAGCGCTCAAGTTGACCACAGCGCGATGGTACACGCCGTCGGGCCGAAGCATCCAGAAGGCACGCGCGGACAGCGCGACTGATGACACGGGCGGCGCCACGGACAGCGACACCGCCGCGGAACGTCCGCTCTCGCAGCGCCGCGAATACCACACCGACGCCGGTCGCGTCGTGTATGGCGGCGGCGGCATCACCCCGGATCTGATCATCACGTCCGCCGATTCGGGGAACGGCATGCTCGCGTTCTGGCGCATGCTCGACTCGGACATTCCGCGTTTCCGGGACGTGCTCACCGACTACGCGCTGAGCGTCAAGGCATCCAGGGCCGTGCAGTCGCCCGACTTCACGGTGACGCCAGCCATGCGTGACGAATTCTGGCGCCGGCTGCAGGCCAAGGGCGTCCATCAGATATCGCGTGCGCAGTACGATTCGGCGGCGACCCAGGTCAATCAGCTCCTGGGTGCCGAGATCTCGCGCTTCAACTTTGGCCTGGACGCATCGTTTCACCGGCAGGTGCAGCGTGACCGTGTGATCGCCACCGCGCTGCAACTGGCCGCGCAGGCCGGTGATCAGCACGCGCTGCTCTCGCGCGCGGCGCGGATGCGTGCCGCACACGAAGAGGACGTGAAGCCCAGACCGTGAGCGAGCGCGTGTTCGTCCTGGGCGCGGGTCGTGCCGGCACCGGTCTGACCCGCGCCTTTCGCATGTCGGGCATCCCCGTGGTTGGCCTGCATGGCCGCCACGTACATGAAGGCCCTGATCCTGTGACGGCGGGAACCATTCCCGCGACCATCGCCACGGCGACTGTGGTTCTTGTCGCAGTGCGCGACGCACAGATTGACGATGCGCTGCGCGAACTGCTCGAGGCTCCCCTGGCTCCCGATGCGGTGGTGCTCCACGCGAGCGGCAGCGCCGAACCCGCCATGCTGGACCAGGTGCGCGCGCACGGTCATGCCGCCGGCACGTTTCACCCGCTCGTGCCCATTGCCGATCCGCTTCGCGCGCCACAACAGCTCTGTGGAGCGTGGGTCGGCATCGATGGCGACGAGCGGGCGAAGACTGCGAGCCGTGATCTCGCCGCGGCACTGGGCTGCCACGTGTTCGACATTCCACCGGGCCAGAAGGCGCGCTATCATGCCGCGGCGGTCATTGTCTCGAACTTTCCCGCCGTACTGCTCGCCACGGGAGACCGCGTGCTCGCGGAGACAGGTATTCCGGCTGAGGCGGCCGAGCAGGCATTGCGCGCACTTTTTCTCGCCGCCATTGGCAATCTGCGCCGGCAGCATGGCGCCGTGTCGCTCACGGGCCCTATCCTGCGCGGCGACGTGGACACCATTCGGCGTCACCTGGTCGCACTGGCGGATGATCCGGGCGCGCTGGAGGTGTATCGGTCGCTGTCGCGCGCCCTGGTTGATCTGGCGAGCGACGCGGGCACTGACGCCGATCGCCTGCAAGCCATTCGAGCGATGCTGGACTGAACTTCCGGCGCGCGGGTTTACGAGTGACGCGGCGCGCTGCATCGTGTGGCGTGCGAGTCGCACGCGATCTCCCTCACGA
>Ga0134125_10002261_pt1 | contig 22959 bp, 21 predicted proteins | sample KB31751_FD_96464 | JGI IMG/M metagenome (GOLD analysis project Ga0134125, IMG submission 96464) | Terrestrial soil microbial communities with excess Nitrogen fertilizer from Kellogg Biological Station, Michigan, USA - KB3-175-1 | ecosystem: Environmental > Terrestrial > Soil > Unclassified ... | reverse complement strand
CGTTCGGCATCTCACCCATGGGGGGCAGTGCACTCGTTGGCTACGATGCGCACAATGTCATGGCTCGCGCTGCGGCGGCGGCGCGCATTCCGTTCATTTTGAGCGCGAACTCGATCATCCCGCTCGAGGAAGTCGCGAAGCAAAACGCGGACACGTGGTTTGCGGCTTATCAATCCGCCACCCGCTCGGCCGTCATCGGCATTGCCGATCGGTGTGTGCGGGCGGGCATTCGGGTGCTCGTCGTCACTGCGGATGTCGCAGTCCATTCGAACCGCGAGAGTGATCCGCGCAACGGCTTCGGCTTTCCGGTGCGGCCGACGCCGCGGCTCACGTGGGACGTGCTCACCCATCCGCGCTGGATGCTCGGCGTTCTCGCGCGCACCGTCGCGAAGCGCGGCATTCCGCGCATGGTCAACCTCGAGCCGGGCGGCGGGCCGAGCCTGTTCTCGGCGCAGATGAAGGGGAGCACCGCACATCCTGCGCTCTCGTGGGAGCACATCCGCATCATGCGCGAGCACTGGAAGGGGCCGCTCGTCATCAAAGGCATCCTCTCGCCGCAGGATGTGGCGCTCGCGCGCGATCACGGCGCCGACGGTGTCATCCTGTCAAATCACGGCGGCCGCCAGCTCGACCAGGCGGTCTCGCCGCTTGAGATGCTCCCTGCGGCGATCGAAGCCGCAGGCGGTCTTACCGTAATGATTGACAGCGGCTACCGTCGGGGCACGGACGTTCTGAAGGCACTCGCGCTCGGCGCACACGCCGTCTTCGTCGGGCGGCCCTTTCTCTATGCCGCCGCCCACGGTGGCCAAGGCGCCGTTGCGCACGGCATATCGCTCCTGCGCGAGGAGATCGACAAGGACATGGCATTGCTCGGTGTGCGGAGAATTGAGGAACTGAGCCCCGAGATGCTCATCCGGGCGGGCGGCGTACCGTGAGCCAGGCGCCCCATTCGAGCGCGACGAGAGCCGGGGTCCGGCGAGGGGACTGTGCCTTCCACATTTGATCTCCTGCTCCCCTGGAGCGTCTCGCCGACCGTTCTCGTCGTAATCACTCTCGCGGCGGTGATGTACGTGCGCGGGATGAACCGCACGTTACCTCCTGTCCCTTATCCCCGTCGCATCGCGTATCTCTCTGGGCTTGCGCTCATCTACGCCGCGCTTCAGACCAGTTGGGAGTATTTCGCGAGCCATATGTTCTTCGTCCTGCAACTGCAGCACTTCACGCTCCACGATCTGGGCCCCGTACTGCTAGCCCTTGGGGCGCCCGGAGCAGCGCTGGCACGTGGGCTGCCGAAACGAGTGCAGGCACACCTGCCGGCAGCCGGCCGAGTTCTGCTCGGGCCGCGGCGGTTCTTGAACGATCCAGTCGCCGCAGTAGCGGTGTACTTTCTGACACAGCTCATTTGGTTTCTGCCGCCGTTCGCGTTCGACGCGATGATCAGCAACTGGGTCTACCGACTCATGAGCTGGAGTATCGTGCTTGGCGGCATGCCGTTCTGGCATCTGATCCTCGATCCGCGGCCTTACCCGCAATCTCGCCTGCGCCTGAGATACCGGTTCGTGATGATTTACCTTGCAATGCTGCCGATGATGTTGATTGCGGCAGCCCTGGCGTTCTCTCAGAGCGACTGGTATCCCGTCTATGCAGTGTGTGGTCGATTTTTGCCGATCTCACCGGTTTCGGACCAGCAGCTGAGCGGCATGGCTATGGGGATTCCCGGTCAGTTGCTCTTCGGCATGGTCTTGTTTTTGGTTCTCGGTCGAAGATTGGAGCGGGGACATGCACCTCGCGCTTCGATCTTAGCGAAAGAAAAGCCACGAGAATCTACTCGGTGACACCGCTCGTCCTAACTGCTGCCACATTTTCGTCGACGATAAAGGACGCGTTGTCGTACGAAAGCTGTGGCGCGCCCGGCAGCAATGGCGATTGACCTCGGGCGGGCCATTTCAAGCATTTACGCATTTGTCGGGCGCTCCGGCCTTGGGCCTGGACGCGCTAATTACCCAGCGCACGATCGGATCGATCGGAACCCCCAGGCCTGCGCTAGGGAAGTGGTGCGGTGAGCGAGCGCGCTTCGATGGCATCCAGGTGTGCTGCCATCTCGGGCTTCACCGGCGCGCCACTCGCCTGCAGCGTCCAGCGTCCCGGCGCTCCAACGTAGGTGCCCTTGGTGATCGCGCCATCCGGCATCTGCCAAACGGTCTCGATAGTGGTGCTCGATCCGTGCCTCGTCGGGTCGCGCAGCTTGATGACCTTGCTCGTGACCTCGAAGAGCTTCTTTTCTGGGGTCTTGGGCGTCTCGGCCATGTCGGAACTCACTTATGTCGTTCGGCGGCCAGAGTAAACCTCTTTGGGCGCGACGTCACAGACGAGAGGCTCGGCCTTCACTCGCATCCGCTCGATGAAACGTCGGCACGAAGCCGCGGTTTGAGATCGCGTTGTTCACGTCGATTAGAAGCGTTTCAGAGTTAAGACTTTGTAATCTTCGTACACTGCGAGTGCGCAGTGGCGTTCTCGCAGTAGCGGCGCCCTTGGAGGCCCAATGGCCGCCGATTCAGGTCCATATGTCCGTGAGCGGGATTGCCCGTCGCGGGGACTGATGCAAAGGGAGGCACGGTGTTTCATATGTTCAGACGACGCCCTGTGGGGCTTTCGATCCTGCCGGCGATGATCATCGGATCGACAGTACTGCTCGCCAGCTGCGCCGCGCAGGTGCGGGTCGCGGGCCCAGCCGTCTACGTGCCGCCCCCGCCGCCGGCGGCTGTGATTGACGAGGGTCCGGCAGTGGTCGTGCGGGTGCGCGTCGCTCCTCCGCCGCTTCCGGTATACGAGCAGCCGGCGTGTCCAATCGTGGGATGGATCTGGATTCCCGGATACTGGGCCTGGGGGTCGGGCGGCTATTACTGGGTGCCGGGGACGTGGGTGGCACCTCCGCGCATTGGGGTGTTGTGGACCCCGGGGTACTGGGGATTCGTCGGCGGGGCGTATGTGTGGCACGCCGGATACTGGGGTCCGCACGTCGGGTTTTATGGCGGCGTGAACTATGGATTCGGATATACCGGAGTCGGGTTCGCGGGCGGCCGGTGGGTCGGCAGCTCCTTTGCCTATAACCGCAGCGTCACGAACGTGACGAATATCCATGTAACGAACGTCTATAACGAGACGGTGATCAACAACGTGAACGTGACGCGGGTGAGCTACAACGGCGGTGCCGACGGCACGAGAGCCGTGCCAAACGCCGTCGAGCGAATGGCTCAGCGCGAAGCGCATATTCAGCCGACGCCGATCCAGCGACGGCACATCGAGGAGGCGGAGCGCAACCCGGCACTATCGGCCAAGGCGAATCGCGGGCGACCGCCGATCGCCGCGACGGCGCGGCCGGCTGCGTTCAACGCGGCAGGCGTCGTGCGCGCCCGAGGCGCAAATCCGGCGCTCGAGGACGCTGCGCGGCGCCGCGGAGAACGCAACGGGCAGCTGAACGCGCGCGCCGCGAGTCGAGCCGATTTCGCCAATCGCCAAGGCGAGGCGCGATTGCACGCGAACTCCCGCCCGCTGCACCCGAACGCCGCTCACAGACAGCATAAGAAGCCGCGCGAGGAGAGAGAGCACGAAAAGCAACGCTAAACCGATGACTCGGCGCAGCAGGGCAGGGTTGGCGGTTCAAATCTGCCCGAGAACCTTTCGGCAGGCCTCGTTCGCCGAATCGTCCCGCGAAATACCTTGGCACATCCGGCCCAGCGAGGCACGGAGATCGCGCACCGTCGCAGCGTGCTTTCCATCCCGGTTCCAGCCATTTATGGCGATCGCGAGGCGCTCGAGCGCGTAGCGATTTCGGCCGTGAATCTGCGTTCCGTCGCCCAAATCGGTGAACACCTCGAGCGCGCCAACGCGAATGGCCTTTTCGTCCGCCGGTCGCATCCGAATAAGTCCCCGCACATACGCCGAACCCCACTGAATCCGGGTCGCCGAACCTCGGGACTCGCGATATCCGCGGGCCAGCCACTCGATGGACGCGTCCCGGTGACCCCGCTTCTCTTCAAGCTCGCCCAGATCGCTCATGTAGTAGTAGGGCGTCGATGAAGTCTTCACCTCGGTGAGCAGCAGGGAGTAGCTGCGCTCCTGGTCGCCGAGTTGATCGAGCAGGTTGAGCGCGGCGTTGACTACGGAAGTACGCGCATAGGGCTCGTGGACCTGCCGGAGCTCGAGCTCCATGCGCTGCCGAGCCCTATCGATCATTGGCTGCGGCGCCTTGCCGGAGGGCTCTAGCGCCTGGGCCGCTGCGATCTCTTGCATGAGGGCATAGAGCTGCATCGCCGTGGAATAGCGCGCGTCGGAGGCGAGCCGATCCATGAGAGCAACGTACGACTTCTCCAGAGCGGCGGCGGAGCCACGGTCGAGCCTGTCTGCCGCAACAAAGAACTCCTGCGGCAGCTCGATCAGCGTATCGCCAATCTCCTTCGCCGCGGCCTCATCCAGCAGCGCGCGAACACGCGTGACGGCGCTCGAAAGGTGCGTACTGGGATATTTCCCCGACTTCAGAGCGGCCGCCTCCAAATCCGCAGCCGCCGCAGCCGCCGTAACGTCGAGCCGCGCCCGTTCGATCCGGGCCGTGGGCGGACACGCTTCGCTGCTGCGTGCCAGCATATCCGCCAGGTGCGTCAGAGCTCGTGGGTTCTCATCGCCGTCAGTCCAGGAGGGATCCAGCTGCCAGCCGTTGTAGGCGAGAATCCGGCAGTCGTTGAGGTTCAAGCGTTCGCCTGCGTTGAAGGAAGCGAGGATCGCCTCGATCGGATGAGCTGCCGCAGCCGTGTCGTCGAGTAACTCTGCGTATCGGGAGAGATCCATGCCACCCGACACTCGTTCGATCTCGGAACGGTCACTGCGCAGGATCAGTACCGTCGGATAACCTTCGACTCGAAACTCGTCGGCCCAGCGCTGCGCATCGGGGGCATCGCCGTCGAGGTATACAGGGACAAATAGGGAGAGCCGGTCAAGGAAGTCCTTGCGCCGGAAGATAGTCGCCTTCAGCTCCTGACATGGCGGACACCACACCGCGCCGAAGTACACGAAGACCGGCTTGTTCTGCTTGCGGGCGAGGTCGAACGCTCGAGCCACATCGCCGTCGAACCAGGCGACGCCGCTCGGCGGCCCGGCATGCACGGTAGCGACGGGGCGACTTAAGTCCGCCGCCGCTGACATTGCGTTCGACGGGGATTGAGTGCGTTGACAGGCGGCCACCACCATAGCTGCAGCGATGACGAGTAGGGCTCGTAGGGGTGTCATGAGCTGTAGCGCTGGGCGGAAACCGGAAGCTTGGACCTTTGCAAGCGGATGTCAACTACTGATGTGCGTAGTGGGCACGGACTTTGCCGTGAACACAGTAAGGTCTTTGCTTGGGCCGGACGAACGGAAGAGGCTGCGCGCCTGCTCGAAGGGCTTGCGACCGCGATTCCGGGCCGCTGGCCTGCCGAGGTGGTCTACAATCTGGGCTACAAGGATGCACGGTATCGCGCCCTGCGCGCGCGTGATGGCGCACGCGGGCGACAAAGCTCTAGGGATGCTGCAACTGCGCGGCGAACCGACGGCTCGGGCGGACAATATGGCCTCATCTCTCGCGACCGCGCGTTTCATTTGTCTGCCACGGGATTCTGGTTTTCTTGGCTGACTCGAATAGCCGCTCGTCGAGGCGGGCGGCAAATGGCTGATCTCCGATGGTGGTGGTGTCTCCCCGCAGTAGCGTAGCATCCCTTGCGTAACGGCCTGCTGTTCCTGCTCTGCCCCTTCAGCGCCGCAATTTGCAGCACAGGATCAGCGAGCGCCGCTGAACTCCAGGTCTCGGGCGCTGGCCTGCAGACCATCTCCATGAGCGAATCAGGCGTTAACGGAGGCTCTTCCGGGAGTTTCTCTCCGACTGACGCGCTCAATGAGATGCTTCCTGGCTGGTTAAGTTCAGGCGCCGAGTATCGCGCTCGCTACGACGGGCCCGCGGGAATCGGTTACGCGGATACGAGTGATTCGTACCTGCTGAGTCGACTCCGAATATACGGAACGTTTGGGCCAGAGCCTTGGATGACTCTGCATGCCGAGGTGCAAGACGCGCGCATTTTCTTCAATCAACGCATTCCGAGCGCGAACCCTTACGAAGATACCTGGACGCTTTGGGAGGGATATTTTCAGGTCGGTAGTTCGACCCAGGGGCCCGTCGATGCACTCGTGGGTCGCCAGGTACTTACCTTCGGAGACGGGCGGGTGATTGGACCATCGAACTGGCTCAATGTTGGACGCACCTTTAATGTCGCGCGGTTCGACTTCCATCAAAAAGACGACCGAGTTAGCGTCTTCGCTTCAGCGGTCCTTCCAGGTGACAACCAACAGCTTCACGGCGTACTGCCCGGTAATAACCTGTACGGCATATATGGGAGGTTCTTGAATACCATCCCGGCCTCGACATTCGAACCCTATGTGCTTTGGCGTTTAGCGCCCGCTAGGTCCGCTCTCCCAGAGACCGCTGGACGTGGGCCACTAAACGAGGTCACGCTCGGGTTTCACTCGAAAGGCGCACTTCCGGCGACATCGGATTACGATACGGAATTTAACTGGCAACGAGGCTCGCTCGGTACCTCCTCGATCGCTGCGTGGGCGGGGTATGTCGCCCTCGGCCATACATTCGCCAACGTACTCACGACCCCGCGTCTCTTCTTGGAAGGCAACTATGCCTCCGGTACGAAGTCTCCAAATGGCAGGCAGTGGAACACGTTCGATCAGCTCTACCCTTCCAATCACGACAAGCTCGGGTTGGCGGACGTTATGGGAAGACGCAATCTCGAGCAGTTTCGGGTGGGAGCAGAGCAGCAAGCCGCTCGGGGATTGAAGGTCAAGGAGGCATTCATAGGCTATTGGTTGACGACATCACACGACAATCTCTACGCCAGCAGCGGAGCCATCGCGGTCCCCGCACATCCTGGTGCCAGCCGACACGTCGGGAACGAATTCGACGTTGCTGCGCAATTTGCGTGGACCAACGGCCTGAACCTCGGGTTCGGGTACGCTAGATTATTTGCGGGCGAATTTCTGAGAACCGCCACAGCAGGGCACGACTACAGCTATCCGTACGTGTACGTCGACTGCGACTTTTAGCGAAGTGACTAAAGCTAGCAACGGCGGGCGGGCGTCTCCCCGATGCCGCAAGCGAGTTCGTTCACTGTGCCAAAAAACCGCGGAGGGCGCGCATGAATGCGTGCAGCTGATCATGATGTACCCAGTGACCGGCTCCCTCGATGTTGACGCAGCGCGCATTGCGGAAGCGGCTCACGCGTCCGTCCTTGCTTGGGTCGGAGGCCCATGACTCCGCGCCTCGAACCAGCAGAACCGGGCAGGAGATTCGACTCCAGAGCCGATACTGTTGTTCATAACTCAAATTGCCGACGAGGAAGGGAGCTCGAAAGGCAGAGTCGAACTTCCACGAGAAGGTACCATCCTCATTCTGGTTCACACCATGAACGGTGAGATGTCGCGCCTGCTCCTCGCTCAGTCGTGGATTGGCCTCACGCATCCGGGCAATCGCTGCGTCGATGTCACGATAAGACCGACGCTCGCGGCTAGACGCCTGACGCTGCAGTTCGATCGATCGAGATAGCCTCTCCTCGATCGGTACCGCTTCGCGCTGCAGGACCTGGTCAGGTGACGGTCCTAAACCTTCGATAGCGACCACCTTCCGCACGGTCTCCGGAAATGTACCGCTGTAGAGGAGACCGATGGAGCCACCCAACGAGTGTCCGATGACGGTCAGGGGAGCGGCGCTGCGCACGTGGACCAACTGGGCCACATCGTGAATAAAAACGATCTCCGTATACAACGCTCCCACGGACCAGTCGCTGTCACCGTGACCCCGGAGGTCGACCGCTAGGACGTGGTAGCTGTTGCGTAACTCTCTAGCTACGAGATCCCAGCTCCGGCAGTGATCCCGACCGCCATGGATCAGCAGGAGTGGCGGGCAGGATTCATTGCCCCAGTCCACGTAGTGCAGCTTGAGACCCTGCGAATGATAAAAATGCGACGCGTGCTCGCTCATTGATTCTGCCTCGCCGTCGACGCTCCCCGTCAGCCACAACCGAGTGCTCACAGCTATAAGCCGTCGGCGAGTTGCTTGCGCGCCGATAGTGAGCGACGCGAGTAGAGCCGGTTCGATTTCCGCCACCGGCCGAGCCGCGGCACCTCAGCGGATGCGAGTAACGGCGCTGTCCCCCGACCAGGCTGTTTCGATCCACTCCGTCCACAGGGGCACCGTAGCGCCACGGCCGCGGATCGTCAAACCGACAACGACTCGGGGCCTCGTTCTCGCGTAGCTTCGGGGATCGCACGCTTGAGCGCACCGAAACTCGCGGCCAGCCCGCGAAAACCACTTTGGTATCGCCGCGAGCCTCGCGGTTAGTCGATAGCGCGATGTCTCAAGGCCGAGTGGGCCCAAAAAGAAATATGACTGGTGGGAGACAGCGGATGGTTCGAGAGGCGGAAATGTGAGTCGACTCTCAAAGCGCTCGGGCGCGCGCCTGCTCTCCGTGCGCCAGTTCGCAGGGCCGCGCCATTTTGAGGCGGCATAATGCGGTCTCGCACCACAATGGAACGACGCCATGGAATCTCGCCAGCCAGTTCCGCGAAAAGCCAGTGACGATGAAAAGGCCATGAACACTCTGCAGCACTCTGAACTGCTGCAGCTGCTCGTCGATTCAGTCAAAGACTACGCGATCATCATGCTCGATCCGAGAGGGAACGTGATCTCGTGGAGTCCCACCGCGGAGCGCCTGAAGGGGTGGCGCCACGACGAGATCATCGGCCAGCACTTCTCACGATTCTATCCTGCCGAGGATATCGAGCAGGGCAAGACGGAGATGGAACTGCGCGTAGCCACTCAGGAAGGCCGCTTCGAGGATGAGGGTTGGCGCGTTCGCAAGGACGGATCGCGGTTCTGGGCTAATGTTGTGATCACCCCGTTGCGGGATCGGGACGGACGATTGCGGGGTTTTGGCAAGGTGACCCGCGATCTCACCGACCGCCGTAACGCGGAGGAGAAGATCAAGCGCCAGGCTCAGGAGATCGTTGAGATGGCGGCGGTCCCTGTCGTGCAGGTCTGGGAGGGAATCGTACTCGTCCCGCTGATCGGCACGCTCGACAGCCAACGCACAGAGCAATTGATGGAACGGCTGCTGAACAGGGTCACGGAGACCAGCTCGCCGGTTGCCCTCGTCGATATCACCGGAGTGCCGGCCATCGATACCCAGACCGCTCAGCACCTGATCGAGGCGATCGCCGCCGTGCGACTATTGGGTTCGGAGGTGGTGCTGACGGGAGTACGTCCCTCGATTGCGCAAACGCTCGTGCACCTCGGCATCGACCTCACGAACGTCACGACCCGTTCCTCGCTCAGCACTGGGCTGCGGCGAGCGCTCGAAATGCTCGAGCTGAGAATCGTCTCGAAGGGCGCGTCGAGCGCCTAAGGGAGAGCCAAGATGGGAGAGTTCGCAATCTCTGTCATTAAGGTGCGGGATACTCTCTTGGTCACTGTACCGGCCGAGCCGGATGATTCGACGGTGTCTGCTCTGCAGGAGCGCGTGCTGAGCGCTATGGAGCGGCACGATCCGAAGCGGGTGGTGCTGGACATCTCCGCGGTCGAGACGCTGGACTCCTTTTTCGCGCGCACCGTCTCAGAGACCGCGCGCATGGTGACTCTGATGGGCGGCCGCACCATCATCGTTGGAATGCGTCCCGCGGTTGCGATCACCGCGACCCAGATCGGGGTCACGCTCGGTGGAATCGAGACGGCACTGACCGTCGAGCGAGCGCTCGATTAATCCGATCGTCTCTCTGCGCACTTACCGAAATGAGCGCACACGATGGTGAGGTCCCGATTACGGTAGAGGGCGACATCGTCGCCGTCCGCCGGCTCCTGCGTGAGGTCGCGCAGGAAGTAGGATTCGGGATCACCGACGTGACGCGGGTCGTCACGGCCGCCTCAGAGCTCGCACGCAACGCCTACAAATACGGCGGAGGCGGTGTCATGCGCTGGCGCATGCTCGAGGCAAATGGACGGCGCGGGATCGAGCTCAAGTTCATCGATCAAGGTCCCGGCATCGCCGATGTCTCGCGGGCGCTCGAGCAGGGTTACACGACCGGCAAAGGCCTCGGGCTCGGCTTACCCGCCGCCAAGCGCCTGATGGACGAGCTCGATATCGAGTCCGCCGCAGGCGCCGGCACGACCGTCACATCGAAGAAGTGGTGTCCGAAGTGAATGCGGTGGCCGCTCGGGCCTCGATCGTACAGGTTTCTGGCCCTCGGGAGGTCCGGCATGCCGAGGACTGCGCGCGACGGATGGCGGCCGAACTCGGGTTCTCTCCTCGCGATTGCGATGACATTGCGCTTGCCGTGACAGAGTTGGCGTCGAACCTGCTCAAGCACGCGGCTGGCGGTGAGTTGCGGTTCGAGCCCACTGAGGCGGCCGGACGCAAGGGCCTGCGGATCGAGTCGCTCGATTGCGGGCCGGGCATTCCCGACTTCGAGCGCGCGCTGCGAGATGGCTACTCGAGCGCCGGAAGCCTCGGGACAGTTCTCGGGACCGTCAATCGCCTGATGGATGATCTGCAATACCACATCCAGCCTGCCGGAGGATCGCGAATTACCTGCAGCCGCTTGCTGCGCACGGAGCCCCGGCAGCACGCGCGGCACCTTGAAATCGGTGTGGCCTCTCGTGCTTACCGACAGGTGCTCGAGAACGGCGATGCGTACGTCAGTCGGGAATGGGGCACCGGATCACTTGTCGGCGTCATCGACGGCCTCGGCCACGGACAGTTTGCTCACCGCGCGGCACAGGTGGCGCGCCAGTACATCGATCAGCATTATGACCTGCCACTCGAGGCGCTATTTCGCGGCGTGGGCCGCACGTGCCAGGCCACACGTGGGGTGGTGATGGCGCTTGCGCTCTTCGACCACGATCGCAAGCGGTTCACGTGCGCCAGCATCGGAAACATCGAGCTGCGCGTGCACGGGAGCTCCACGCCCATCCGCTTCATCGCTCGTCGCGGGGTGGTGGGTCAGCAGGCACCGATGCCTCTCGCTGAAGAACACCCGTGGGAGCCGGGCATGACTCTCGTCATGCACTCGGACGGTGTGCGCGCTCGCTGGGACTGGAGCGACTTTCCGAGACTGTGGGATGAGCGGCCCTCCCGGATCGCCCAGCGGTTGCTTGGCGCGCTGGGGCGCGATGATGACGATGCGACCGTGCTCGTCGTCAGGAGCGTGCGGCCGTGAGTTCGGAGGTTGTGAAGACTCAGGAGGAGCTGCGCGAGACGATCCTCATGCTGCAGGATGAGCTCGCGAACACCAATCATGACTGCGCAGCGCTCGCCCTGGAACTCGAGCGGCGGGTCGAGGACCTCGCGGAGGCCAATGGGGCGCTCCGGAACGAAGTCGAAGAGCGCCGAAAGGTGGAACAGGAACGCGAGGGCCTGCACCTTTCTTTGCAGCGTGCCTACCACGATCTGCGCCGCGTGATGGGCGTACTGCGCATGCTGAGCGGGATCAACAGCGCGGTCATGCGCATCCGCAACCGCAACGAGTTGCTCCGCGAAGCCTGCCGTCTCGTCGTCACGGTCGGCGGCTACGGCTCGGCGTTCGTCGCACTGCGAAATCCTAAAAGCCAAGCGATGGAGCCCGTGGCCTCTCACGGTGCGGCGGATGAGACGGCCATCCGACTCTGCTCCCTGATAGGGCAGCGCGTCACGACGGGCCTCAAGAGCGGCAAGCTCCGTCACGAGGCTCCCGACGTGCTTCTCTTCAAGGAAACGGACTATCGTCCGAGCAGCAAACAGGCGGGTCCTGGCGAACCGGCGGCGGGCCCGATGATCGCACTACCGCTCACGATCGATAAGACCGCGGTCGGAGCTCTGACGCTCTGCAGTCAGGAGCCCGGGCCCGTGGGTGAGGAAGAGATGCGACTGCTTCGCGAGGTGGCGGCGAGTCTTTCATTTGCCCTTCAGTATCTGCAGCAAGACTCAAGAGTGCGGCTTTTGTCGTACTTCGATGTGCTGACAGGCCTCGCGAAACGGACTCTCTTCTGCGAGCGACTTGGGACGTTGGTGAGTGAACGGACGACGCGTGCGCGCTACAGCGTGACGGTGATCGATATTGAAAACCTGTGCGCCGTCAACGATTCCTTCGGTCGGCACGCGGGGGATCTGCTGTTGCAGTTGCTGGCCGATCGCTTGAAGAGCCATTTTCAGGACACGGCCTTACTCGGCCATTTCGCGGGCGGCACCTTCGCGTTCGTCCAGCCGATCTCCAATCCCTCGCCCGCCTCCAACGAGCCGCTGAATGCTCACCTCAGCGCTCTGCTTGGTCAGCCGTTCGCGCTCGAAGGCAAAGAGGTTCCGGTTGCTGCACGTAGCGGTGTCGCAATCTATCCCGAGGACGCGCGCGACCCGGAAGGTCTCGTTCAGAAGGCCGAGGCGGCCTTGCGATCCACAAAGCTCACCGGGGAGCGTCATGGATATTACAGCGAGAAACGCCACTCCGAGCGCCTCGCGCGGGTCGCGCTCGAACGAAAGCTTAGAGTTGCCCTCGAACGTCGCCAATTTGAGCTGCACTACCAGCCGAAGGTCAGCGTCAAGAACAGGCGAATCGAGGGCGTCGAGGCGCTGATACGTTGGAGTGACCCGGATGCAGGGCTGGTCTCACCTGGCGTGTTCCTGCCGATCCTCGAGGAGAGCGGACTCATCACCGAAGTGGGTGACTGGGTGATTGAGCGGGCGGCGACAGACTGCCTGCAGTGGCAGCAGCTTGGGCTGCCACCCCTGCGTGTCGCGGTCAACATCTCGCCGGTGCAGCTGCACCTGCCGGACTTCGTCCAGCGCTTCCTGAAGCACACGGAGCACTGGGCGAACAAGAGCTGTGGGCTTGACATTGAGATCACGGAGAGCACGCTCATCGATGAGTCATCGATCGGAAAGCTCAAACTGCTACGTACTGCGGGGGTGCATGTCGCCATCGATGACTTCGGCACCGGCTACTCCTCCCTCAGCCGTCTGGCGCACCTCCCCATAGACACCCTGAAGATCGACCGCAGCTTCATTAGCCAGCTGACCGCCGATACGCGAGCCAAAACACTCGTCTCGATCATCATCGAAATTGCACGCGCCTTCGGAATGCCGGTGGTGGCCGAGGGTGTGGAGACGCAGGACCAACTCGATACGCTTTGGCAACTCGGGTGCGACCAGTCGCAGGGATTTCTGCACAGCAAAGCCGTCCCGGCGGAGCAGTTTGCGGACTTGCTCCGCAATGGGAAGGGGCGCTACATCCTTCCCAAAGAAATCGAGCACACCGAGGCTCTGAGGAACTCCGGTTCCATTTGACCCGAGTCGATTCCCGGAAACGGGGCGGTATCGCTCTTCCACAACTATTAGGGCCATATCCGTCTACCAGCGTAACAGCCATCGTCCAGTGAGCGCGCCGAGGCCGCTTGCGGCAGCAATTCCGAGCGTGTACCACGTGGCGACAAACGCAGCCGCCTGCTCGGGGCAGTGCAGGCCGTAGAGGGACGCTGCAAGCGCACCTGCGGTGACGCCCGCCATAGCACCGGTTGTTGCGAGCCGTGTCGGTGCCAAGCTGCGCAGTACGATGACGAGCGCGCCATAGATCGGTAGTGCCAGCAGAAGAATGAGTGGCGAGCAAACTTTCCAGGTTTGGCCCAACCACAGATCCAATCGGTGGCCCGGCGCAGCCGCGAGTATCTGAGCCGCCCCGAGCGCCAGCATGGCTAAGACCACCACGGCAACTGCAACGGGTGCGGCCTCGAGCTGCGTGCCGGGTGCGGCGAGGCGCTTCACGGTTACGGCGGCCGCGACGGTCAGCAGGCCCGTGTATCCGGCCTTCATCCAAAACCACGGCTGCTGTATCGCGTGCTCAAGGGGCTGGCAGTGCAACCCGACGACGACCAGCGCGAGGGTCACGCCGCCGCCCGCAGCGAGCGCTGTGAGAAGGTTTCGCGTTGCGGCCCCCGCCGATCTTGCCCGGATATCGCGGGCTAGGAGCTCGATGAGATCAGCCGTCTTCATTTTGGCAGGCTCGGCTTAGCCATTTTAGGCTGCGATGCAGCATCACGCGCGCCGACACCGTAGTCACGCCGCGTTTCTGTGCTGCTTCTTCGATTGACAGACCATTTAGTTTCACATCTTGTAATAGACCGCGCTGGCGAGCCGGCAGTTGCTCGAGCAGCCGATCGAGATCGGTGTGCACGGCGCCCTCTTCAGGATCGTCGGCTCCGATCAGTGTTCCGGCGTCCTCGAGCCGAATGTGAATTTGCCGCCTTTTGCGGCGCAGATGATCGATAAGCTTGTACCGCGCGACGGCATAGACCCACGGCGTGAAGAGAAGCCTTCGGTCGTAGCTACCACGCTTGAGGTGCACTGCGAGAAGAGTCTCCTGAACTAGATCCTCAACGTCGTGCGTGGCCGCTCCCATGCGGCGGGTGAGATAGCCGCGCAAACGGCCGCTGAGGTCGCCAAGAAGCTGTCGGTACGCTCCCGAATCGCCATCGAGACCGCGGATCATCAGCGCCCTGAGACGCTCTTCGATGTCGATCTGCGCGTTCGCTATGCTCGGCTCAGCGGACACGGTCATCTCCGGCATCAGCTGATCCCCGGCTCATGGCAGAAGCTATAAGTGGCCCTCGAGGGTAGAACTGTTCTTGCGCGAGCCGGCGCATTCTAATGCGAGCCGTTCGCGGGCCACAATCGCCCGTCGAACGTCTCGAGACACGCGGACGACCCATCGAAAATAAATCTCTGACTGACTGTAACGTGCGACGCTGTTCCGGCGAATTGGAACAGCATGAGGAGTCTGCTCGAGACTTGGACCCTACCGGTGCTCTGCCCGCGGTGGCTGGTGGAGACCTCTGGCTCCTCCGGTCGGTTACGGCTTCGCTTGATCTGACCGTTTGCCGTAATCGAGCGACTCAGCTGCCGCACAGAGCCGAATCCGCAGACCTGCAGATCGCGACTCGTGATCGCGAGTCAATTGCCACAGAGGAGCACGCCATGCGCAAAAGACCAACCCTTGTCGCCCTTAGCGCTATTGCCACCCTGTGTGTCGCGAGCCCGCCGCGCGCGCATGACGCACCCAAGTTGGTCCCGGGGTTCCTCTACATTGCCACGAACAGTCCGACTGGAAACTTCGTCATTGGATTCTCGCGGTCCCAGAGCGGCGCGCTGACCAAACGCAACAAGACCTCGACCGGTGGATCGGGGGGAACCGGAAACGGGGCCGGTGCTCTCGATCCCTTGGGCTCCCAGAATTCCCTCATACTCGCCGGCCCAAGCGGGCCCCTGCTAGTCGTCAATGCGGGAAGCGACACGGTAGCCTCCCTCGATATCGACGGTGAGCGGCCCTTTCTGATCGGCGCAATTCCCTCCGGCGGAACTTTCCCGAGCAGCATCGCGACCGACGGCAATCTCGTGTATGTGTTGAATGCCCGTGGCACGCCGAACATCACGGGATTCCGCCTCGACTCAAGAGGAGCGCTCAGCCCAATTCCCTCGTCGACGCGCGAGTTGCCCGGTGGGTCGGCTTCTGCACCGCACGACGTGCGGTTTACGCCGGATGGGACACGATTGATCGTCACGGAAGGCGGGACAAATCAGATTGACGTATTCGAGGTCGGCGCCGACGGACGCATCACCAACGGTGTGACGCAGCCCTCATCCGGTTCCGGACCGTTCGGGTTCGCATTCGGCCGCGGCGAAACTCTCTTGGTCACGGCTGCCAATTCTGCTGCGCTAGCCTCGTACGATGCCGGTTCGGACGATTCGCTCCAAGTGACGACGCCTGCATTGAGCAACGGGCAGATGGCAGCGTGCTGGGCATCGTTGACGCGGGATGGACGATTCGCTTTCGTCTCCAACACCGGCAGCGGAACGTTGTCGGCCTACGAGGTGAGCACAAGCGGCGCACTGAGCCTGTCCTCCGCTGTGGCGGCGGAAGTCTCCGGCAGCGCGCCAATCGACTCTGCGTTGTCGGCGGACGGTGCCTTCCTCTACGTGGACGATTCGGCGCGCGGCCGAGTACTGACTTTCGCCGTGCACGGCGGAAGCTTGACGCCGATGGCAGGAGCGACCGGACTGCCGACTACGATCCAGGGCATTGCGGTCGAATAGTCGCCGGCCCCGCGCAGACCAAGCGGTAGCCCCTCGGTTTAGGGTTTACCGCTCCCTGAAAGCGACGTTCGCACGATCCGGAACGGGCTCCGGCAGGTCCGAAGGTTGACCGCTGCAGCGCTGCAGCGCAAGATCGGCGAGGTGTAGTACGAGGCATCGTACCGACGCGCCTACCGTCTAACGCCAGTCGTCAATGACGTATACATTCGTGCGGTTGTAACCTTCCTCGTTTGGGCGCTGCATGGCGACGCCTTGCATCGTCGTGCGGAACCCGTGCTCGCGCATCAGTTTATAGGCCTCGACGCGGGCGAGATTGGTGCCGCCTACGAGGGAAGTCATGCCGCGTTCGCGAGCTAGAGCTTCGCAGGCGCTCAACATCCTGATGAAGTCTGCGGCGCCCGAGCCGCCGGGTCGCACCGTCGCGAATTTCAAATAGCAGCTGCCACTACCACCTTCGGTGGCTGCCCCAAAGTGACAGACGGCGAGTCCTGCGAGCCGATCCCCGGACCAGAGCAGCACGGTCTCTCCGAGATCGAGGTCCGCAACGGCCTCGATCTCTTGGGAAAGATCCAAACCGTCGTAGACCACATCGGTGAGGTCGCGGCAGGCGCGCAATAAATCGGCGCGCTGCTCGCGGGGCGAGCGCGAAAACTCTGACCAGTCGCGCGCGATGGGCTGCTGCTCGGGCGTTACTCGTTTGGCCATGATCGCAGTGAGGAAGCGCGGCCAAAACCCGAAACGCTGGTAGAGACCCACGTGCTTCTCGCTGTGCGGGAATGTGAAGAGACCCGCGTGCGTGACACCCCAGGATGTGAAGCTGTCCATGACCGGCTCGAGCAGCCGTTTGCCGATGCCGCGATCCCAGAGGTCCGGGCGCACCGTCAATGGACCGAAGAATCCGAAACTCCCCCACCTCGTAGCGATGTTCGAGCCTATGACGGTGCCATCGACCTCGGCCGCGAAGGCGCCCGCCGGGTTGGAGCGCCAGCGAGGCTCGATGAATGCCGCATCTCCCATGAACGCGCGCGGCTCTGGTAGGCCGATGAACGTGCCGAACGCAACGCGCATAATCTCATCTGCCGCCGCCAGATCACTCTCCCTCAAAGGGCGTACGATAATAGCCGAGGTTACTGTGGTCTCATTCTTGGCCACCATAGATTCCCCCTTGCAGTCGTGACAAGTGGAGTATTCGCTTACTCGATCATCGCGACAACTGACTGACTCATCTGCAGACGCCCATACAGTGCCTGAGCGCCCGTGGTACTGCATGGACGAGAGCATCCAGGCGTTTCTACGCTCCTGTCCGTGGCCATCCAGCTCATGCCCAAAACGCGACTCGCCGATCACCGGGAGGGGCTCATCCTCGTCAGTTGCAAGGAGTGTCTGCACGAGCGCGAGATGCCCGCCGCTGCACTCGCCCGGATCATTGGATGGGAGACGCGGATCGTGACGGTGCTTCCGCGCCTTCGTTGCTCGGCCTGCGGTGCGCGCTGCGCGCACGTGTCTATCGCTTATCCACGTCGGCCGCGCGGGTGGAGCAAGCACCCCTGATGCTCGTCGACGGGTCGGCTCGCCGCGCAATAAGCGAGCTTGCGCGCGAGACGCGGCAACGGAACACGGCGGAGCCACAGGTCCCTCCTTTCACCACATGTTATAGTGCTTTCAATTTTACTGAACGGTGCATCGCGCGTGTTCTCCCAAAGCGTGTTCACGGGCCGCAACATCCGGCCCAGGAAGCAATGAAGACTCCCAAGAGCCTGCAGCCTCTGATTGAGGACGGTATCATCGATGAAGTCGTTCGCGCGTTGAAGAGCGGCAAAGAAGCGACTGTCTACATCGTGCGAACAGGAATTCAATTTCGCTGTGCAAAGGTTTACCGAGACATGGCGCAGCGCAGTTTCCAGAAGCGGGCGCAGTATCAGGAGGGGCGCAAGGTACGCGGCAGCCGCGAGACGCGAGCAATGGCGAGGAGCACGCGCTTCGGCCGCAAGGAACAGGAGCAAGAATGGAAGAACGCGGAGGTCGATGCTTTGTATCGGCTGGTCGCAGCCGAGGTTCGGGTACCGAAGCCCTTCGGGTATTTCAATGATGTGCTGATTATGGCGCTCGTGACGGATACCCAGGGCGATCCGGCTCCACGACTGGCGGAGGTCGATCTTTCCCCTGAAACCGCTCGCGAGTACCACGCCGTGTTGATACGGCAGATTGTGCGAATGCTGAGCCTCGGGCTCATTCACGGCGATCTGTCCGCGTTCAACGTGCTGCTGGCGCCGGATGGTCCGGTGATCATCGATCTGCCGCAGGTCGTCAATGCCGCCGGCAACAATGCGGCCTTCGCGATGCTCCAGCGCGACGTCAACAACATCAGATCCACGCTGGGGCGATTCGCCCCGGAGCTTCTGCAGACAGAGTTTGCGCGGGAGATGTGGGAGCTCTACGAACAGGGCGAGCTGGACCCCCATAGCGAGCTGACCGGTGTCTTCCGTGATGAGGATGCCCCCGCCGATGCCGCCGGCGTCATGCGAGTGATCGACGACGCGCGGGAAGAGGCGGTTCGCCGGAATCTGGCTCTGGACGAATAACTGGGATAGGGCGGCATGACTTGCCGAAACGACCGCGAATCGGCGGGTCGACTGGGCCTGGGCCGAGGTACGAGCCCGTCGTCGAGCAAGTGACGCGACGCAGTATCGGTGTACGCCCGAGCGCCGCGGCGATCTCGTCGCACCGTACTTTGTCGGGGAGCGGCAGGGCAGCCGCGCGATCAATGAGAAGTTGTGCCGATAGCGTCTGCTGCAAGGAGTGCGGCCGCCTCGTCCAGACCAGCGTTCTCAGCGGCATCCATGGACCGCCGGCGCTTTCGACGCAGATCTGCGAGGACGTTCGAGGCAGCGCGTGTAATCAGATAAGAGCGCACCGTGGCGCCTCGCGCGAGTCGCGCGAACTCTATGCCAAACAGAGCGCGGACTTCACCGAGCGGGACTCCGGTACGATGTGTCAACGCGCGGATCGCGCTCTCGTGTCGAGCTGCCTCCGCTTCATGTCCGAAACGTAAACGCATGTTATTCCTGTGACAGTTGAGGTTCGCTCCAGCGCACATTCGCCGTCGTGACCCCACGCGCGCTCCCGCAACTCCTATGGAGAACGAGAGTGCGCGCCGATACGTGCGCGCTGCTCTTGCCGTAGGTCCTCGATGGTGAGGCTCGTTGCGGCCGCAGCCATTCGTAGGATCGGATGGGCGGTGTTCAGCGAAAGTCGCAATCCATGCATCTTTTCCCAAACGAGAATGCGTGTTGCCGGGGAGTTGCGGCACAAGGGCTGCTCACGCAGTTCCAAACGCCGCCTCGTCGCGCGCATTTCCTCCTCGACGGCCAGGCGCGCGCGGTGCTCGCGAATGACCTCGCCGGGCGTCTGGCCTCGAGGGAAAGGTGTCGGGAAGGTTCTGAATTGCGAACGCATCTGTATCTCCGCAGCCTGCTCTCGGGTCAACGCATTTGCTGCGCGCCTGCGCACGGGTCACATCATCATATCCACGGATATCCTCTGATCGGGGTCATCGTAGTCGCTCCCCAATGCATGGTCAGTACGTTAGCGCACTGAGTTGCCGGCCCGGGAACGCAGGTTCTTTCTGAGAAATGCTGTGGTGTGAACGCCGGTTTGTACGAAGCGGTGGTCGACGTACTTGCGGCACTGGACCTGCAATCAACCGATCAGCGGCCGTGCTCGGCTGGGTCCGGCACAGCGCGATGCAAACGCCGTCAAGCATTCTGTGGAGCAGATGATCACTGCGGCCTCCGGATGACCGAAGGTACCCGTGTTCGGATGTCGAGTGATCTGAAAATGCGCGCGCGCTCGGCGGCCGTCTTCGTGGCCGATGTCGCGTTCACAGACATCGCAGGTTAGGACGAGCCACTCCTCTGGAGGGCGGTCCTTTCCAGTCTTGCGCCATCCCATGGTTTGTGCCTCCGAGGAGCGCCTTCTAGCATGCTCCGCTTCAAATGATAGGCTACCGCTCTCGCTTAGGGGCTTCTCGAATCAGCCATGTCGCAATCGAGTCAGCGGCCATGCGCCGGCGCTGCTCGGGCCAATCACAGTTCCATCCGCCATCACGACTTCATATCTCCACCTTGCAGGCTCGAGATACGCCGCAGCACTCCAGATGCTGTATGTCTCCTCGCCGGAGTTTCTCGTGCGGACGTGGTTGAGCTCTGTCTGGGCCTGGCGGCGCGTTTCGTACAAGGGCGAACATACACGGTGATGCCGTTCGCCAATGATTCCCGTCGAGGTCTGCACGACATAGAAAACTTCGATCGGCGCGGTCGGCCGATCATCCTTGTTCGTCGAAGGCTCGATGTGCTGCTCTGCCATGGCACTCACGGACCTGTAGGGTGTCTTTTCGGATGGTTGTCGTCGGTGCGCGTGCGAACAGAGCTGCCTGGATCGGCGCATTGCCTTGAGCTTCGCTTGAGTCGCTCGTTCTTCCCGCGTGCGCGTCGAGATCGTCGGCCCGGATGCGATCCAGTTCGTCGCCCAGCGCGCTGCCGCGCTCTGCGTCCAGCCCTGCTTTTCGATCTGCTCGCGCAGTGCGGCCATCAGATCGGCGCGAATCTCAATCACTCGCGCCTCGGCTTCATCAAAGCCGAGATCGTAGATACGCTGCGGTTCGCCGGTTTGACATTGTGCCGCCCATGCTCTGCGTGAGTACGCTTCCCTTTTCATCGTTCACTTCCTCGCTGGCTTCGGGATGGCCTCGGAGGCGCGCGCAGGCTCCTCTTCGAAGCTCGGGGCGGCCGCGGCGGCGTTCCGGTACGCAGCGAACGCCGCATCAAGGTGCGGGAGCTCATAATCCAGCTCTCCCCAAGAGCGCCCTTTCTCCATCGCGCACGCCGCCTCCTATAATGGAGTGCGGCGGGCTGCTCGTGGCATGCTTTTCTGATCTTCGAACTGAGATATCGGCAGAGAGACCGTGCAAGACGATGACGTTTCCGGCCGCGCGGCCAGGTTTGAGCGCTTGAGCACTCGCGCCAGTCGCGACCCCGTCCTGGAGCGGCGCCTCGCGTCCGCCCTCGAGGGCGGGGTCGCCTTCGATCTTTTCACACGCGGACGCTATGCAACGGACGCGTCGATCTATCAGATCATGCCGCTAGGCGTGGCGTTTCCAAAGTCGATCGCCGATGTGGAGGCGATCCTGAAGATCACCGCCGAGCACCGCATCCCAGTGATCCTGCGGGGCGCCGGCACCTCACAGAATGGTCAGCCGATCGGCGCCGGTATCGTGGTCGACTGCAGTCGACACCTGCATGCCGTTCGGCACTACGATCCGGATCGCGGCGAGGTGATCGTCGAGCCGGGGATCGTACTCGAGCGGCTCAACACGCGCCTGCGCGGCGAGGGACTTTTCTTCCCCGTCGAACCCTCCACTGCCACGCGCTGCACGCTCGGAGGCATGACGGCGAACAACTCCTGCGGCGCGCGCTCTCTGCGCTACGGCAAGATGGTGGACAACGTGCTGGGCGTCGCCGGTTTCCTGGCGGATGGGGAGCCGTTCGAGTTCGCAACCGAAGCAGTGCATGGCAGCGAGCGCGTTGTAGGCCTGGCGGCCGCCATGATCGCGTTGGCCGAGCGCGAGCGTGATGAGATCAAGCGCATGTTTCCCAAGTTGCAGCGGCGCGTCGGCGGATACAATCTCGATGAGCTGCTGCGAGCGCAGCCCAACCTCCCCGGATTGCTGGTCGGCTCCGAAGGCACTCTCGCCGTGATGACGCAGTTGCGGCTGAAGCTCGCGCGTCTGCCGACTCACCGGGTGCTCGGAGTCTGCCACTTCCCGACTTTCCGCAGCAGTATGCAGACAACTCAGCACATCGTGCGGCTGGGTCCGACTGCCGTGGAACTGATCGATCAGAACGTGCTGTCGCTCGGCGCGAAGATTCCTCTGTTCCAGCGCACGCTCGCCGACATCACCCGTGGGCAACCGCAGGCGCTGCTGCTTGTCGAGTTTGCTGGTGAGGAGCATGAGCTGCTCGAGAGAGCGCTAAGGGAGCTGACGACCTGCATGGCCGATCACGGCTTTCCCGAGGCGGTGGTGCCGGTGATGGAGCCCGAGCGGCAGCGGCGGGTGTGGGAGATGCGCGAGGCCTGCCTAAACATCGTCGTGTCGATGAAAGGTGACGGGAAGCCTGTCTCCTTCATCGAGGACTGCGCGGTGCCCCTCGAGGCCCTGGCGGAGTACACCGACGCCGTGAACGAGTTGTTCGAGCGGTATCACACCTACGGCACCTGGTACGCGCACGCCTCGGTCGGCTGCCTGCACGTGCGGCCAATTCTGAACATGAAGGAGGAGGGCGACGTCATTAAGATGCGTTCCATCGCCGAGGCTGCGACCGAACTCGTCAGGCGCTTCAAGGGCTCTTATTCGGGGGAGCACGGCGACGGAATCTCGCGCTCCGAGTTCATCGCACCGATGTTCGGGCCGCGCCTGGCGCGTGCGTTCGAGAGCGTGAAGGACAGCTTCGATCCCCAGGCTCGCCTCAATCCCGGAAAGCTCGTGCGTCCTTATCACATGGACGATCGCTCGTTGATGCGATTTCCCCCCGGCTACCGCGCCGGCGAGCCCGCACGGTCGGCGCTCGACTGGTCCGACTGGGGCGGCTTCGCGGGCGCGGTGGAAATGTGCAACAACAACGGTGCCTGCCGCCAGTTCGGGTCGGGTGTCATGTGCCCATCGTATCGCGTGACGCGTGATGAGCAGCACACCACGCGCGGT
>Ga0134125_10002260_pt1 | contig 22961 bp, 18 predicted proteins | sample KB31751_FD_96464 | JGI IMG/M metagenome (GOLD analysis project Ga0134125, IMG submission 96464) | Terrestrial soil microbial communities with excess Nitrogen fertilizer from Kellogg Biological Station, Michigan, USA - KB3-175-1 | ecosystem: Environmental > Terrestrial > Soil > Unclassified ... | reverse complement strand
GGTGTGCGGGCTGCAGGAAAGCCGCCAGAGCGCGCTGCGCGTCGATTCCTTCTCGACCGCGCCCGTGGACTGCGCGCGCCTGAACGAGGTCTTCCAGCAGGACGTCTCCCTCGTCCCGCACCTCATCAAGCTGTGGGAAGACAATCGCTGCCAGGCCGTGATCTGCGAGACCGAGCGCGGCCCGCTCGCGGGCGCCGCGCTCGCGCGCGAGTTCTCGCGCCTGGGCGCGAGCCATGTACTGGCCCACGGCACCCATGACGCCACCGGCACGATGACGAGCTTCTTCGTCTTCGCGTGCCGCCCGGGCGCGGTGGGCGCGAAGCAGACCTATCTCGCCGACCTCATCGTCCCGTACCTGCATGCCGCGTGGGTGAGGAGCCAGGTGAGCTGGCCGCTCGACCGCGCGGGAGCCGCGAAGCCCGCGAAGACGGGGCTCCTCACGCCGCGCGAGACGCAGATCCTGCAGTGGATCTACCACGGCAAGAGCAACATCGAGATCGGCATGATCCTCGAGATCAGCCCGCTCACGGTGAAGAACCACGTCCAGAAGACGCTGAGGAAGCTCAACGTGCTGAATCGCACGCAGGCCGTGGGCAAGGCACTCGCGCTTCGTCTCGTCAATCCGTAGGGACGTCCTCTACCGCGCCGCGCCGTTCGCGATCTTCATCGCGTTCGTCGCGGCGCAGTCCATTTCGGCAAGCGCCTGGCCCCTGGGGTGGGCCGTTCGCGACCTCGTGGTCACGCTCGTGGTCCTGGGGTTCCTCGGGTTTTACACGGAGCTGCGCAATGCGCCCCGGGCGACGCCCGCCCAGTGGGGCGCCTCGGTCGCCGCCGGCGTGGCGGTGTTCGTCGCCTGGATCTGCCTCGACCAGCCCTGGAATTCCTTTCCCCTGCACGGCGGCTTCGACCCCGCCCAGGCGCCCCAGGGACTCGCCGCACCCCTCGTGGCGCTGCGGCTCTTCGCGCTCGTCGTGACCGTGCCGTTGATGGAGGAGCTGTTCTGGCGCTCCTTCCTGCTGCGGTGGATCGATTCCCGCAATTTCCTGGCGGCCGACCCGGGCTCGGCCAGCCCGCGCGCGATGTTCCTCGTGGTTGCGCTCTTCGGCGCGGAACATTCCCAGTGGCTTGCGGGTCTGCTCGCTGGGGCCGCGTACACCGCGATCTATGTCCGTACGCGCAACATCCTGCTAACAACACTCTCCCATGCGATCACCAACGCTCTCCTCGGCACCTGGATCCTCTCCTGCGGCAACTGGCGATTCTGGTGACCGGCGCCGCCGCCTCGCGCGGACGGCCTTCGCGATCGCGGCGCTCGTGGCCCCCGCCACCTCCTGGGCGCTCTTCGACGACCGCGTCGAGCTCTGGGCCGCGGAGAACGTGACGCACGACACCAACGTCCTGCGCCTTTCCAAGGACATCAACCCGCTGGAGCCCAACCCCTCGCAGCTGGGCGACACGATCTACACGACGCACGCGGGCGCTAGCTTCAACGCCTTCGAGGGCCAGCAGCACTTCACCGCGGAGGCCACGTACTACCGCAGCGACTTTCGCTTCTTCAAGGATTTCAACTTCAACGGCTACACGTTGATGGGCAACTGGGCCTGGGTGCTCGGTCCCACCGCCTCGGGCACGTTGGGCTACCAGGACCAGCGCGGGCTCGCGAGCTTCGACAATATCCAGGCGGCCACGCCCGACCTCGTGACCACCCGCCAGGCGTATGCCACGGGCAAGTGGAACCTCACGCCGCGCTGGCGCGTGAATGGCGCGCTCACCGCGGGGCAGACGGAGCATGGCGACGAGGCACGCAAGGTGAACGACATCGACGTGGAGTCGGGCGAGGCGGGGCTCTCGTACGTGACGCCGCTCGACAATTCGTTCGGCGTGGTCTCGCGCTACGAGCACGGCCGCCTGCCGCACGACGTGATCCTGGTGACCGTGCCCAATCCCCTCTCCCCGACCGGGGTGGCCCTGAACAGCATCCCGTTCGAGTCCTCGTACAACCAGTCGGGCCTGGGCGTGATGATGACTTACAACCTCTCGGCCCATTCCCGGCTGGACGCGCGCGCGGACTACGTGAACCGGCGCTACAACGCGGGGAGCACCCAGCCCAACTACACGGGCCCGATCGCCCGGGCGCTCTACACGTGGACCCCGACGGTGAAGTTCGCCGTGAACGTCTCGGCCTCGCGCGACGTCGGCCCCGCCGAGGACATCACCAGCGCCTTCGTGCTCGTGACCGGCGGCTACATCCGGCCGCAATGGCAGGTCACCGACAAGGTGACGCTCAAGGCCAACGCCGAGTACAACGTCTGGCAGTACAAGAGCGACCTCCCGGGCGGGGATTTCACGCACCACCAGCGCCTCTTCGGGGTAAGCGTGGCGTGGCGCCCGACCCAGAGGACGCTCCTGCAGGCCGGCTACAACTACGAGAAGCGCCGCTCGACGCTGCTCTTCGGCGACTACGAAGACGAGGTGTTCTTCGTCGAGGGACGTATCGGATTCTAGCGGCATAGTCCCTTTGGACTAAGCCTCGGCGGCCCCTTTTCTCCACCCCTGTCACGCGCGCCGAATAGTGTATGTCTCTCAAGGAGACATGCTCATGCGACGCCAAATCCAGACACTTTCGCTTGCCATCGCCATCGCCGCGGCCGCCACCAGCGCCGTGGCGCAGACCAACCCGCTCGCGCGGGGCGCGAACTCTCAGCACGACTCGTTCTACTACAGCGCCATCAAGAGCGAGAACACGATCAGCTCCCCGCTGGGCGGCAGCGTGAACCAGATCTCGCGCCCGGCCGCGAGCTTCGGCCCGGTGACGCCGGTTCCGGAGCCCTCGGAGTGGGCGATGCTGCTCGCGGGCCTCGCGCTCGTGGGCTTCATCGTGCGGCGTAACGCCCGGCGTCCCTGATCCAGAAGGCCCCAACAACCCCCGCGCGAAAAGCGCGGAACGGACTCGCATTGCCCGGTGATTGACCAAGCTGGAGACCCGACATGAACGCGAAGAAGACGATCCTCGTGCTTTCCCTCGCAGCGCTCGCGCCCGCGTGCTTCGCCGCGCAGCGGGTGGCCGACCTCTCGGTGACCCAGCCGGGAAGTCCCCCGCCCGCGATCGCCATGGCCCAGCCGGTCGCGCCCTCGAGCGCCGCCGACAGCCGTCTCGAGTCCCTGGGCATGGGCGACATGATCCGCATCACGGTCTTCCGCAACCCCGAGCTCACCACCGAGGCGCGCGTGTCCGAGCGCGGCCGGATCGTCTTCCCGATGGTGGGCGAGATCGAGGTCGCGGGCCTCACGCCCTCCCAGGCCGCGCAGCGCATCGGCGATCGCCTTCGCGCCGGCCGCTACGTGGTGAACCCCGAGGTGACCGTCTCCACGATGCAGGTGAACAGCCGCCAGGTCTCCGTGCTGGGCAGCGTCGTGAAGCCCGGGCGCTACGCCATCGACAGCACCAACATGCGCCTCACCGATTTTCTCGCTTCGGCCGGCGGCATCGCGCCCACGGGCTCGGACCGCGTGACGATCCTCACCAACCGCAACGGCCACCCGGAAAGGCTCGAGGTGGACGTGGCCGAGATCTTCAGGAGCGGGGACCTCTCCCATAACGTGTCGCTCGAGCCGGGCGACACGATCTTCGTCGAGCGCGCGCCCATGGTGTACGTGTACGGCGAGGTCCAGAAGGGCGGCTCGTATCGCCTCGAGCCCGGAATGACCGTCATGCAAGCCATCGCGATGGGTGGCGGCATCACGCCCCGCGGCACCGACCGCGGCATCAAGATCAGCCGCGCCGACGGCCACGGCGGCACGCGCCGCGTCGATGCGCACCTCAACGACCGCGTGCAGGCCGACGACGTGATCCAGATCCAGGAAAGCCTTTTCTAGATGAACTTCCACCAGTTCCTGCTCGCCCTTCGCGGCCGCATCTGGCTCTTCCTCGCGCTGCTCGCCGCGACAGTCGTCGCCGCGATCGGGGTGACCGTCCTGCTGCCGAAGACCTACGAGGCCACGGTCTCGATCCTCGTGGACAACCGCGACGAGCAGGTCATCAACTCGCAGACGCAGCCCGCGCGGGCGCAGCTGGGCTACATGCAGACCCAGGTGGACATCATCCAGAGCCCGCGGGTCGCGCGCCAGGTGGCGCAGGACCTGAAGCTCGACCAGAGCCCGCAGGTGCGCGCCGCATGGCAAAAAGCGGGCGGCCGCGGCACGGTCGGCGACTACATCGCCCAGGGGCTGCTCTCCAAGCTCAAGGTGGACGTCTCCCAGAGCAGCGTGGTCTCCGTCATGTACTCGGCGAGCGATCCCAAGTTCGCCGCCATGGTGGCCAATGCATTCGCCAAGGCTTACGTGGACACGACGCTCAACCTTCGGGTGGCGCCCACGCGCGACGCGGCCGTGTGGTTCGAGGGCCAGCTGAAGAGCCTTCGCAAGGAGTTCGAGGACGCGCAGGCGAAGCTCGCCGCGTTCCAGCGCGAGAAGGGCATCCTCGCCACCGACGAGCACGCCGACGTCGAGCTCGCGAAGCTGAACCAGCTCGCCGCCGAGTCGCTGCGCGCGACCGAGGCCACGTACGGCGCCAGCACCGGGGGCGATGCGACCCCGGAGGTCGTGGCCAACCCGCTCGTGTCGAACCTGAAGGGCCAGCTCCTCACCGCGGAATCGAAGCTCCACGAGATGTCGACCCGCCTGGGCCCGAACCACCCCGACTACATCCAGCAGCAGGCCGAGGTGCAATCCCTGCGCGAGCGCGTGGCCCAGGAAACCCACCGCGTGATCGCGAGCGTGGGCGGCGGCTATGCGCGCAACCGCTCCCGCGACGCGTCGCTGAAGGCCGACCTCGCCGCGCAAAGGAAGAAGGTCGAGGACATGCGCGACGCGCGCAACGAATCGCTCATCCTCCAGCGCGACGCCGAAACCGCGCAGAAGGCCTATGAAGCGGCGCTCGCCCGCCAGTACGTGAACAAGGTGGAGAGCGGCGCCCGCCAGACCAACGTGACGATCCTCGATCCCGCGGCCGAGCCGAGCTTCCCGTCGCGCCCGAAGGTCCCGCTCAACATCGCCCTGGGCTTCTTCGTGGGCACGCTCCTCGGGCTCGCGGCGGTGTTCCTGCTCGAGATCCTCGACCGGCGCGTGCGCTCCGACCCGGACCTCGACGCCGTCATGCTCGGCATGGACGTGCCGCTCCTGGGCACGCTGCAGACGTGGCAGCCCACTCGGCTCCTCGGCGGCAACGAGCCCCGTGCCCTTCCCAGTCCCGCTTAGGAAATCGCACCGATGAGCATCCAGGAAAACGTCGTCCCCTTCGAAGCGCAGCGCGCCACGATCCTCCGGTCCGACCGGCTGATCGGCGCCATCCTGGTCGAGGATGGCAAGCTCACCGCCTCCGAAGTCGAGAACGTGCTGGAGCTGCAGCGCTCCCAGGGCATGCGCTTCGGCGAGGCCGCGGTGCGGCTGGGCTACATCACCGACAACGACGTGCGCTTCGCGCTCGCCAAGCAGTACGACTTCCCCCACCTGGTGCAGGACATCCAGGCCAAGGGGCACCAGCCGTCCACCGAGCTGGTCGCGGCGTTCGCGCCGTTCCATCCGCGCACGGAAGAGCTTCGTGCGCTGCGCACCCAGCTTCTCATCCGCTGGTACAACCCCCAGGCCAACCACAACTCGCTCGTGATCGTGTCTCCCGACTCGGGCGAGGGCCGCAGCTATCTCGCCGCCAACCTGGCCGTGGTGTTCTCGCAGCTCGGGGCACGCACGCTTCTCATCGATGCGGACATGCGCACTCCGCGCCAGCACCAGATCTTCGGGCTGCCGCCCGGGCTGGGCCTGTCGATGCTGCTGGCCGGCCGCGGCGCGGAGCAGCACAAGGGCGCGTTTCCGATCCATGGCCTGAACCGCCTCTCGGTGCTGCCCGCGGGGCCGCTCCCGCCCAACCCGCAGGAGCTGCTCTCGCGCCCGGCGTTCAGCACCCTCATGAAGGACATGCAGTCGCTCTACGACGTGGTGATCATCGACACGCCGCCGGCGCGCAAGTACGCCGACGCGCAGAGCATCGCGTACCGCGCGGGCGATGCGCTGATGGTGGTGCGCAAGGACCATACGACGGTCGCGGCCACCTCCAAGGTGCTGAAGGAGCTCGCCGGCACGGGAGCGCGCGTCGTCGGCACCACGATCAACGCGTACTGACGGCGAGGCCGACCGCCCATGTCCACGGTCCTCGGTGAGCGCAGCCTCCCCGACGCCGGGCTCGCGCGCCGGCTCGCCTGGCCCATGGTGGCCGTGGGCCTGCTCGCGCTCTACGTTCCGGTATACCTCGACGCCGCGCGGACCCTGTGGCGCGACGACGAGTATGCGCATGGGCCCCTCATCCTCGGCATGTTCGCGTGGCTCGCCTGGCGGGCACGCGGCGCGCTCGCCACGCCCGGCCGGCCGCGCCCGCTCGCGGGCGGCCTGCTGCTCGCCGCCGGGCTGGTCCTTTATATGGTGGGGCGCGCCCTCGGGATCCCGCTCTTTTCGTTCGCCTCCCACATTCCCGTGATCGCGGGCGCGGTCCTCATGGTCGCGGGCGTGCCGGCGTTGCGCGCGGTGGCGTTCCCGCTCCTCTTCCTCGCCTTCCTCGTGCCGCTGCCGGGCTTCGTGATGGAGGCGATCGCGACCCCGCTGAAGGAGCTCGTGTCGGCCGCGGTCCAGTGGCTTCTCTCGGGTCTCGGATATCCGATCGAAAGGGCGGGCGTCGTTCTCACGCTCGGCAACCAGCAGCTCCTGGTGGCCGATGCCTGCTCGGGAATGAATTCCCTCTACGGCCTTGCCGCGCTCACGCTCGTGTACCTGAACCTCACGGGGCCATCGACCAAAGGTCGTGTCGTGGCGCTCCTCGCCGCCGTGGTGCCGATCGCCATCGTGGCCAACGTGCTGCGCGTGGCGCTCCTCGTGCTCGTGGCACACCACTGGGGCGAAGACGCGGCCTCGGGCGCGCTGCACATGGTCGCGGGACTGATGGTCTTCGTCATCGCCTTGGCGCTCCTCATCCAACTGGACAGGTTCTTCCCCCGCGTCTCGCGCCTTCCATCTCGCGCCTCGGGCGTTGCGTCTCCTCTATCCGGCCGCGCTGCGATTTTCGCGGTCCTCCTCATGTCGGCTGCCGCCCTCGCGGCGCCCCAACTGAAACCGGTTCGCGCCGAAGGCGCCGCACCCGACCTCGAAAGCCTGGTTCCGGCGGCCTTCGGCGACTGGTCCATCGATCCCACCGTCGTGCCCGTGGCGCCCAGCGCCGAGGTGCAGGCGAAGCTCGACCGCATCTACGGCGCGACGCTCTCTCGCACCTACGTGAACACGCGCGGCGAACGCATGATGCTGGTGCTGGCCTATGGCGGCGACCAGAGCGACGCGCTGAAGGCCCACCGCCAGGAAGTCTGCTACACCGCGCAGGGGTTCCGGGTCTCGGGCCTCTCGCAAGGCGAGCTGCGAACCACGGGACGCGCGATCCCGGTGACGCGCATGCTCGCGGTGCTGGGCGAGCGCAGCGAGCCCGTGACCTACTGGTTCACCATGGGCGATCGCGTCGTGCGCGGCCGCCTCGAGCGTCTCGGCGTCGAGCTCTCCTCGGGGCTCAACGGCGTCGTGCCCGACGGCGTGCTCGTGCGCGTCTCGAGCCTTTCGACGGATGCGGGCGCCGCCTACGCCGCGCAGCAGGCCTTCGTGGGCGAGCTCCTCGCCGCGGTTCCCGCGAACGCGGCGACGCGCCTTGCCGGCGCGCCAAGGGGCTAGGGCGATGGCCGCGATCCTGAATCCCGTCCCCTCGATGCGCGCGCTCACGCCGCTGCAGTGGGCGGCCGTGGCCGCGGCGCTCGCCATGGCGCTGGGGTGGGGCGCCTTCGTCGCCATCGCGGGCCTGTCGGCCGCGCTCATCTGCGCGGCCGCGATCGTCTGCGTCTTCACGGTCCGCGATTTCCGCGTGGGCGTGATGATGATGATCCTCATCATGCCGATCTCGGCGAGCTACATCTTCCCGCGATCGATGTTCGGCGTGACGGGATTGAACCCGCTGAACGTCCTGCTGGTCGGCACCTTCGCGTCCTTCGTCATGGTGGCGATGCCCGACGGCTCGATCCGGCGCCTCATGCCGTGGTCGATCCTCGCCCTCGTGGTCCCGATGGCGTGGGCGGCGCTGAACGGCATGAACAAGGTGCCGTACATCCCGCCCGAATTCTACGAAGCCAACGTGATCGACTTCAACAACGCGTTCGGCTACGTGCGCGACGAGCTCATGAAGCCGCTCATCATGGTGATGTACGCGCTGATGGTGGGCGCGGCCTACGCGAGGAGCCGCGCGCCCGAGAAGTTCCTCACGCCCGCGATCGTCTCGATGTGGATCATGGCCGGGCTTTGCATCGGGTACTTCCTCAATGCCGGCGTGAAGTTCGGGCAGCTCGCGGGCGAATTCGCGCGCTCCTTCCTCTCGCCGCTCGGCATGCACGCGAACGACCTCGGGCGCCTCTACGCGACGGCGATGGCGATCCTCCTCTTCACGTGGGACCGCACGCGCCTTCCGCTCCTGAAGACGATGCTCTTCTTCACGATGGGGATCGTGGGGATCGCGCTCGTCATCACGTTCTCGCGCGCGGCGATCACGAGCCTCGTGCTGACCGGCCTCATCTACGTGGTCTCGCGGCCCAACAAGAAGACGCTGCTCCTCCTCCTCCTCGTCGTGCCCGCGGTCCTGATCCTCATGCCGGGCGCGATCGTGTACCGGATGGAGATGGGCGCCGACGAGGGCGCCACCGGCATGAGCGCCGGTCGCGTGAGCGACATCTGGACGCCGCTCCTTCCCCAGGTCTTCGACAAGCCCTTCTTCGGCCACGGCCTGCAATCGGTGCTGTGGGCGCCCGCCATGCGCCTGGGCGAGATGATGGAAGTGACGCACCCGCACAGCGCGTGGCTGGGCCTCGTGATGGACACGGGGGTGATCGGCGCGATCCTCGTGCTCGCCTTCTGGTTCACCGTCTGGAAGGCATTCCGACAGCTCGGGAAGGACGCCACGCTCGCCCCGCACCAGCAGGGCTTCTTCGAGGGCGCCTCGGTGGCGCTCCTCGCGTTCGTCGTCGCGGGCTTCGTGGGATCGAGCTTCCTGCCGGTGCCCGAGCAGAGCTTCCTGTGGCTCGCGGTGGGCCTCATGTTCGGCATCAAGTCGCGCCGCCTCATGGACGCGGACAAGGCGCGCCGTCCCGCGATGGTGGCCGCACCCGTGGTGGCGCCCCGCCCACGCTTCCAGCACGGGGAGAGGATCTAGCCATGTGCGGAATCACCGGCTATTGGGTGCGCCGCGGCGATCCGGCCGCATGGGTCACGGACCTCCCCGCCTCGGTGCAGGCGCTCTCCGTTCGCGGGCCCGACGATCGCGGCACCTGGGTGCGAAGCGGCGGACGGCTGGGCCTGGGGCACACGCGCCTTTCCATCCTGGATCTCTCGCCGCTCGGGCACCAGCCGATGCAATCGCCCGACGGCTCGCTCACGATGGTGTTCAACGGCGAGATCTACAACTTCGCCGTGGTGCGCGCGGAGCTGGAGGCGTTGGGCCACCGCTTCCGCTCGAGCGGCGACTCCGAGGTGCTGCTCGCCGCGCTCCAGGAGTGGGGCGTGAAGGCCGTGGACAAGCTGGTGGGCATGTTCGCGATCGCGGTGTGGAACGAGCGCGAGCGCCGCCTCACGCTGATCCGCGACCGCCTCGGGGTGAAGCCCCTCTACTACGCGTGGGACGGCTCGCGCTTCTGGTTCGGCTCGGAGCTGAAGGGGCTGCGCGCCTTCCGCGAATGGCGCGCCGAGATCGACCGCGACGCCGTGGGCGAATTCCTGCAGTTCGGCTACGTGAGCGCGCCGCGCTCCATCTATTGCAAGGTGGCGAAGCTCCTGCCCGGGCACTGGCTCGAGCTGGGCGAAGTGGGCGAGCCCGTCGCGCACCGCTACTGGGACCCCGCGCCGAGCGAGGCGCCGCTGGAAGGATCCGAGGAGTCGATCGAGCAGCGCCTCGAGCACCTCATGGTCGACGCGTGCCGCTACCGCATGGTGGCCGACGTGCCCGTGGGCCTCTTCCTCTCGGGCGGCATCGACTCGACGCTCGTGGCGGCGCTCCTCACCCGCTACGGCGGCGGCGAGATCCGCACCTTCACGATCGGCTTCGACGATCCGCGCTACGACGAATCGAAATGGGCGCGCAAGGTGGCGGCCCACCTCGGGACGAGGCACACCGAGCAGATCGTCACGGCGCGCGACATGCTGGGCGTGCTCACCGAGTGGGCCGACCTCTTCGACGAGCCCTTCGGGGACCAGTCGGGCGTGCCCACGTACCTCGTCTCGAAGATGGCGCGCCGGCACGTGAAGGTGGCCCTCTCGGCCGACGGCGGCGACGAGCTCTTCAGCGGCTACTCGCACTATGGCGTGGTGCTGGAGCGGGAGAGGGCGCTCTCGCGCGTTCCCGGTTTCGCACGCCGCGCGATCGGGGGCCTGCCGCACGGAATGCTGCGCCAGGCGATCGAGCGCTCGGGGCTGCCCGCCTCGATGCGCCATGGCGCGCGTCGCAACGTGATCGAGCGCCTCGAGAAGCTGCACGTCCTCTTCCCGTCGCTGGACCGCGGGACCATGTACGACCTCGCGATGTCGTTCTGGACGCCCTGGGAGATCGCCGATCTCCTGGGTTCCGGGACCGCGCCTCGCGCGCAGGTCACCGCCGCGGGCTACGCCGACCAGATGTCGCTCACGGACCTGCGCTACTACCTGCCCGACGACATCCTGGTGAAAGTCGATCGCACCACCATGGCCGCGGGCCTCGAGGGGCGCGAGCCGCTGCTCGACCACCGCCTAGTCGAGCTCGCCATGCGCCTTCCCCTTTCCATGCGCCGCGGGGCGCTGGGCACCAAGCACCTCGCGCGCAAGATCCTCTACCGCCACGTGCCGCGGGAGCTGATCGACCGGCCCAAGCAGGGCTTCGCGATCCCGCTCGGGCGCTGGCTGCGCGGCGAGCTCGCCCCGCTCCTCGACCAGTACCTGGATGCGAAGCGCGTGAAGGACGCCGGGATCTTCGATCCCGATGCGGTGCGCCGCGCCGTCTCCAATTTCCGCGAGGGCGGCCCCGCCAACGAGCGCCTCGACGTGCAGAAGGTGTGGCTCCTCCTCGCCTTCGAGATGTGGCGCAGCCGCTGGGAAGGCGGCGCCGAGACCCACCGGGACGAAGGATTCGAAGATGCGCGTGCTGTTCACTGTCAGTGACCTCGACCTGGGCGGCGCCCAGAAGCAGCTCGTCGAGCTGGCGCGCGAGCTCGTGCGCCGGGGCCACGACGTGGCCGTCTACACCATGAACGACGTGGTGCCGCGCGCGAAGGACCTGCAGGGCACGGGCGTCGAGCTCGTCGTGGACCAGAAGCGCGCCAAGCTCGACTGGCGCGTGATCGGGCGGTTGCGCCGCTTCGTGCGCGCCTGGCGTCCCGACATCGTGCACGCCTTCCTCTTCGACGCCGAGATCTACTCGCGCATCGCCTGCATCGCCACCGGGGTGCCGGTCCTCAATTCGGAGCGCAGCAGCCACTACGGGATCTCGGGCACCCAGCGCCTGGGCCACTGGCTCACCAAGGGGCTCGTGGACGGGGTCGTCGCCAACAGCCATGTCGGCAGCCGCTTCGCCCAGGGGCTCTACGGCTACCGGCCGGACCAGATGCACGTGGTCTGGAACGGCATGCGCATCGAGGAGTTCGAGCGCCGCGGCGAGAGCGATGCCGACTATCGCAAGGAATTCTTCGGCCGCGGCGACGTGAAGGTCGCGGTGCTGGTCGGCGCGATCAAGCCCGCCAAGGACTACCCGCTCGCGCTGCGCACCGCGGCCGAGCTCCTCGCGAGGGATGTCACGTGGCGCGTGCTCTTCCTCGGCGACTCGCTCGCCGGGGTGGCCGGCTACAAGGCGGGCGTGCATTCGGACACTTCCACGTACAAGGAAGAGGCGATGCGCCTGCACGCGGAGCTGGCACTCGGCGAGCGCGCGAAGTTCGCGGGCAACCGCAAGGACCTCCCGGCGATCGTGAAGCAGTGCGACGTGCTCTTCGTGACTTCCGCCTGGGAAGGGTTTCCCAACTCCGTGCTGGAGGCGATGGTCCTGGGCGTCCCCGTCGTGAGCACCGATTACTCCGACATCCGCCGGATCCTCCCGCGCGAAGGGCAGGTGATCGCCTCGCGCTCGCCCCGGGAGATGGCCGACGCGATCGCCGGCGCATTCATCGACCGCGAGGAGATCGCGGCCGAGCAGAAACGCTGGGTGCGTGCGCACGCCGGCATCGAAACCGCCACCGAGAACCTCGAACGTGTCTACCGGCAATACATTCGCCCGAGCCTCCTTGCCCGGCCCGCTTGAGCCGGCGCCGGCGCGCGAGCCCCTCGCCGCTGCCCCGCAGACGGGGCGGCGCGCCCACGTCTGCTTCGTGGCGCCCACCACCTGGCCCGTGATCTCCGGCGATACGGCCATCCAGGTCGTGGGCGGGGCCGAGGTGCAGCAGAGCATGATCGCGCCGGCGCTCGCGCGCCGCGGGCACCGCGTGTCGATGATCTGCCTCGACTACGGGCAGCCCGAGGGAACCGTGGTCGACGGGGTCGTGATCCGCAAGCTGCACAAGCCGGAGGCGGGCCTCCCGGGGCTGCGCTTCGTGCACCCGCGCTTCACCGCGCTCTGGCGTGCGATGAAGGCGGTGGACGCCGACGTGTACTACCAGCGCACCGCCGCGGTCCACACGGCGTACGTGGCGGCGTTCTGCGCGCTGCACGGAAGGAAGTCGATCTACGCCGGAGCCTCGGACGTGGACTTCCTCCCCGGCCAGGAAGACATCCGCTTCACGCGCGACAAGAAGATCTTCGCCTGGGGCGTGCGGCACGTGGACCGCATCGTCACCCAGAACGAGGTCCAGCAGGCGCAGCTCCTCGACCACTACGGCATCGAAGGCACCGTGATTCCCAGCTGCTACGTGCCTCCCGGTGGCGCGGGCAACGATCCGCGAGGCTACGTCCTCTGGACGGCGTCCGTGCGCCCCTCGAAGCGCGCCGAGCTGGTGCTCGAGATCGCACGGCGCCTTCCCGGGCGCCGCTTCGTGGTGATCGGCGGCCCCGACCCCGACCGCAAGTCGCGCGAGTACTTCGCTTCGCTGCAGGAAGCCGCGCGCATGTTGCCGAACGTGGAAATGAAGGGCTTCGTGCCGTTCACGCAGGCCGAGCGCTGGTTCAACGGCGCGCGCGTGGTGCTGAACACGTCGCTCTATGAAGGCTTCCCGAACACATTCCTCCAGGCCTGGTCGCGGGCGATCCCGACGGTCGCCTTCATCGACACCGGATCGCGCGGCCCCGACGGAGCGCCCGTGTACGACAGCGTGGAAGACGTGGAGGAGGCGGCCGCGAAGGTGGAACGGCTCATGGGCGACGACGGGCACTGGTCGCGAGCCTCGCAGCGCGTGTCGGCGCACTTCCGCGCGAGCCATTCGGTGGAAGCGGTGATCGATCGCTACGAGCGCGAGATCGCGCACCTCGTGGCGGCACCCGCGAGCGGGGGCAGGATCGCGGGAGCCGGCCGGTGAGCGCTTCGGCCTCCCTCGAGCGGCGCGCCATCTCCCTGGGGAGCGCCTACGCCATCGACTACGGGCTGCAGTTCATCCTGCCCGTCGTGCTCACGCGGGCGCTCGATCGCTATGAGTTCGGCGAGTACCGGCTGCTCTGGCTCGCCACCAGCACGCTCCTCATGATCATGCCGATGTGCATGCCGGAGAGCCTCTACTACTTCATGCCGCGCTCGGATGCCCGCGGCCGCCGCCTCTACCTGAACCAGTGCCTGGTCTTCCTCGCGCTCGCCGCGGTCGTGTCGGCGTGGATCATGTCGCCGCTCGATCCGTGGCTCCCCGCTTCGATGCACGGCCTCATGGCGGACGCCGGAGGCGTGGTCCCCCTCTTCACGGCCCTCTGGATATTCTCCTGGGTGCTCGACGTGCTGCCCACGGTGGAGGAGCGCGTCGTCTGGCAGGCCAAGGCGATCGTGGGGCTCTCGGCGATGCGCGCCGTGGCGCTCTCGGCGGCCGCGCTCATGACGGGCGACCTCGTCGCCGTGCTCTGGGTGCTCGCGGCCTTCACCGGCTTCAAGGCGACGCTGCTCCTCGTGTACGTGGCGCGCTTCCACGGCTTGCGCGGCCCCTGGGTGGAGGGCAAGGCCCTGGCCGAACAGGTGAAGCAGGCGGCGCCCTTCGCGTTGTCGGGAGGGCTGCACGGATTGCGCGCCCAGGGCGACCAGTGGATCGTCGCGACGCTCTTCGCGGTGACCCAGTACGCGTCGTTCTCGGTGGCCACCGTCATGGCGCCCATGGTGCAGATGTTCCGCCAGTCGGTGAACCACGTCTTCATGCCGTCCATGAGCCGGGTCCATTCGTCCGGCGACCTGCGCACGATGCTCGCCCTGAACAGCCGCGCCAACGCGATGGTGGCGCTCATGGTCTATCCGCTGCTCGCGTTCGCCTTCGCGTTCGCCGAGCCCGTGATTTCACTCATCTACACGAACGCCTACGTCGACGCCGCTCCCATCATGCGCATCTACATCGTGGGGCTGTGCGCCATGGTGGTGGAGCTGGTGAGCCTGCTCTTCCTCCTCAAGGAAGGCCCCTTCGCCGCCCGCGTGAACGCGCTGGTCCTCGTCTTCGCGCTTCCCCTGAGCTACTGGGGCGCGATGACGTGGGGCCTGCCGGGCGCGGCGCTGGGCAGCGTCGCGGCGATCTTCGCCGAGCGCGCGCTTTCGCTCGTGCGCATCGCGAGCCGCACGCAGATCCGCGTGCGCGAGCTGCAGGACTGGACGGGCCTCGCGGGGATCCTTGCCGCGGCGATCCTCTCGGCGGGCATCGCCGCGTTCGCCATGCACTTCACCCATTGGCCGGCGTTCGCGACGCTCGCCGCCGGCGGCACGGTGCTCGCCATCGCCTATCCGGGCGCGCTCTGCCTCACGGGGCAGAAGCGCTGCCTCACGAGCTTCATCGCATCGATCCGCCACACGGGCGCGCAGCCCGAGCCGGCGGCCGAATAACGACGGGAGAAATCCATGGAACAAGACAACCTCAAGGCCATCCTCGGCGACACGCGGCGCACCTGGCTCGTGACGGGCGTGGCGGGATTCATCGGCTCCAACCTGCTGGAAGCGCTGCTCGCGCTCGACCAGCGCGTGGTGGGCCTGGACAACTTCTCGACGGGCTTTCGCCACAACCTCGACCAGGTGCGCGAGGCCGTGGGGCCGGCGCGCTGGGCGCGCTTTCGCTTCATCGAGGGGGACATCCGCTCCCTGGAGACCTGCCGGGGCGCCTGCGAGGGCGTGGACGTGGTGCTGCACGAAGCCGCGCTGGGGAGCGTTCCGCGCTCCATCGACGACCCCATCGCGAGCCACGAGAGCAACGTCACCGGGTTCCTCAACATGCTCGTGGCCTCCCGCGACGCGGGCGTGAAGCGCTTCGTGTACGCGGCCTCCAGCGCGGCCTACGGCGACCACCCGGCGCTGCCGAAAGTCGAGGAGTCCATCGGACGCCCGCTCTCGCCCTACGGAGCGGGCAAGTACATGAACGAGCTCTACGCCGACGTCTTCGGCCGCTGCTACGGCATGCAGGCCGTGGGCCTTCGCTACTTCAACGTGTTCGGTCCGCGCCAGGATCCCGACGGCGCATATGCCGCGGTGATTCCCAAGTGGATCGCCGCGCTCCTGCGGGGAGAAACCGTGTACATCAACGGCGACGGCGAGACCGCGCGCGACTTCTGCTACATCGACAACGTGGTGCAGGCCAACCTGCTCGCGGGCACGGTCGGCGACGCCGAGGCGGTGAATCGCGTCTACAACGTGGCCCTGGGCGAGCAGACGTCCCTGAACGAGCTCCACTCGAGCCTGGTCGAGCTTCTCTCCGCGCGCGACGCGGGCTTCGCGGCGGGCAAGCCCGTTTATCGCGACTTCCGCGCCGTCGACGTTCGCTTCTCGCGCGCGGACATCGGCAAGGCGAAGCGCTACCTGGGCTTCAGGCCCACCTGCCGCGTGCACGAGGGACTCGAGCACGCCCTCGACTGGTACGTGGCGAGCCTCGCCCCGGAAGGCGAGAGCGTCGAGGCCGCGGCGGCGGGCGACTGAAAGGGACCATGGATCGAAGGCCCCTCTACATCGACGGCAGCGGTGGCGCCTTCTTCGGCTGGATCCACGAGGATCCCCAGGCCGCGGCGCGCGACACCGTAGCCGTCATCTGCGCCCCCGGCGGCTACGAGTACACGCGCGCCCACCGGACGCTGCGCCACCTCGCCGATCGCTTCGCGCGCGCGGGCATTCCCGCGCTGCGCTTCGACTATCACGGCACCGGCAACTCGGCCGGCGACGATTCCGACCCGGACCGGGTCGCCGCCTGGATCGGGAACATCCGCGAGGCGTGCCTCGAGGCCCGCGCCGCCACGGGCCGGGGTCGCGTCTGCCTCGTGGGCGTGCGCCTGGGCGCCACGCTCGCCTCGCTCGCCACGCGCCAAATAGCGGTGGACGACCTGGTCCTGTGGAATCCCTGCATCTCGGGCAAGGGCTACGTGCGCGAGCTGCAGGCGATCGCCATGAGCGTGCAGGACCCGGAGTCGCACGCCGACGGATTGCTGGAGAGCGCGGGCTACGTGATGACCGCGGACACGCTCGAGGCCGTGCGGCGAATCGACCTGAAAGGCACGCCGCCCGTGGCTTCGCGAGTGCTCGTGCTCTCGCGCGAGGACGCCGCGCCGCCCACCGCGTTCTGCGAGGCGATGGCCGCGGCCCACCTCCCGGTGCAGCTCGTTCGCTTCGCCGGCTGGCAGGAGATGATGGCCGAGCACCTTTATACGGTGGTGCCGGACGAGGCGCTCGCACGGATCGTCGAGTGGGCCGCCGCCGGCGCCATGCCTTTCTCGCAATCGCCTCCGGCCTCGCGTCCCGAGCCCCGCGCCTCGAGCCTCGAGCTCGAAGTGGCGGGCGAAGCCGGGCCCGCGCCCCTCGTGGAAGACGCCTGCTCGTTCGGATCCGATGGCCATCTCTTCGGGGTCGTGACGCGCCCGGTGGGGGAGCCGAGCCTTCCGGCCATCGTGATGTTCAACGCGGGGTGCGTTCACAACGTGGGCCCCAACCGCCTCTCGGTCACGCTCGCGCGCGCGCTGGGCGCGGCGGGCTTCCCGTCGCTGCGCTTCGACCTGGAGGGCATCGGCGACAGCGTCGCGCGGGGAGCGGGCCCGGAGAACGATCCCTATCCGCCGAGCGCACTCGACGACGCGCGCTCGGCCTTCGAATTCCTCAGGGATCGCTACGGGTACCGCGATTTCGTCGCGCTGGGCCTTTGCTCGGGCGCCCACACCTCGTTCCACGCGGGCCTGCAGTTCGAGGACCAGTCCATCGGCGAGCTGATCCTCATCAACCCCCTCACGTTCTACTGGGAGGAGGGCTTCGACCAGGCCACCCAGTTCGAGGACGCGGTGGCCTATCGCAAGTCGCTTCGCGACGGCTCGCGCTGGAAGAAGCTCCTGCGGGGCGACGTGAACCTGCGCCGGCTCTGGCAGGTGGCGATCGGGCAAGTGCTCGCGCACGCGCGGGCGCGCGCGGACGAGCTGAAGGAGATCGTGGCGCCGCACCGCGCTTCGCGCCTCGCGCGCGACCTGCGCCGGCTCGCGGCCATGCGCCGGCGCATGACGCTATTCGTGGCGGAGAGCGACCCGGGGCGCGAGATCCTCATGACGAGCGCGCGCCGCGCCACTTCCCAGGGCCTTCGCAACGGGCGCATCCGCTTCGAGACGATCCCGCAGGCCGACCATACGTTCTCGCAGATGAAGCCGCGCCGCGACCTCGTCGCACGCCTGAGCGCGCACCTGCGGGGAGTCAAAGCTCATAGCCACAGATGAACACGGATGAACACGGATAACCCCAAACCCAACGGCAGGGTTTCGTGCCCAAGCTCGATATGCCGGGTTCAAGTCTCCAGGGTTTTGCCTGTGTTCATCTGTGTTCATCTGTGGCCAATGCTTTAGGCCCTGCACGTCAGGGGACTTTCACCCAGGGAAGGTAGACCTGGTTGTTCGGCCGGTGCACCACGAAGACGCCCGCGCGCGATAGCCACGGGATCATCTGGCGGTGCAGCGGGATCACGAGGACCTGGTCCTGCACGATGCCGACCGCGCGGTCGATCAGCGCCTGGCGCTTCGCGCGGTCCATCTCGATCGCCGCCGCCTCGATGAGGGAATCCAGCTCGGCATTGTGGTAGTTGCCGTTGTTGTTGTTGCCGCTGCCCTTGTCGTCCCGGCCGTGGAGCACGGGCTTCAGCGTGTCGATGGCGTCGCCCGAGTCGCTGCCCCATCCCCAGAGGTACGCGGAAACGTCGAGCTTGAGCGCCTTGGGGAAGAAGAGGGCGCGCGGCATCGAGTCCACCTTGACGTCCAGGCCCACCTTGGCCCACATCGTGGCGAGCGCCACGCAGATCTTCTCGTCGTTGATGTAGCGGTTGTTGGGGCAGTCGATGGTGAAGCCGAAGCCCTCCGGATAGCCGGCTTCGGCGAGCAGCCGCTTCGCCTCCGCCGGGTCGTAGGCGAGGCGATGCTCCATCGAGGCCGGAATGCCGGCGGCGGTGGGCGAGGGGAGCGGGATTCCCGTCGGGATCGAGAGGCCCCGCATCACCTGCGTGCGCATCGCCTCGATGTCGATGGCGTGGTAGAGGGCCTTCCTCACGCGCAGGTCCTTGAAGGGGTTCTTTCCCTTCACCGTCGAATAGAGGAGCTCGTCGCGCGCCTGGTCGAAGCCGAGGAAGATCACCCGCGTCTCGGCGCCTTCCCAGACCTTGAGCGCGGGATCCTCGCGCAGCTTCGGTATGTCCTGCACCGGCGGGTCGAGCACGAAATCGAGCTCCCCGGACTTGAGGGCGGCCACGCGCGTGGGCGCGCTCGTGACCTGCCGGTATTCGACGGTGTCCACGTTGCCCTCGAAGAGCCCGGCGCGGATGCCCCACCACTCGGGGTTCCTGCGGTAGACCGTCTTCACGCCCGGGTCGCGCGAGACCAGGATGTACGGTCCCGTGCCGTCGGCGTTCCTCGCCGCGAAGGTTTCCTCGCGATCCTTGATGTCCTGCGCCTTCGTGGACCGGTTCTTCTCGCACCACGCGCGGCTCATGATGAAGATGTTGGCGACTGTGTTGAGCTCGATCGGGTTGGGGTTCGCGTTGGCGAACTCGACCGTGAGGTCGTCGATGCGCCGGGCTGTGCCGGAGTCGTTGGAATAGAGCCTGAACGAGGCGGTCGTCGTCTTCGCGCGCTCGAAGGAGAACACCACGTCGTCGGCGGTGAACGGCGTGCCGTCGTGGAACTTCACGCCGGGACGCAGGTGGAAGATCCAGCGCTTCGGGTCGGGGTTCTCCCAGGAAAGCGCGAGCGACGGGACGAGCCTCATCCGCTTGTCGTAGGTGAGGAGCGTCTCGTAGGCGAGCGCCGCCACCTGGTTGGTGACGTTCTCGTTCTGGGCGTGGGGATCGAGCGAAGAGGCGTCGCCCTGGGAAGCCCATCGGAAGGTCCTCGCGCCCACCGGCGCTGCTGCCGTCGCCACGGCCAGCGCGGCGGCGGCGACCCATCGGCGGATCATGGCTTTCTCCGTGCGAAAAAAGTCCGTAACGGACTGCGTGTAGAGTCTACCGTTATCCAATCGAGAACCGGTGGAGGAACGATGGGTAAGCCTGGGATCGCGGCCATGGCCGCGGCAATCGCGCTGTCGTGCCCCGGCATCGCCGCGGCGCAGGGCAACTGGTACGCGGGCGCGACGCTGGGCCAGTCGCGGACCAGCGACGACCTGGTGTCGAATCGCGAATCGACGGTGGTGAACGGAAGCGTCACGGGAAGCACGTTCGATGCGAAGGACACCGCCGTGCGCCTCTTCGGCGGCTATCGCCTGGCGCCCTGGCTTTCGCTCGAGGCGAACTACACGGACCTGGGCACCGCGCACCTCGTCACCGGCACGGTCGCCAACGATCCGCCCATCCCGGGCACGTTCTCCGAGTCGCGCAGCGTCACGGGCTTCGGCGCCGGATTGGTGCTCTCGGCGCCGGTGCTGGATCGCGGGTCGGTCTTCGCGCGCGTGAGCGCGCAGCGGGCGCGCACCCAGGCCGATGCGACGCTGGACGGAAACATCGTCTTCACGACCGGCAACAGCGGCGACCGGCACCGCTCGGCGAGCGTGAACCAGACGATCGCGACCTATGCCCTCGGTGGCGAATGGATGCTGAATTCGGCGCTGGGGCTGCGGCTGGAATGGGAGCGCTGGCAGAAGGTCGGCAGGGCTTTCGCGGTGGGCGCTTCGGGCACGACCGGCGAAGCCGACATCGACTTCTACTCCATGGGGTTGCTCTATCGCTTCTGACCGGGGCCGCTAGGCGTAGCGGCTGCGAAGGAGCGTGATCGCGACGTCCCACTGCGCGCCCATCTCGTCCAGGGGCGCGAGGTCGAGGGGCTTCTTGCGCGCCATGGAGCGCGCGAGCTGGAACTGGAACGCCTTGGCCGATTGGGCGATCCGCCAGAACGCGTTGCCCGGCACCTCGAGCCCCGCGACCCCCTGGGCCGAGAGCCACTCGAGGTAGGTGCGCGCGAGCTCGAAGCACGCGCCGTACTGGCGCAGCGTCGCGAACGAGTACTTGTGGAAGCGCTCGAGGTCGCCCGCGAGCAGCGTGTCGAGGTCGGCGGCGAGCCGGTCCCTGAAGCGGGGAAACGGATTGTCCCGCGGGATGCGCGCGAGCTCGCGGGAAAGCTTGGCGAGCGACGCCTGCACGAGCGCTTCCCCCCTGGGTGCCGGATATCCCGCGAGGCGTTTCACCACCTCCGCGAACGGCGGCAATCCCTCGATCGCGAAGAGCCTGCGGAAGTCCTCGCCCTGCACCTCGTAGTAGCCCTGGTTGTGGAAGTAGCCCATGAAGGCGCGCGCCGGATCGATCTCGTTCACGCCGACCGTGGTCTTCTGGTGGGCGATGCCGTAGGCGGTCCCCGCGGTGTCGGGCAAGTGGAAGGCATCGAGCTCCACCATGACGATGCGCCCGGCGCCCAGCTGCTCGACCACGTGGTCCAGCACCGGCCGCCAGATGGCGAGCTCCTGCACGTCCACGCCGTAGAGCTCCGCGAGGTCGCTCGTGGACGGCTTGAAGAATGTCCACTGGTCGCCCTCGAAATCGACCGCGAGCGTGAAGGCGAGCATGGCGCACGGCTCGTGGCCCAGCGAATGCACCATCTCCACCACGAGGTCCGTGTAGCAATTGGTCTCGATCCACGTGCGGTCCTCGCCGTGGATCGCGTGGCGGCGGTAGGCCGCGGCCTCGACGGGGGCGACCCGCGCGCGGGTGCCGGCTTCAGCCCAGACGGAGGACATCGCGGACCTCGGCGGGCCATTGTTCGATCGCGAGCCCGTGGGTCTTGAAGAGTGCGAGCGCGACGCGCTCGAGGCCGAAGCCCACGCACGCGCTGTGCGCCACGGCCCCGTCCTGGGTGTGGATGTCGAAGGCCACGCCGAAATGGTCGAGGTGATAGTTGCACGAGCCGATCGCGGTGGGCTTTTCCGTCGAGCACACCGGGATCACGAACTCGAACTTGAGGTCCTGCTCGCGCTGCATCACCTTCTGCACCTTGCCGCCGCGGCCGAAGAAGGGGTCGTTCGCCGGCACGCGCCGGGTCGCGAGCCCCACGGATTCGAAGATCTCCTGGCCCTTGGCGAGCCAGTATTCGCGGTGCTCGAGGGCCTGCGCGGGCGTGCCCAGGCGCACGAACTCGTGCATGCGGAAGATCTGCATGCGTGACGGGTCCTTGGAGGGCTCGTGGCGGAACGCGTAGCCCTGCAGGTCGACGCGGCGGCCGTCGGCGGGGAGCGTCGTCCCCGCGGCCGTGGGGTAGAGCGGATAGCAGATCGCCGGCGTCATCATGACGCGCGATGCCGCGAGGTCACGGCTCCAGTCGTCCCTGCGCTCGAACTTGCCCAGCATCTCGCGGTGCTCGCGGTCCCCGCCCGTGAACGTGTGGACCGAGCCCATGAGGTCGGGAAAGTTGTGGATGTGGTCGATCTTCTCGTAGCTCTCGCGCGCGAAGACCGGCGGGAAGCGCATCACCTCGGGGTAGAGCGCCGCGCCCTCGCGCGAGACGAGCGCGTCGAAATGCTCGATCGCCCGCTCGAAGTCGCGCCCGCGGCCATACACGCCGGGCACGCCCATGGGAACGAGGAGGCCGGCGGCGACCAGCGCTTCCCGGTACGTGTCGTACGCATCGGCGGTCTCGAGCGCGAGGTCCTCGTGGGGAAGGGGCGTGACGCACATCTTCAGGAGGCCTCGCGAAGCCCGACGTGCATCGTGGCGTTCTGGCCGAGGATCCTGTCGTTGTTCACCATGAGGCTCGCCCCCATCGCGTCGCGCAGGTGCCGCCCCAGGGTGAGCTTGGAGTCGTTGCGGTAGCCCTGGATGCCGCAGATCACCATGGCGCGCGTCACGAGGTCCAGCACCATCTGGGAAGCCGAGAGCTTCAGGTTGTTCACGCGGACCGCGAAGCCGAAGTGCGAGAAGGCCTCGGTGTCGTTCTCGTCCATCAGGCGCTCGTACTCGGCGAGCGTGGCGAATACCAGCGCGCGGAATGTCGTGAAGACGAGGTCGGCCTCCGCGAGCCGCGTGGCGGAGATCGGCGTGGTGCCCGGCGTCTTGCGCGCTTCGCCTCGCACCATCTGGCGGGCGCGGTTCATCGCATCGCCGGCGAGGCCCAGCCAGAGAGAGGCCCAGAGGATGTGGGCGACCGGGTGCTGGGTCTGCGCGTGGACTTCGCCATAGGGCACGGGGAAGATCTGCTCGCTCTTGCCGATGGACTTCAGCTCGAAGCCCGGGCTGCACGTGCCGCGGAACCCCAGGGTGTCCCACACGGAGAGCTGCTTCAGCGTGCAATCG
>Ga0134125_10002259_pt1 | contig 22961 bp, 22 predicted proteins | sample KB31751_FD_96464 | JGI IMG/M metagenome (GOLD analysis project Ga0134125, IMG submission 96464) | Terrestrial soil microbial communities with excess Nitrogen fertilizer from Kellogg Biological Station, Michigan, USA - KB3-175-1 | ecosystem: Environmental > Terrestrial > Soil > Unclassified ... | reverse complement strand
GTGGGAAAGGGCGCCACCATCGGCGCCGGCGCCACCATCGTGAAGGACGTGCCGCCGGGCGGCCTCACGCTCACGGAAAAGAAGCAGGTCTCGAAGCCGGACTGGAAGCGCCCGCGCAAGGCGCCGCGAAAGTAGCCGGCTAGCGGCTCACGGCCGCCGCCACGTGGGCGGGGGCGGCATCCGCGTCGAGCAGGGTGCTCGACGACACGCCGATCATCAGGGCGACCGCGGCCAGCGTCATCACCCTCAGCACCGTGGAAAAGGGGTTGCATTCCATCCACTCGCGCTCGTGGGCGGTGGGCTTGGCGTCGTGGTTCCTGAGGTCGTCCATGTTGTTCTCCGTTCGCTTCGCGTTGCTGGAGAGCAAGGTACGAGAGACGAGGCGTGAGGCGCGAGGGAATAGTGGGGCCGCGGACTGCCGAATATTCCCGAAACCGCAAGATTCGGCTGCCCGGCCGCCTACCACCGTGCAGGCGGTTTCTTGTTGATGGTGATGTGCCGCGACTCGACGGTGATGTAGCCGCCCGCGGTGAGGTCGCGGAAGATGCGGCTCACCATGTCGCGCGAGGCGCCGACGCGCTCGGCGATCTCCTGCTGCGTGAGCTTCTCGGGAATCTCGAGCTTGCCGTTGCGCTCGACGGCCATGTTGAGCAGCAGGCGCGCCACGCGCCCGTACACGTCGAGGAGGGCGAGGTCCTTCACGCTGTTGGTGGCGAGCCGGGCGCGGTCGATGATCTTGGAGATCATGTCGAGCGCGAATTCGGGCTTGCGGCGGATCGCTTCCTTGATGGGCTCGCGCGAAACCACCGAGAACATGGTGACCTCGGTCGTCATCACCGAGGCCGAGCGCGGGTTGCCGTCGAGCGCCATCTCGCCCACGTACTCGCCCGGGCCCTGCGTGTCGAGGATCATCTCGTGCCCCTCGGTATCCGAGAGGAAGATCTTCACGCGGCCGGAGAGGATCACGAACACCGAGTCGCTCGAGTCGCCCTCGGTGATGAACACGGTGTTCTTCGGATAGCTGCGCACGCGGCCGAGCGACGCCAGCTCCCTCACGAAGGGATCGGCGATGGCACTCAACTGGGTGGCGCTGGGTGAGTCCCCTGTCATTTGGTCTTCTCGCGAGCGGGGATGCCGGAGTCTAGCACCGAGCGCGGGGCGCGTTAAGATACCGCCATGACCGACCCCGCCGGCGGCCGCGCGAGCCTTGCGATGTTCGCGGTCGTGGCGCTCGCCCTCGCCGGGTTCGCGTTCTCGCTCACGCCCGCCGCGACCGCGCTCGACAACCGGCTGCTCGACCTCGAATGGCGCGTGCTGCGCGCGCAGTTTCCGGCGCCCGCGCCCGACGACATCGTGATCGTGGGCATCGATCGCGCGACGATCGAGTCGATCCCTGCGCCGCCCGGCTTGTGGCACGAGCAGCTCGGCGAAGCGCTCACGCGCATCGCGGCCGCCCGTCCGCGCGCCATCGGGTTCGACTACCCGCTGCCCGAGCGTTCCTACGAGTCGATCCACCCGGGGCTGGACCGGGCGCTTTTCCGCGGCATCGCCGCCGCCGTGGCGAACGGGATCTTCGTGGCCACGCTCGAGATCGACCCCGCGACGCGCTCGGCGCGGCGCATCCATACGCCTTTCCTGGCGCTCCTCGCCGATACGCGGCTGGGCATCGGCCTCTCGTCGCGCGACGACGACGGCGTGACGCGCCGCTTCTCGATCCTCATCCCCACGGAGGACGGCGGCTTTCCGACGCTCGCCGGTCGGATGTGCCGGGCGCTCTCGGCCCGCTGCAACGACGGGCTCATCGATTACTCGCGGGGCCCTGCATTCCGGAAGGTGTCGCTGCGCGACGTGCTCGCCGCGCCCAACGTGGAGACCCTGGCCGCGCTCTTCCGGGACCGCATCGTCCTCGTGGGCAACACGCAGCAGTACGTCGACCGGCTTCGCGTGCCGCTGAACCTCGCCGGCTGGGAGACGGCGGCGCACGATTCGCCCGGGGTGGTGGTGCATGCGCAGACGCTGCGCACCGCGATGCTGGGCGCCGCGCCGCGGGAGGCGAGCCGCCCGCTCGCCATCCTGCTCACGCTGGCCGCGTGCCTGCCCCTCGCGATCCGCCGCCGCACGCTCGCCCTCGCCGCGGCCGTCCTGGGCATGGGCGCCTTCATGGCCGCGGCCCTGGCGGTGCTGCACGCCGGGCTCTATGTCCCCATCGCCGCGCCCCTCGCCACGCTCGCCGTGGCCGGGCTCCTGCCCTTTGTCCGCAGGGTGAAAAAGTTGCCCAGTACGGTGCCGAATATTCAGCATTCCCCCTAGGCACCATGCCGCTGCGGGGGATCGTCCCCGGCCGCAGAATGGCTTCCAGGTCGCGGGTTTCTCCTCCTCTCCCGCGTACCCCTAGGCGACGTGAGGCCAAGAGCATGCCGCCTTATTTGATCTCTCCCCGGTCCCCAGGCCGGGGAGAGCTTGTTTTTGAGACAATGGCGGCATGTGCGGAATCGTCGGAGCCATCGCCAGCCGTGACGTCGTCCCCCTGCTTACCGAGGGGCTGAAGCGCCTCGAATACCGCGGCTACGACTCGGCGGGAATCGCCGTGCTCGACGGGTCCATACGCCGCGTGCGGCGCGTGGGGCGGGTGGCCGAGATGGAGAGCGCGGTGCGCGCCGAGGACCTGCGCGGCATCATCGGCATCGCACACACGCGCTGGGCCACCCACGGCGGCGTGACCGAGCCCAATGCGCACCCCCATGTCTCGCGCGACGAGATCGCCGTCGTGCACAACGGGATCATCGAGAACCACGAGGAGCAGCGCGCGCGCCTGAAGGCGCTCGGCTACGCGTTCGAGTCGCAGACCGACACCGAGGTGGTGGCGCACCTCATCCACCACTACTTCCAGGAGCGGCGCGACCTCCTCGAGGCCACGCGCAAGGCGGTGAACGACCTTCGCGGTGCGTATGCGCTGGGCGTCGTGGCGCTCGCCGATCCCGAGGTCATGACCGGGGCGCGCATGGGATGCCCGCTCGTCGTGGGCCTGGGCGAGGGCGAGAATTTCCTCGCTTCCGACGTCTCCGCGCTCATCGCCCAGACGCGGCGGGTGATCTACCTCGAGGACGGCGACGTCGTGGCGCTGCGCCGTTCGGGAGTGCAGGTCCTCGACCGCGACGGCCGCGAAGTGTCGCGCGCCGTGCATACCTCGGAGCTCGACGCCGGGGATGTGGACCTGGGGCCCTACACGCACTACATGCAGAAGGAGATCCACGAGCAGCCGCGCGCCGTCTCGGACACGATCGAAGGCCTGATCGATTCGGGAGTCGACGTGAACGGCCTTTTCGGGGCGGGTGCGGCCGAGGCGTTCGGCGAGGCGGCGTCGGTCCTCATCCTCGCCTCCGGCACGAGCTACTACGCCGGCCTCATCGCGCGCTACTGGATCGAGGAGATGGCGCAAGTCCCCTGCACCGTGGAGCTGGGGCACGAGTACCGCTACCGCGATTCCATCGCCAACGCGCGCCAGCTCGTGGTGACCATCTCGCAGTCGGGCGAGACGCTCGACACGATGGAAGCCCTCAAGCGCGCGAAGGAGCTGGGCCAGGCAAACACGCTCTCGATCTGCAATGTGAGGGAGAGCGCGATCCCGCGGGCCTCGCGCTTCGTTTTCTACACGCGTGCCGGCACCGAGATCGGCGTGGCTTCCACCAAGGCGTTCACCACGCAGCTGGTCGCGCTCTTCTCGCTCGCGCTGGCGCTCTCCAAGGCGCGCCACCGCCTGGACGCGAAAGCCGAGGCGCGCGCCATCGAGCAGCTGCGCTTCGTGCCCGGCAGCATCCAGCACGCGCTCAACCTCGAGCCGCAGATCCAGGCCTGGGCGAGCGCCTTCGCGGAGCGCGAGCACGCCCTCTTCCTCGGACGCGGCATCCACTATCCCGTGGCCCTCGAGGGCGCGTTGAAGCTGAAGGAGATCTCCTATATCCACGCCGAGGCCTATCCCGCGGGCGAGCTGAAGCACGGCCCCCTCGCGCTCGTCGACGCCGACATGCCGGTCGTGGTGATCGCGCCCAACGACGCGCTCCTGGAGAAGCTCAAGTCGAACATGCAGGAAGTGCGCGCGAGGGGCGGGGAGCTCTACGTCTTCGCCGACCAGGACAGCCACTTCACCGCGAGCGAAGGCGTGCACGTGATCCGCGCGCCGCGCCATTCGGGGGCCCTCTCGCCCGTGGTCCATGCGATCCCCGTGCAGCTCCTCGCCTACCACGCGGCGCTGGTGCGGGGCACCGACGTGGACAAGCCGCGCAACCTCGCCAAGTCCGTCACCGTCGAGTAGCCGGCCCCCTGCTCCCAACGGCGCAGGGCCGAGCGCCGCTTCCTACGACCGAATCCGCCCGCGTCCCGCAGACCGCCGGGCCGCCGCGTTCGAAAGTGATTGCCTCTCACCCGAAAACGCGGAAGGACCATTCGCCATGACCATCATCTGGGCCATCATCATCGGATTCATCGTGGGGCTCGTCGCCAAGCTCCTCATGCCGGGGCGCGATCCCGGCGGCTTCATCGTGACCGCCCTCCTGGGCATCGTGGGCGCCGTGGTCGCCACCTGGATCGGCCAGGCCATGGGCCTCTACGCGGCGGGCCAGGCGGCGGGCTTCATCGGTTCCGTGATCGGCGCGATCATCGTGCTCGCCATCTACCACATGGTCCGGGGACGCCGACCCGTCCTGTAGCCCCTAGAAGGAGCGCGGCAGCCCCAGCACGTGCTCCGCGACGTAGGCGAGGATCAGGTTCGTCGAGATGGGCGCCACCTGGTAGAGGCGCGTCTCGCGAAACTTCCTCTCGACGTCGTATTCGGCCGCGAAGCCGTAGCCTCCGTGCACCTGGAGGCAGGCTTCGCCGGCCTGCCAGGACGCCTTCGCGGCCAGGTGCTTGGCGATGTTGGCCTGCTCCCCGCACGCCTCGCCCCGGTCGAAGCGCTCGCACGCCTCGAACCGCATGAGGTTCGCGGCCTCGATCTCCATGTACGCCTCGGCGATGGGGAACTGCACGCCCTGGTTCTGGCCGATGGGGCGCCCGAAGACGCGCCGCTCGCCCGCGTAGGCCGCGGCCTTCCGGACGAACCAGTAGCCGTCGCCGATGCACTCGGCGGCGATGAGCGAGCGCTCGGCGTTGAGTCCGTCGAGGATGTAGCGGAAGCCCAGCCCTTCCTCGCCGATGCGATTTTCCGCCGGCACCTCGAGCGAATCGAAGAAGAGCTCGTAGGTGTCGTGGTTCACCATGTTGGCGATGGGCCGCGCCTCGAGCCCGTGGCCGAGGGCCGTGCGCAGGTCCACCAGGAAGAGCGATAGCCCGAGGGATTTCTTCGTCACCTGCGCGAGGGGCGTGGTGCGCGCGAGCAGCACCATGAGGTCCGAGTGCCCCACGCGCGAGATCCACACCTTCTGGCCGCTCACCACGTAGCGGTCGCCGCGCCGCTCGGCGAATGTCGAGATGGAAGTGGTGTCGGTGCCCGCCGTGGGCTCGGTCACGCCCATGGACTGGAGGCGCAGCTCGCCGGTCGCGATGCGCGGCAGGTACTCGCGCTTCTGCGCCTGCGAGCCGTGGCGCAGCACGGTGCCCATGTTGTACATCTGGCCGTGGCATGCGCCGGCGTTCCCGCCCGAGCGGTTGATCTCCTCCATGATGACGGAGGCCGCCGCGAGGCCCAGCCCCGATCCCCCGTATTCCTCGGGGATCAGCGCCGCGAGCCAGCCGGCACGCGTGAGCGCCGCGACGAACTCGGTCGGGTACCCCTTGCGCGCATCGAGCTCGCGGAAATAGGACGCGGGGAATTCCGCGCACACCGCGCGCACGCCCTCGCGGATTTCGGGAAAGCGATCGTCCCGGCCGCCGATCACGACGCACCTGCCTTCGCGATCCTGCGGGTCTCGCCGATCGTCATCACGTCGAAGGCGTCGGGGGTGAGGCCCGCGGCAGTGCGCTTGGCCGCGAGCTCCGCCGGAGGCTCGTCCATGGGCTCGTCGGTGAGGTTCTCGAAGGTGCCCCAGTGCATGCCGATGGCGTGGCTCGCGTGCACGTCGGAGCGCACCTGGAGCGCCTCGGCGGGATCGACGTGCATCGTCTTCATGAACCAGCGCGGGGCGTACGCGCCGATGGGGATCAGCGCGAGGTCGAAGGGCCCGAGGCGCTCGCCGATGTCCTTCGCGTCCTTCGAGTAGCCCAGGTCCCCCGTGTGCAGGACCTTGAGGCCCGCGCCTTCGATCGCCCATCCGCCCCACAACGTCTTGTTCGCGTCCCACAGCGTGCGCTTGCTCCAGTGCTGGACCGGCACGAGCGTGAAGCGAAGCGGCCCCTCGGCATGGGATTGCCACCAGTCGTATTCGGCGACGTGCGTGATGCCCAGGGCCTCGAACCAGGCCTTGAGTCCCAGCGGAACCAGGAAGAGCGGGCCGCCGCCGTCACGCGCTGCGAGCTGCTTCACCGTGGCCACATCCAGGTGGTCGTAGTGGTTGTGGGAGACCAGCACCACGTCGATGCGCGGCAGCTCTTCGATGGAGATCGGCAGCGGCACGAGGCGCCTGGGCCCCGCGAATCCGACCGGCGAGGCGCGTTCGGAGAACTGCGGGTCGGTGATCACGTTCATGCCGCCAAGCTGCAGCAGGAATGTCGCATGGCCGATCCACGTGACCGTGGGCTCGGTCGTGTTCGCGCGCAACGCCGCGGCGTCGGCCTTCATGTGCGGGATCTTCCATCCGCCCGGCGGCGGCTTGGGCACCCCATCGCGAAGCTGCTCCCACTTCCACAGCCAGAATCCGTCGTGGGCGTCGTGACCGTAGTTGTTGTGGAAGCGCCCGCCCGAGGCGTGCGCCGGCGCGGGTCCGTCGGAAGCGAGGGAGAAGATCGCGCAGCTGGCGCAGAGCATGGTGGCCGCCAGTCTAGCGCGGCGCAATGCGGGGATGGGGGCGCTCATCGCGCCCTATTGTGCCCGTCGCCCGGCCGGGCGCGGGAGCTTCAGGCCCCGCGGCGGTAGAAGTAGTAGTCGGCGGTGAAGGCGACGCGCGACTCGGCGCCCTCGTTGTCGGCGTTGCACCCCGCCGCGGGCGCAAGGCCGCCGCGCGTGTTCACGCGCTGCATGCTGCTCACGTTGGCGAAGATTCCACTCTCGCCGATGGCCTGCGCCTGGGCGAATGTCCACGGCAACGCGCCCGGCGAAGACTGCGCGGCGCGCACGATGCCCGAGACGCTCGAGCCGTCGCCCAGCGATTCCATCAGGTTCGGCGTGGTCATGCGCGCGATCTCGTGGTCGCCGTCGTAGAGCGTGGCATCGGGCGCCACGTAGAGCCAGGCGTACACGTTCGGGTTGGGGAGCGTCGCCTTGCACTGGTAGATCATCACGCCGTTGGCCGAGAGCATGAACGCGGGGCGCTCGTTGGCGGCCGCATGCAGGTTGGGCCCCAGCCCCTGGGGTTCCAGGAGGGCGAAGGCGGGCGTCGCGGCAAGCGCCGCGGCGAGGGAAGCGATGACGAGGCGAGCACCCATGGCGGGTCCTCCGTTGGGGGGAGTCCTTGGGCAGACAGGCCGGCCGCCCGGGCGGTTCCGCGGCCCTGCCCCGCCGTTCGGGGGGTAAAATCGGACGTCTTGGCGTTGCCTCCCCTGGTCCATGCGGCTCTACATCAACGACGTCGCCGTCCGCGACGGCTTCCAGATCGAGAAGGCCTTCATCCCGACTCCCACCAAGATCGAGGTGGTGAACCAGTTGTCGCGGACGGGGCTTCACAAGATCGAGGTGACCTCGTTCGTCTCGGCGAAGGCCGTGCCGGCGCTCGCCGATGCCAACGACGTGCTGGCCGGCATCGAGCGGGTTCCGGGCGTGATCTATGTCGCGCTCGTCCCGAACCTGCGCGGCGTGCACAACGCCACCGCCGCGCCGCGCCGTCCCGATGAAGTGAACGGCGTGGTGAGCGCCTCCGAGACCCACAACCGCGCCAACATCAACCGCACGCACGAGCAGTCGCTCGCCGACATGCCGGGCATGGTGAAGGCCGCGCACGAGGCGGGCCTCAAGATCAGCATGAGCCTGTCGACCACGTTCGGCTGCCCGTTCGAGGGCCACGTGCACGAGGATGTCGTCCTCGATTTCGTCGCGCGCTTCCGCGAGATGGGATTCGACGGCATCTCGCTCGCCGACACCACCGGCATGGCCAATCCGCGCCAGGTGCGCGAGCTCACGCGCAAGGTGCTCGAGCGCTTCCCGCCGCCCCACGAGACGTACTACACGCTGCACTTCCACAACACGCGCGGCATGGGGCTCGCCAACGTCGTGGCCGGAATCGAGGCGGGCGTGCGCTCCTTCGACGGCTCGGTCTCCGGCCTGGGCGGCTGCCCTTTCGCGCCGGGCGCCACCGGGAACATCTGCACCGAGGACATGGTGAACATGCTCGAGGACATGGGGTACGACACCCGCGTGGATCTCGCGAAGCTGCTCGCCGTGGCCCGGCGCATTCCCTCGGTGGTCGGCCACGATGTGCCCGGGCAGGTGATGAAAGCCGGGCAGACGCTCGAGCTGCACGCACCGCCCGAATCCCTGCGAACCTAGAACAACCAAGGAGGAGCAATGAAGCAGCTCGTCGCATGTCTCGCCGTGCTCATGTCGGCCGCGCTCGCCACCGGCGCGCTCGCCCAGGCCCCCGAGAAGAACCACGTCGTCATCGCGGTCGGCGGCAAGAACCTTTTCTACTACCTGCCGCTCACCGTGGCCGAGCGCAAGGGCTATTTCAAGGACGAGGGGCTCGAGGTCGAGATACCCGATTTCGCCGGGGGCGCCAAGGCCCTGCAGGCGCTCGTGGGCGGAAGCGCCGACATGGTGTCGGGCGCCTACGAGCACACCATCAACATGATGGCCAAGCACCAGCCCATCAAGGCGGTCGTGCTGCAGGCGAAGTTCAGCTCGATGGCGCTCGCGATGTCGAAGGAGCGCGCGGCCAAGTACCGCGGGGCGAGGGACCTCAAGGGATGGAAGATCGGCGTGACCGCCCCGGGCTCCTCCACCAACATGTACATCAACAACCTCCTCGTGAAGGACGGCCTCAAGCCCTCGGACGTGTCGATCGTCGGCGTGGGCACGAGCGCCGGCGCATTCGCGGCGCTGGACAAGGGGGAGATCGACGGCCTGGTGAACCTCGACCCGGTCCTCACGCAGCTCGAGTCGACGGGCAAGTTCGTCGCGGTCTCCGATACCCGCACCGAGAAGGGAATGAAGGACGTCTACGGCGGCGACTACATGGCTTCGGTGATCTACGTGACCGACGAATACGTGAAGAAGAACCCGAACACCGTCCAGGCGGTGGTGAACGCCATGGTGCGCGCCGACAAGTGGATCGCGAAGGCCACCCCGCAGGAGATCGTGGATCTCATGCCCGCCGAGTTCAAGGCCGGCAATCCGTCGCTCTACAAGCAGGGGCTCCTGAAGAACATGATCGGCTACTCGGAGAACGGCGAGATGTCGCTCAAGGCGGCCGAAAACGTCTACAAGGTGCTGGTGCAGTTCGAGCCCTCGGTGATGAATGCCGGGAAGCTGGACTTGAACCGGACGTTCGACAACTCGTTCGTGAAGAAGGCAAACGCGAAGTACAAATGATTGTCACCCCGGCCAGGGCCGGGGCCCAATCATCGGATCCCGGCCTTCGCCGGGATGACCTGTGACCGCTGCCGTCGAATTCGATCGAATCACCTGCACGTTCGCGGGCACGCGCGGACCGTACACGGCCGTGAAGGACGTCTCCCTCTCGATCGGCGACGGAGAGTTCGTCTCGGTGGTGGGGCCCACGGGGTGCGGCAAGTCCACGCTCCTCAACGTGACCGCGGGCCTGCTTCGCCCCACCTCGGGCACGCTGCGCGTCCTGGGCGAGCCGCTCTCCGGCATCAACCGGAAGGCGGGCTACATGTTCCAGTCCGAGGCGCTGATGCCCTGGAGGAGCGCCCTTGCCAACGTCGTCGCGGGGCTGGAATTCCGCGGCGTCGATCGCGCGGAAGCGCGCCGTCGCGGCGAGGAGTGGCTGGAGCGCGTGGGCCTCGCCGGTTTCGGCGACCGCTTTCCGCACCAGATGTCGGGGGGCATGAGGAAGCGCGCCTCGCTCGCGCAGATGCTGATCCTCGATCCGCGGATCCTGCTGATGGACGAGCCCTTCTCCGCGCTCGACGTCCAGACGCGAAGCCTCATGGAGAACGAGCTCCTCGAGCTCTGGAGCGCGGACAGGAAGAGCGTTGTCTTCATCACCCACGACCTCGAGGAGGCGATCTCGCTTTCCGATCGCGTCATCGTCCTCTCGGCGGGCCCGGCCACCCACCCCATCGGCGAATTCGCCATCGACCTGCCGCGCCCCCGCGACGTGGCCGAGATCCGGCTCACGCCGCGCTTCATCGAGCTGCACGACCGCATCTGGCACGCGATGAAGGAAGAAGTGCTGAAGGGGTACGCCCAGACCCGCAACCGGGTGAGCGCTTGAGGCGCCGCCTCTGGATCCTGCAGCTTCTCATGCTCGCGGCGATCTTCGCGGTGTGGCAGCTCCTCACGCAGCCGGGATTGCTCCCGCCCTTCTTCTGGGACAACCCCGACCGCGCCGCCTTCTTCTTCGGCGAGCCCCTCAAGATCTTCAGGGTGATCTGGGAATGGTTCGCGGGCGGCGCGATCTACCAGCACCTCTGGGTCACGCTCGAGGAAACCGCGCTCGCCTTCGGGATCGGCGCGGCGCTCGGCCTCGCCGTGGGCCTGTGGCTGGGGCTTTCGCCCACGGCCTCCGCGCTTTTCGATCCCTACATCATCGCGGCCAATGCCATGCCGCGCGTGGTGCTGGCGCCGATCTTCATGGTGTGGTTCGGGCTGGGCATCTGGTCGAAGGTGGCCCTGGGTGTCACGCTCGTCTTCTTCATCGTCTTCTTCAACGTGTACCAGGGCGTGAAGGAAGTAAGCCCCGTCGTGCTGAACAACACGATCATGCTGGGCGCCAACCGGCGGCAGCTCCTGCGCCACGTGTACCTGCCGTCGGCGACGTCGTGGGTGTTCTCGAGCCTGCACGTGTCGGTCGGCATGGCGTTCGTGGGCGCGGTGGTGGGCGAGTACCTCGGCTCGGCGAAGGGCGTGGGATACCTCATCCAGCAGGCCGAAGGCGCGTTCGACATCAACACGGTGTTCGCGGGGATCCTCGTGCTCACGGCCTTCGCGCTGGTGCTCGACTTCGCCGTGGGCGCCACCGAAAAGCGGCTGCTCGTGTGGCGGCCCCAACAAGCCGATACGGAGCAGCTCTGACATGAGGGACCTTCTTCTCGCATTCACGTTTTGCCTCGCCGCCGGGGCCGCCTGCGCCCAGGAATCCGCGCCCTGCCCAAAGCAGCTTCCCGCCGACGTCCAATGCTGGAACGGGCGCGACGTGAATGGCGCGTACTACTGGATCGCGAAGCCCCGCGACTGGAACGGGGTGCTCGTCGTGCATTCGCACGGGGGGCCGCGCACCGCGAAGGTGAAGCAGGAGAGCGAGGTCGAGGACCTCGACCGGTTCGCCATCATCGTGAAGCGCGGCTTCGCCATGGCCGCATCCAGCTACCGCGAGGGCGGCTACCTGGGCATCGCCACCGCGGCCGAGGATTCGGAGAACCTGCGCAAGCTCTACGTGGAGAAATTCGGCAAGCCCCGCCGGACGATCGCGCACGGCCAGTCGTGGGGCGGCGGCGTGACGGCGTACCTCGTCGAGCGCTACGGCTCGCAGCCGGGAAGCTACGACGGCGCGATGCTCACCAGCGGGCTCGTCGCCGGCAATGCCGATGCGTACGGTTACCGTGCGGACCTGCGCGCGGTCTACGAGTACTACTGCCACAACCATCCCCGCGCCGACGAGCCGCGGTACCCGGTGTGGATGGGCCTGCCCGCCGATTCGCAGATGAAGACCGCCGATCTCGTCGCGCGAGTCGACGAATGCACCGGGGTGCGCACGCCGAAGGACAAGCGCACCGGCGCGCAGAAGAAGAACCTCGCCAACATCCTCAACGTGATCCACATCCAGGAGAAGAGCCTCGTCGGCAACATGAGCTGGTCCACGTTCCTCTTCCGCGACATCGTGCGGCGCCTCGATGGCAAGAATCCCTTCACCAATGAAAAGGTGCGCTACGCGGGCTCCGACGACGACGAGGCCCTCAACAAGGGCGTCGCGCGCTTCTCCGCCGATCCCGAGGCCGCGCGCCAGTTCGCTTCCGACGGAAAGCTCACCGGGAAGCTTCCCGTCCCGGTCCTCACGATGCACGCGATCGACGACCCCACGGTCTTCGTCGAGCAGGACGCGCACTACCGCAGCGTCGTGGACGCCGCCGGAAGCGGCGATCGCCTCGTCCAGTCGTGGACGCACGAATCCGAGCACAGCTATCTCTCGAGCCCGGAGTACGCGGCGCAGCTCGAGGCGCTGATGGACTGGATCGAGAAGGGCGAGAAGCCCACGGTCGGAAAGCTCATGGCGTTGTGCGAGAAGTTCTCGAAGGACTACGATGGGGGCTGCCACTACGCGCCCGATTTCCACCCCAGGCCCCTCGAAACCCGCGAGTACCCGCGATGAGCCATTCCCACGACGACGAGCCGCACTGGAAGCACCACGGGGTGCGCGTGGTCCACGGGACCGAGCTCGATCCCAACGTGCCGCAGACCCAGGGCATGTCTCGCGCCGCGGCGATCAACTTCGCGCGCGTGGGCGCCGAGAAGATCTGGGCGGGCACCGTGCACATCCACGCGAACGCGAAGACCGGCGCGCACCACCATGGGCCCGTGGAGAGCGTGATCTACGTGGTGAAGGGAAAGGCGCGCATGCGCTGGGGCGAGAAGCTCGAGTTCACCGCGGAGGCGGGCCCCGGCGATTTCATCTGGGTGCCGCCCTTCGTCCCGCACCAGGAGATCAACGCGAGCCGCGACGAAGTGCTCGAATGCGTGCTGCTGCGCAGCGGGCAGGACCCCGTCGTGGTGAACCTCGACATCCCCGTGGTGGAGAAGCCCGAGGAAGTCTTCTGGGTGGACAACATCCACCCGCATCCCGAGAAGGGCTGCTAGCCGCCCTTGCGCGGCTTGCCGGCGCGCCCGGCGAGCGCCGAATCGAGCACGGCATCGGGGAGGAGCTTCAGGATCCTTCCCATGATCGCCATCTGCCACGGGATGACCGCGAAGCTCGTCCCGCTCGCGATCGCGCGAGCGATGCGTCGCGCCGCGTCGTCCACCTCGAGAAGGAAGGGCATGGGATACGGATTCTTCGCGGTCATCGGCGTGCGGATGAAGCCGGGGCAGACGGTGCAGACGCCGACGCCCGAGCCGTGCAGCTCGATCCGCAGCGATTCGAGGTAGCTGATGGCCGCCGCCTTCGAGGCCGAGTAGGCCGAGGCGCCGGGTAGCCCGCGGAACCCCGCCACGGAGGCGATGCCCGCGAGCGTGCCTGAACGTCGCGCCTTCATCGCTGCGACGAACGGGTGGAACGTGTTCACGATTCCCACCACGTTGGTATCCATGATCTCGCGGAACGTGCCGGCGTCTTCCAGGATCTCGGTGCTCGTGCCGTGCGAGATCCCCGCGTTGGCGATGACGAGGTCCGGGACGCCGTGGCGGGCGATGAAATCCTCGCCCGCGGCTTTCATGGCCGCGCCGTCGACCACGTCCGCCGGATAGGTGGCCACCGTCGCCGGGAGCGAGGACGCGAGGCGCGAAAGAGCCTCTTCGCGGCGCGCGACGAGGCCGAGTGCCGCGCCCTGCGCGGCGTAGTGCTTCGCGAGAGCCTCACCGATGCCGCTCGAGGCGCCGGTGAGGAAGACCTTCACGTCACTTCTTCTTGGGCGCTGCGGCCGCGGCGGCGTGTGACCCGGCACCCGCCTTGCGCTCGGCGGCGATCATCGCATCGACGGCGCCCATGATCTTGTCCTCGCCGCCCGCGAACTCGGGGCCCGTGTAGAGCTTGCCGTCCACGAAGACGCGCGGCACGCCGTCCACCTTGTACGCGACGGTGAGCTGGTTGGCGCGCTTCAGCTTGGAATCGACGCTGAAGGACTTCTCGACCTCGTGGTACTTGGCGGGATCGACGCCGTTCGCCGTGAGCCACTCATCGAGGACCTTGAGGCTCGCGAGGTTCTTGTTGTCCTTGTGGATGGCGTCGAAGACCTTGTCGTGCAGCGAGTCGACGAGGTTCATCGCTTCGAGCGTGTAGAAGATCTTGGCGTGCGCGAGCCAGGAGCCGCTGGGCAGGGCGTGCACGCGCTTGAAGACGACGTCCGCGGGCTTGGTCTTCAGCCAGGCGTTGAGCGAAGGCTCCAGCCGGTAGCAGTGCGGGCAGCCGTACCAGAAGAACTCGATCACCTCGATCTTGCCGTTGCCCTCGGTGGGTTGCGGCGGCTCGAGCTTCACGTAGGGGACGCCCGCCTGCGCCCAGGCGCCGAGGGCGGCGAAGGCGAGCAGGGCGGCGATGCGGGAGATGAATCGCGATGCGGTCATGAATTATTCCTTCTTCGAATCCTCGTTGATCCGGATGATGGCGGCGCCCACGCCGTTCTGGGACAGCGCGGCCTTGATGCGGTTCGCGTCGTCGAGGCTCTGGTACGGCCCCAGGCGAACCCGATAGAGCTTGCCCTTGTCGGCGATATCCACCGAGCGCACCGAGGCCTCCAACCCTGTAAACGCGATCTTCGCCTTCAGGTTGTCCGCTTCCTTCTCGTCGGTGAAGGCGCCGGCCTGCAGCCAGTACACGTCGCCCGAATGGGGCTTGGGCGTGGCGGGCGAGGAGCCGGGCTTGGGAGGCGCGGGCGCGGGAGCGGGAGGCGGGGCCACCGTGGACCTGGGGGCCTTCTCCGTGTCCCGGTCGCCGGGCAGGATGTTGTAGAACTCGAAGCGCGGCCGCTCGCTCTTCGCCGCGGCCTTGTCGGTGGCGGCCTTCGCGGCCTTCGCGGCGTCGTCGGCGGCCTTGGCGGCGCTGGGCGGGGGCGGCGGCTGCACCGGCGCGATCTTCGAGGTGATCTCCGGGGCCTTGCCCTTCTCGACGAAGGGATTGGCGAGGCGGTTCAGCCACAGGGCGACCGCGAGCGAGATCACGATCCCCAGCAGCAGGCCGATGATCATGCCGAGCAGCAGCGGGTGGCTCAGCTTCGAGTCGCCGCCGCGCGACGAGGGCGAGTCCTTGTAGTCCTTGGGCATCTACATTCTCTCGGGAGCGCTCACGCCGAGCACCGCGAGCCCGTTGCCGAGCACCTGTCGTGCCGCGGCGACCAGCGCGAGGCGCGCGCGCTTCACGCTCTCGTCGTCGACCAGGAAGCGCTCGGCATTGTAGTAGGTATGCAGGCGCGCCGCCACGTCGTCGTGGAGGTAGTAAGTAAGGTAGTGGGGCGCGGCCTCGGAGGCGGCGCGCGCGAGCACGGCGGGAAATTCGGCGAGCGATTGCGCGAGCGCGGCCTCGTAGGGCGAAACGAGGGGCGCGAGGTCGGCGTTCGCGAGCGTGGCCGGGTCCCCGCCCCATTCCCGCAGAACGCTGCACACGCGCGCATGCGCGTACTGCACGTAGTACACCGGGTTCTCGTCGGACTGGCTCTTGGCGAGCTCGATGTCGAAGAGGAGCTCGGTCTCCAGCGTGCGCATGAGGAAGAAGTAGCGCACCGCGTCTCGCCCGACCTCGTCCACGAGGTCGCGCACCGTCACGTAGTCGCCGGCGCGCTTGGACATCTTCACTTCCTCGCCGCCACGGACGACCTTCACCATCTTGTGCAGCGCGTAGCCGGGATATCCCTCGGGAATGCCGATGCCGAGCGCCTGCAGGCCCGCGCGCACGCGCGAGACTGTCGAGTGATGGTCGGAGCCCTGCACGTTCAGCACGTGCGCGAAGCCGCGCCGGTACTTGTCCAGGTGATACGCGACATCGGGCACGAAGTACGTGTACGTGCCGTCGGATTTCCGCATCACGCGGTCCTTGTCGTCGCCGAAGTCGGTGGTGCGCAGCCAGAGCGCGCCTTCGCCCTGGTAGGTGTGCCCCGCCTTCTCGAGGAGGCGTACCGTCTCGTCGACCTTGCCGTCGGTGTAGAGGGAGCTTTCGAGGAAGTAGGAGTCGAAGTCCACGCCGAAGGCGCGCAGGTCGATGTCCTGCTCGTTGCGCAGGTACTGCACGGCGAACTTGCGGACCTGCTCCAGGTCCTCGCCCGCCGCGTCGCCGAAGTGCGCCGCCGCGTACTCCCGGGCGATCTCGCGGATGTACTCGCCGTGGTATCCGTCCTGCGGCATTTCCGCGGGGAGCCCGCGCTGCTCGCGCAGCCGCGCCTGCACCGAGAGGGCGAGGTTCGCGATCTGGTTGCCGGCGTCGTTGTAGTAGAACTCGCGCGTCACGTCCCAGCCCTGGCACTCGAGGAGCGACGAGATGGCGTCTCCCAGGGCCGCCTGGCGGCCGTGGCCCACGTGGAGCGGCCCCGTGGGATTGGCCGAGACGAATTCCACCATCATCTTCTGGCCGCCTCCCGCGTCGCTGCGCCCATAGGCCGCGCCTTCGCGATGGATCGCGGGGACGATCGCGAAGCGGGCGGTGCGGGAGAGGGTGAGGTTGATGAAGCCGGGGCCCGCGATGTCGGCCCGCTCGATCTCCGCGACCCGGCCCAGCGCGGCGACGATGGCCTCGGCGGCCTCGCGGGGCTTGCGGCCCACGCGCTTGGCGAGCTGCAGGGCCACGTTGGTGGCGAAGTCGCCGTGCTCGGGATTCCTGGGGCGGTCCAGCTCCACCACGGCGACCTCGGTGCCGGGAAACGCTGCGGCAACCGCATCCCGGACGAGGCCCGCGAGGCGTGTTTTCGAATCGGGGGGAGGCACGGAAGGAAACGACGTTGCAATCCTCCATTATACGGTGCCCGGCCTGCTAGACCTCCTGCGGATCCACGTCGAGGGACCAGCGCACGCGCCGCTCCTGGCTCGCGTCGAGCGAGGCCTTCCACCCGTTCAGGAACGATTGCAGGGTGGCGCGCGAGGCCGAGCGCAGCAGCAGCTGCGCGCGCTCGAAGCCGGCCTTTCGCTCGAGCGCCGGCGCGACCGCGTCGAACACGTCGACGGCGAGCTTCTCGCGGGCCGCGGCACGCTTCGCCGTGCGCGCCGCGTCCTTCACGAATGCCATCGCCTCGCCGGATTTCTTCGATTCGGCGCGCAGCAGCGCGAGGTACGAGAAGGGCGGGAAGCCCGCCATGCGGCGCTCTTCGAGCGAGGCGCGCGCGAAGCGCTCGTAGTCCTGGAGGGCGACGGCCGCGTAGAGCGGGTGCCCCGGGAAATCGGTCTGGAGCAGCACTTCGCCGCGCCGGTCGGCGCGTCCCGCGCGGCCGGCCACCTGCACGAGCTGCGCGAAGAGGCGCTCGGCGGCCCTGAAATCGGCGCTGAAGAGCGCGCTGTCGCAATCGAGCGCGCCGACGAGCGTGAGCTTGGGATAGTCGTGGCCCTTGGCGAGCATCTGCGTGCCGATGAGGATGTCCACCTCGCCCTCGCGCACCTTGCCGAGCACGCCGGCGAGCGCGCCGCGCCGCGCGGTGCTGTCCCGGTCGATGCGCTCGATGCGCGCCTCGGGGAACGCCTCGCGCAGCGCCTGCTCGACCCGCTGGGTTCCGTGCCCCACGGGCGCCAGGTCCGCCGCGCCGCAGTTGGGGCAGGCGACCGGGACGCGCTCTCGGTGGCCGCAGTGGTGGCAGCGCAGCTCCCGGGCCTCGCGATGCAGGACCAGGTTCGCGCTGCAGCGCCCGCAGGTCGAGTGCCAGGTGCACGCGCGGCAGAAGAGCACCGGCGCGTAGCCGCGGCGGTTCACGAACACCAGCGACTGTTCCTTCGCGGCCAGGCGCCGGCCGATCGCCTGCTTCAGCGCGAATGTGAGGCCTTCCTGGGGGCGGTCGGCGCGCGTGTCGACGGTCTTCACGTCCGGGAGCACGGCTCCGGCGATCGCGCGCTCGCCGAGGGTCGCGACCGCATAGTGCCCGTCGAGGGCGTGCTGGAAGCTTTCCAGCGAAGGCGTGGCCGAGCCGAGCACGATCGGGATGCCGAGGCGCTGGGCGCGCAGCACCGCCACGTCGCGGGCGGAATAGCGAAGCCCTTCCTGCTGCTTGTACGAGAGGTCCTGCTCCTCGTCCACGACGATGAGCCCCAGGTCGCGAAAGGGCATCAGCACGGCGAGCCGCGTGCCCAGCACGATGCGCGCGGCGCCCGATTGGGCGGCGAGCCAGCCCTGCGCGCGCTCGCCCTCGTTCAGGTGGCTGTGCGCGGGCGCGAGGTTCGCCTCGCCGAAGCGGGCGCGGATGAGGCCCTCGAGCTGGGGCGTGAGGCCGATCTCGGGCACGAGCAGCAACGCCTGCCGGCCGCGTTCGAGGGTTTCGGCGATGAGGCGCAGGTACACCTCGGTCTTGCCGCTGCCCGTCACGCCCCGCAGCAGCACGGGATGGAACCGGTCGAACCCCGCCAGGCAGGTCCGGACCGCGGCCTGCTGGGCCTCGGTGAGCCGGTGATCTGTCCCCTTTTCCGTGATAAAGGGCTCTGACCCCTTTTGGCGCAACGCCCTCCTGGAGACTTGCCTTAGCCGTTTGGGGAGGGCGGCGCCGGCGACTTCGCCCAGGGCGCGGTGGTAGTAGCGGGCGCAGAAATCGAAGAGCTCGAGGTCGGGGGGGGCCAGGGGCGGCACGTCGGGGACCACGCTTTCGATCGCCTTCAGCCGCCCTTCGGGGATTTCGGAGCGGGGAGCCCTTTCGATCGCGAGGCCCACCTTCCGGGACCGCCCGAAGGGCACCACGACGAGGCTTCCGGGCACGGGATCGAGGCCCTCGGGCACGCGAAAATCGAAGAGGCTTTCGAGCGGCATGTCGAGCGCCACGCGAACGATCGGAAGGCCCTTAACGGGCGTTGCCGACACTGTGGATAACTCTGTGAATACGTGCGTTTCGAAATGTCACTCGGCCGTCCGCGGCGCCGCGAGGCCTCCGGGTGCTGCATCGCATCAGGCCGTAAGGGGCTGTTTCACATGGATTTGTGGGGGAGGCGATCGAAGGCGCAATAAAAGCGCCGAAAAAAGCCCGAGATTGGGCGGCGTGTGAATAAGCAATCACATCCACGCAAATATTTTTCTTGACACGCTTCAGCCCTGGTGGGCCCCGGGGCGATGCGCATGCACCGCGTCGACCAGCGCTCCGACGTGCTCCGGCGGGGTGTGCTGCGAGACCCCGTGGCCCAGGTTGAAGACGTGGCCGGGACCCGGCCCAAAGGCGTCCAGGATGGCCCGCGCCTCGCGTCCGATGGCCTCCGGCGGGGCGAAAAGGACGTTGGGATCGAGGTTTCCCTGGAGCGCCACCCGGGCGCCCACCCGCTCCCGTGCCGTCGCGATGCTCGTGGTCCAGTCGATGCCCAGCGCGTCGGCGCCGCTCCCGGCCATGGCCTCGAGCCATTGGCCGCCGCCCTTCGTGAAGAGGATGCGCGGCACGATCCGCCCGTCGTTCGTGCGCGTGAGCCCCTCCAGCACGCGTTTCGAATAGGCGAGCGAGAACTCGTGGAACGCCGCGTCGGCGAGGACCCCGCCCCAGGTGTCGAAAAGCATCACCGCCTGGGCGCCGGCCGCGATCTGCGCATTGAGGTAGGCGGTGACCGCGCGCGCGTTCACGTCGAGGATGCGGTGCAGCAGCTCGGGCTGGGCGTACAGCATCGATTTCACGAGCCGGAAGTCGTCGCTGCCGCCTCCTTCCACCATGTAGCAAGCGAGCGTGAAGGGGCTGCCCGAGAATCCGATCAGCGGCACCTTCCCGTGAAGCTCGCGGCGCGTGAGCGCGATCGCGTCGAAGACGTAGGCGAGCTTCTCCAGGGCGGGCGGCTCCAGCGCGCGGATCGCGCGCTCGTCGCGCAGCGGCCGATGGAAGCGCGGCCCCTCGCCCTCGACGAAGTGCAGGCCCAGGCCCATGGCGTCGGGCACGGTGAGGATGTCGGAAAAGATGATCGCGGCATCGAGCGGGAAGCGCCGCAGCGGCTGCAGCGTCACCTCGCACGCGAGCTCGGGTGTCTGCGCGAGCTTGAGGAAGCTCCCGGCGCGCTTGCGCGTCTCGTTGTACTCGGGAAGGTAGCGGCCCGCCTGGCGCATGATCCAGACCGGCGTGTAGGGCGTCGCCTCGCGCATCAGGGCGCGAAGCAGCGTGTCGTTGCGCATGGGCGCGATTTTCTCACGCCGCCGTCAGAGCGAGCGGTCGAGGAAGGCGTGGATGGCCGCGTCGTAGCGCGGATCGACGGCAAGGTCGTTGTGGCCGTAGCCGTGCAGGACGAGCCGCTCGACGGGCCCGCCCCAGAGGCCGGCGAGGCGCTCCGAATGCGACGGCGGGACAAGCGTGTCCGCATCGCCGATCAGCACGAGGAGCGGCATCCGAAGCCCCGGAGCCCGCCCCGCCGAGTCGAAGGGGTGGCGGATCAGCTGGGCCACGGGAAGCCACGGGTAGTGGGCCTGCGCGACCTCGAGCGCGCTCGCGAAGGGCGAGGTGAGGAGCACGCAGCGCGGCGGCCGCGCGGATGCGACCTGCACCGCGACGCCGGTGCCGAGGCTTCGCCCGTGGATCGCGATGCGGCTCGCGTCGATGTCGGCGCGCCTCGCGGCCCAATCGACGATGGCGATGCCGTCGGAGACCAGCGCCTTCTCGGAAGGCGATCCGGCGCTGTCGCCGTAGCCGCGGTAGTTCACGAGGAGGACCGCCCTCGGCCCGTAGGTGTCGGCGGCCGTGCTCGCGAAGGCGGTCACCTCCTCGGCGTTGCCGCCGAAGTAGACGACGAGCGGGGGCTTCGCGGCGGGAGGCGCCACGAGGACGCCCGCCAGCGTGATCCCATCGGCCATGCGAAGGCGCACCTCTTCCAGCTTCCAGCCGGGCGGAGCCGCCGGCGGCGCGGCCACGGCGCGCGGATAGAAGAGGAGCTTCTCCTGGAAAGCCCACGTGAGGAGCATCGCGGCGGCATAGCCGACCACCGCGACGAGGGCGAAGAGCGTGAGGGCCGTGATCGGGCGGCCCGTCAACGGGGAAGGTCTGAGCTTCCCATCAGGAAAGCGTCGACCTCGCGCGCGCACTGGCGCCCCTCGCGAATCGCCCAGACCACCAGCGACTGGCCGCGGCGCATGTCGCCGGCGGCGAATACCTTCGGGACGCTGGTGGCATAGCAGCCGGCCCCGTCGGTGGCGGCGCGCACGTTGCCGCGCGCGTCCTTCTCCACGCCGAGCTCGTCGATCATGCCCTCGTGCACCGGGTGGACGTAGCCCATCGCGAGGAGCACGAGCCCGGCCGGCAGCGTGAACTCGCTGCCCGCGACCTCGCGCATCTTCATCGCGCCCTTCTCGTCCCTCACCCACTCGACGTGGCAGGCGGTGAGGCTTTGCACCTTGCCGTCCTTGCCCTTGAACGACTTCGTGGCCACGGCGAAATCGCGCTCGGCGCCTTCCTCGTGCGAGGAGGACGTGCGCAGCTTGAGCGGCCAGTACGGCCACGTGAGCGGCTTGTCCTCCTGCTCGGGCGGCTGGGGCATGAGCTCGAAGTTCACCACGGAGGCCGCGCCCTGGCGGATCGAGGTGCCGATGCAGTCGCTGCCCGTGTCGCCTCCGCCGATCACGATCACGTGCTTGCCCGTGGCGAGGACCTGGTTCGCGACCGCGTCGCCCGCGACCTTGCGGTTCTGCTGCGGCAGGAAATCCATCGCGTACATGACGCCCGCGAGCTCGCGCCCGGGAACGGGAAGGTCGCGCGGCTTCTCGGATCCGCCGGTGAGCGCGACGGCATCGAATTTCTCGAGCAGCTCACGCGCCTTGACGGTCACTCCGACGTGCGCGTTGGTGCGGAACGTCACTCCCTCCGCGGCCATCTGCTCCACGCGCCGGTCGATGAGGTGCTTCTCCATCTTGAAGTCGGGAATGCCGTAGCGGAGCAGCCCGCCGATCCGGTCGTTCTTCTCGAAGAGCGTCACGTCGTGGCCGGCGCGCGCGAGCTGCTGCGCGCAAGCCATGCCCGCGGGCCCTGAGCCCACCACGGCGACCTTCTTCCCGGTCTTGCGGGGCGGCAACTGCGGGACGACCCAGCCCTCGGCGAAGCCCTTGTCCACGATCGCCTGCTCGATGGACTTGATGGTGACCGGGTCGTTGTTGATGTTGAGGACGCACGCCGCCTCGCACGGCGCCGGGCACACGCGGCCGGTGAACTCCGGGAAGTTGTTGGTCGAGTGCAGGACTTCCAGCGCCGAGCGCCAGTTGTTGCGGTACACGAGGTCGTTCCAGTCCGGGATGATGTTGTTCACCGGGCAGCCGGTCTGGCAGAACGGGATGCCGCAGTCCATGCAGCGCGCGCCCTGGCGGCTCATCTCCTCGTCGGGGAGCGCCCGCACGAACTCCTTGAAGAAGCGCACGCGCTCGACGACCGGCGTGTAGGCACGGTCGCGCCGCTCGATTTCCATGAACCCGGTTATCTTTCCCATGACCCCTTGTCACTCCCGCGGAGGCGGGAATCCAATCTAGTTGCGCATGCGTTCCGGTTGGCTTCCCGTCTCCACGGGAATGACCCGTGCCTGCTCCTGCGCCATCTCGCCCAGCGCACGACGGTACTCGAGCGGCATCACCTTCACGAACTTCGGCAGGTACGCGGCCCAGTTCTCGAGCACGCGGCGCGCGCGCTCGCTGCCGGTGTAGAGCAGGTGGCGCTGGATGAGGCCCTTCAGCGTCGCGTCGTCGTGGCCCGCGAGGTGGTCGATCTTCACCTTGCCGTGGGTCTCGAGCTCCGCGGTGGCGCCGTCGGCCGCGGCCGCCGTCTCCTCGTCGGGGATGGGCTCGAGGTCCACCATCGCGAGGTTGCAGCGCTGCGTGAAATCGCCCTCCTCGTCCAGGACGTAGGCGATGCCGCCCGACATGCCGGCGGCGAAGTTGCGACCCGCTGTGCCGAGCACCACGACCGTTCCGCCCGTCATGTACTCGCAGCCG
>Ga0134125_10002258_pt1 | contig 22962 bp, 30 predicted proteins | sample KB31751_FD_96464 | JGI IMG/M metagenome (GOLD analysis project Ga0134125, IMG submission 96464) | Terrestrial soil microbial communities with excess Nitrogen fertilizer from Kellogg Biological Station, Michigan, USA - KB3-175-1 | ecosystem: Environmental > Terrestrial > Soil > Unclassified ... | reverse complement strand
TTCTGCTACTGCTACTCGTCACTGCTGTCATCTCGTTTTTTCTCGGCGAACGCACCGACTCAGTGATCATCGGGCTGATCCTCGCGGTGAGCGTGGGCTTGGGGTTCGCCAACGAATACCGCGCCGAGCGAGCCGCTGAAGCGCTGCACTCCGCCGTCCGGCACACGGTGGTGGCGGTGCGCGGCGGCCAGCCCGTCGAGGTGGACGTCACCGAGCTGGTCCCCGGTGACGTGGTGCATCTGCAGCTCGGTGCCGTGGTGCCGGCCGATCTGCGGTTGATCGAGGCCACCGGCCTGGAATGCAACGAAAGCGTGCTGACCGGCGAGACCGCGCCGGCGGAAAAGGGCACCGCCGCGGTCAGCCCGGGCACGGTGCTGGCCGAGCTCAGTTCCTGCGTGTTCATGGGCACGGTCGTCGCGAGCGGCAGCGGGGTCGGTGTCGTGGTGGCCAGCGGTGGGCGCGCCGAGTTCGGCCGGATCGCGCTGGGCCTGGGCCAGCGGCAGCCCGAGACCGAATTTCAGGCTGGGCTGCGCCGGTTTTCGGTGCTGCTGCAGGTAGCGCTGGTGCTCACCACGTTCATTTTCGTGACCAACCTACTGCTGGCGCGCCCGCTGCTCGATTCGCTGCTGTTCTCCCTCGCGATTGCTGTCGGCATCACCCCGCAGCTGCTGCCGGCCGTGGTGAGCACCAGCCTGGCCACCGGGTCGCGGCGCCTGGCGCAGCAAAAGGTCCTGGTCAAGCGCCTGGTGTGCATCGAGGACCTCGGAGACCTCGATGTGCTGGTCACCGACAAGACCGGCACGCTGACCGAGGGCCGGATCACTCTGCGCGCCGCACTCGATCCGGCCGGGCACCAGTCCAGGGACGTGTCAAGGCTGGGCCTGCTGGCGACCGAGACCGTCCGGGTCGGCGGCAACCCGATGGACGCCGCACTGTGGGAGGCCGCTGACCCCCCGACGTCGGGGTGCACCCGGTTGGCGTGGGTCCCTTTCGACCACGAGCGGCGGATGACCTCAGCGCTCGTGCAAGCCCCAGGCGGCGACCGGTTGATCGTCGCCAAGGGCGCCCCGGAGTCAGTGCTGGCCCGGTGCCGCTCGGTACCGCCGGCAACGGAGGCGACCCTGCAAGCCCAGTTCGCGGCCGGTGGACGGGTTGTCGCGGTGGCCAGCCGCCCGGCACCCGACTGCACCGCAATCGCCGCATCCGACGAACACGACCTGATCCTGGCGGGCTTTCTGGTGTTTCTCGACCAGCCCAAAACCGGCGCCGCCGACGCGCTGCGCCGGCTGGCCGAGCTCGGCATCACGGTCAAGGTAGCCACCGGCGACAACCCGCTGGTTGCCGAGAAGGTCTGGGCGGACCTGGGCCTGCGTTCCGGTGGCACGCTCACCGGCGCCGACATCGATGCCCTGGACGACGGCGCGCTTGCTGCGGCGGCCGAGTCGGCGACGATCTTCGCGCGGATCTCGCCCGAGCAGAAAGCCCGGTTGATCCGGTCGCTGCGCCGGCGTGGGCGCGCTGTCGGATTCCTCGGCGACGGGGTGAACGACGCGCTTGCCCTGCACGCCGCAGACGTGGGGCTTTCCGTTGACACCGCCACCGACGTCGCCAAAGACGCCGCCGACGTGCTGCTGCTGGAAAAAGATCTCGACGTGCTTGTCGGCGGCGTCGCCGAAGGTCGGCGGATCTTCGCCAACACCATCAAATACGTGCTGATGGGCACGTCGAGCAACTTCGGGAACATGTTCAGCGCCGCAGCCGCCGCCGCGGTGCTGCCGTTCCTTCCGATGCTGCCCTCCCAGATCCTGCTCAACAACCTGCTCTACGACGCCAGCCAACTCACCATCCCTACCGACCGGGCCGACGCCGAGCAGCTGCGCGCGCCGTCGCACTGGGACCTTCCCATGATCCGCCGGTTCATGCTGTTCTTCGGCCCCGTCAGCTCCCTGTTCGACTTCCTCACCTTCGGGATCATGATCGGCCTGTTTCACGCCGGCCCGGACCTGTTTCGCTCCGGCTGGTTCGTCGAGTCTCTGGCCACCCAGACACTGGTCATCTTCGCGATCCGCACCCGCCGGGTGCCGTTCCTGCGCAGCCGGCCCAGCATGCCGCTACTGGCAGCGGCCCTGGCAGTGGTGGCGCTCGGAACCGCGCTGCCGCTTTCTCCGCTGTCTGCCGAGCTGGGGTTCCGGGCCCTGCCGATTGGCTTCTTCGGCACCCTCGGTGGCCTGGTCGTGATCTACCTGATCCTGATCGAATTCGCCAAACGGGCGTTCTTCGCCGAGCGGTCCGCCTCGCCGGCTCGCCGGCAGCGTGGCGCCGGGCACCGGGTGCACCGCCGGGCGAGTCGATTCACGCACGCCGGGCGGCTCTAAGCTGCCCACCGTCCGTGACCTGAGGACCTCACATGCGACCGGGGCGTGCCACGCAGCGCCTCGAGCCGCTGGTGGTACTTCTGCTCGTCGATCTCGCCACGCGCGAAGCGTTCGGCCAGCAGGTGCTCAGAGGTGTCCCGGGACGTGGTCGACCGGTCACCGCTGGCCAGATAACGAAACAACCCGATCAACCCGAGGATGATCAGCCCCCAGAACAGCACCATATTGATAGCCATGGTGACGTAGCCCCAGCCGTCCATGGAATTGGGTCTCGAAGGGCGCCCGTTTTTCTCCCCGTTGCTGCACTCGACAGTTTTCCTGCTGATCCGAAAGAGTTCGGTCGTTATCGGCAGGCAGGCAGGAAAACGGTAAGTAAGAGCAAATTCGAGATCGAGACATGCCATAGCCCGGCGATCAGGATCGCAGCGGCGAGAGCATGGCCAGAAAGACGCTGGTGTTTCACAGCTGGCTCCTTTCGTCCTGCAGCGTGCCGATCTCCACGGCGCGTGCGATGTCAGTGCCAGTGAGGACCCCGATCACCTGGTCATCCGCTACTACGACGGCGAGCGCACCACTGCCCACGATGGGCGTGCTTCGCAGTACCTGCTCTAGTGCCAGGTCGGGGGTCAACGAGTTCACCGGATAGCGGGTGGGCCAACTGCCGTACCGGAACATTGCGGCGGTCGGCTGGCGGGCAGCTGGTGAGGTCGACGATCGACCACACCCGCGAGCCGCCCGTCGATGTCGACGAGAGGGAACTGCCGGTAGTGCCGGCCGGACTCGCCGAGCAGGTGGTCGATAAGTGCCTGCACAGTCCACCACCCGGACGTGACCGCAGGTGGAGCAGACATGACGTCCGCGACCCGCAGCCCAGCCAGCCGCCCCACGACGACAGCGGCTGCGCGCTCCGCGCTGGCCGACCCGGCGAGAAACCAGCCGACAAGCAGCAGCCACAACCCGTCCAGGTGCCCATGAAGCGCCAGCAAGACCCCGTGCCAGCGAGCAGCGCGCCAAGAACCTGACCGGAGGTCGTTGCTGTCTGGGTGGCGCGATCCCGGTCGCCGGTGTGCCGCCACAGCAGCCCGTGCAGTACCCGCCCGCCGTCCAGCGGTGTTCCCGGCAGCAGGTTGACACCCCCAGCAGAACATTCATCGTGGCCAACCACGACAGCGTGGCCACCAGTCCGGTGGGGACGGCGACCTCGCGCGCGACCATCAGCGCCGACCAATGCATCCCCACCGGTATTCCGGATACCCGGCCGAGTGGAATCGTGGACCTCACGGCACACCTCCTCCGTCACGCAAAGTGACCCGTGTGCACCATGCTGATCCCCTCGTGCGGACGGACCAGTGCCCAACGACGGTTGGCACCGGGACCGACGGTGCGCCCCCACTGCGCTCACCGCTCGCCGGGGACCGATTCACGCCCCGATGTTCGTTCCGGCCGCCCACCGGCTGCCTTACTCACCGCCGCCATTGCTATTGGGCTCGGGTCGGACAATGACGACTGGACACGGCGCGTGGTGCAGCAGAGCGTGGCTCACCGAGCCCAGCAACAGGCCAGAGAACGTACCCCGACCGCGGGAACCGACGATCACGAGTTGCGCGCCCCGCGCCTGCTTAAGCGGCCGGTGTACCGGACGGTCCCGGGTGACAATGCGCTGCACCGGTACGTCTGGGTACTCCTCGCCCCAACCGGCTAGGCGCTCCGCCAACACCTCACGTTCTTCAGCCTCGATGGCGTCCCAGTCGAGCAGAGAATCCAGCGCTGGATCGACGAGCGAGTCCCACCATGTATGCACCGCGACCAGCGGCACCCGGTGCGCATTGGCGGCGCTGAAAGTGAAGGCGATCGCGGCTTCGCTGTTCGGGGTGCCATCCACCCCGACCACCACCGGCAGCTGGCCCAAGGCATCCAGTGGCTCGGCGCCGCGGACGACGACGACCGGGCAGGCGGCGTGCGCCGCTAGCGCAACGGTTACGGAGTCAAGCAGCAAACCGGCGACACCGCCGAGGCCGCGGTGGCCCAGCACCAGCAGCTGCGCGCGTCTCGACTCAGCCTCCAGAATCGGGATCGGGATCGGGTAGCCAGCCTCTACCTGCTGCTCGAGCTCGACACCGAGGGCCGCGGCAGCAGCCGCGTCGGCCGCCGCGGAAACCTGCTCGTGGGTGGCCCGCAGAAGCACCTCTTGGTAGTCGCGAACCCCAGCCCAGGATCACCAATGTGCCGGGTGTTCGGCCAGCTGAACGCATGGACAAGCCGCAACGACAGGCGCCGGCGACTTGCCTCCCGGGCGGCCCACCGGACCGCCGTGAGCGCCGATTGGGACCCATCAACCCCGACAACAACCGCCCGCCGGGTCTGCTGTGCCTGCATCGCATCCCTCCTCGCGGGTGTGCTGGTTCCGACGCTTGCACCAGCCGAGCACGTGCGGCAGTGGCTGCGGGCCTGAAACGCCGGAGGCGTTCGGCCCTACTTGCCCCGCCGTCCGTTCCTGCCAAGGCAGGCGGTGATCCGATCGCAACGGCACGGACGAAGGTTCCGCTCCGGGGGACCAATGCCCCTGCCTCCCGCGCGACCAAGCCGCGACACTCGGGATAGCTCTACTCGGGACGCGTAGACAAACAGAGACGACCATGAGCCAGCCCACCGGCCTTGCCGAGGCGGTCGAACACGCGCTACGCGCCCCTTCGGTGCACAACACCCAGCCCTGGCTGTGGCGCATCGGCCCCGGAGTCGTCGAATTGCACGCCGACTGGACCCGACACCTGGCAGCCACTGACCCTGACCGTCGCGATGTCCTGCTGAGCTGCGGCGCCGCGCTGCACCACCTGCAGGTGTCCCTGGGTGCCCGCGACATTGCCGCGCACGTGGACCGGCTGCCCGACCCCGAAAATCTCGATCACCTGGCCACCGTCGTGGTCCAACCGGGCACCGCAGTGCGCATAACGCCGCCCTGGCACCGAGTATCGACCGCCGGCGGACCGATCGGCGCCGGATGAGCCACCGGGTGGTGCCGTCAAGCCACATCAGGAGCATTGCGGAGCACAGTCAGGCCCTCGAGGGCGACGTCACCCGGCAGGAGCTCCAGCACCAGGTGCTCCACATTCCCGAGCACCCACAACTGATCATCCGGATCGGCTGGCCCACCACCGCGGCCGCTGAGCTGCCACCGACTCCCCGACGCGATCTTCGCTCCGTTCTCCTGCCCTCCTCCTGACTGGTAGGCAGGAAAATCCGTGCGTTCGGCGAAAGTGAAGGTCTTTATTCGGGACTCGGAGTTATTGGCTACGGCCCGGGCGGGACCACGGGCAGAGACGTCATGTCGGCCAGCGGGTAAACCTCGAAGTCTGAGAAGACGACGAAAGCCGGCGGTACTATTCCGGTCAGTGCTCAGCTGTTGCTTGTGGTCTCTGCAGCGATGGGCAGCTCGATGCAGTCCGACTCGCAGCCTCGGCCGGTCGCAGTGGCCTGAGGCGGCGCCGGCCGGTGCAGCACTGCCCGGGTGGGAGTGATGGCCAGCTTATCTTCCCGCATCGATCCGACACCGTCCACGATCAATGAGTAATCACTCGGATCCGTGGGTGGCCACACCAAGGTGACCAAGGGATGGGCGGCGAGGTTAGCGTGTGTCTTCCGACCTAGATCTTCAATAACCAGTGTGTCGTTGGCAAGCGTGGAGTGCACAGCTACAACATGTGCACGCTCATTGTCTCCAACGGTTAACAAGTACGCGAAGTGATACCGCGTCAAAGTGTCCGCCAATCGCTGCAGCGATACGTCGATGCTCATGACCGCACCTGTACGTTCCTTCCTATCCTCGTCGAGGATGCCCGTTGCACACCTGGCAACGATGCTCCGCTGCTCCTGGTCTGGCCAGGGCCGTTCGTCCTGCTTCGATGGAGTCGACGGGCCATGGCAGGCCCGGACCAGGGCAAGGATGATGTAGCCGTGTACCTGGCGAAGGAAGGTTGTTGATGACCGCAAGTGAAGACCGTCCCGAGCTGCGGGTGCTCAGCGCTGACGACTGCTACCGGCTGTTGGCCACCCAACAGATAGGACGTCTGGGCGTCAATGCCGAGCATTATCCCCTCATCTTTCCGGTGAACTACGCCATCGATCAGGCCGGCGTGATCGTGATACGCACAAACGCCGGCACGAAGCTTGCCGCGGCCGACCATGCGAACGTGACGTTCGAGGTCGATCAGATCGATCAGCAGACGCGCAGTGGCTGGAGCGTGCTGGTGCGCGGCCTCGCCGAAGAAGTGACCAGCGAGCACAGGGCCGAGTTAATTGAACGGACCAAGGCCAGTGGCGTGGAGCCGTGGGCACCTGGCCACCGCGGGCACTGGATGCGCCTGATCCCCCATTCGATTAGTGGCCGCTGGATCGTACCGGGGGAGCTACCCCCAGTCTTTGAGCCCGGTGCCTACCTGTAATCGCTGGTAAATTCGCTAGGCGCCGCTGCAAACAGGCCGCACCTCGACCGCAGAGGACCTTAGGATCTATTCGCCGACCGGTATCTGTGGAATCTCGATGTGGCATTGGAGGCTGATTACCAACCCCGCCTGAAACGAGGACGAAGCTCACCGGCAGCGTACAAGCACGGAGTGCTCAGCGCGGCCCGGTTACGCGGCCACCCCGCCCTGCGCCGCCAACGAATCTGGAGATGGCTGGCAGCTCACCAACCAGGTCGGAACCGCGTTAGTTTTTGTGGATTTTCACCGTGACGTTCATTCCGGGAACGAGGGTGAGGTTCTTCGGGTCGGCAATTGTGATCTTCACTGGGATCACCTGTGTGAGTTTCTGGAAGTGCCCGGTGGTGTTGTCCTGGGGAAACGGGGCGAATACGCCAGCAGAGCTGCCTTGGATCTCGCGGACATAACCGGTGAAGGTGATACCGGGGTAGGCGTCGACGGTGATGTCGACCTGCCGGCCAAGGCGAACGTCTCCGATGGCTGTGTCATCAACTCGGGCGGTCACGAAGATGGCGGACAGATCGTAGGCGACAGCCAGCTGGGTACCGGTGGTGACGAGGGCTCCTTCGATCCCGTTGTCGAGTGCGACGGTGCCGTCGGCGGGCGCCCGGATGACCTTTTGTGGTTGCCCGAAGCTGTCCCGGATTTGGATGCGCCCGATGGTCTCATCCTTGCGCAGGGTGCTGCCCTGAGTAGCGCGCCAGCCGATGAGAGTGCCACCGGCGGGAGCGATGATCGGGAGCTTGTCGCCGTCGATCTGGGCGTTGTCGGTGTAGACGTAGCCGCGGGCTTGGAGGAGATAGCTCGCTACCAGGGCGCCGCCGGCGAGAAGCGCGACCAGCGGGATGACCAGTAGGGCTCGGCGCGTGGAGCGCCTGAGCGCACCCGTGCGCCGTCGCAGGGTGGACGCGGCCAGCGCCAGTGCGATGATCGCGGTACCGGTCATGATGCCCGTGTCGCATAGCAGCGTGCCGGTGACCAGCGAGGTCTTGCCCACCTCGCCCAGGGCCTCGATGACGTAGGTCAGCGGTAATGCGTTGCTGATCGTTTGTAGCCAGTCGACCATCTGCTCGCGGGGGACGAACAACCCGCCGAGCAGGATCTGGGGCATGACGACCGCGGGCATGAACTGCACCGCCTGGAACTCGCTAGTGGCAAACGCGCTGCTGAGCAGGCCCAGCGCCATGCCAACGACGGCGCTGTCGATCGCGATCCCGACGACCAGCCAGGGACTTCCGGGCGTCTCCAGGTTCAGCAGCCAGTAGGCGGTCGCGCAGGTGACTGCGGCCTGGGCCGCTGCGGCGAGGGCGAAGGCGATGCCGTAGCCCAGCAACAGGTCCAGTTTGGACATCGGTGTGGTCAGCAACCGCTCCAGGGTTCCGCTGGTCCGTTCCCGCAGCATGGCCACACTGGTGATCAGGAACATGGTGGTGAACGGAAAGATCCCGAGCAGCAGCAGCGCGACCCGGTCGAACGCGGGCCGGGAATCAAACATCTGGTTTGTCAACACCAGCAGCAGACTGGGAATGATCAGCATGAGAGCCACCGTGCGGTGGTCGCCACGTAGCTGCGCCAAGACCCGGCGTGCGGTCGCGCCGGTGATCCGGGCAGAGACTAGGTGCGTCACCGCGCCGCCTTTCGGCGCACCGTCTCGCCCCGCGGAGTGCGGGTGTACGTGGGGAGACCGCCGAGTTCGGCGTGCCGGATCAGGCGTAGGAAGGCCTCTTCCAGGTCATCTGTGCCGGTCGCGGTACGTAGAGCCTGCGGTGTGTCGTCAGCGACAAGACGCCCGTCACGCATCAGCAGCAGCCGGTCGCAGCGGCTGGCCTCGTCCATGACATGGCTGGAAACAAACAGCGTGGTACCCGTGGCAGCCAGAGCATGGAAGCGGGCCCACAGATCCTGACGCAATACCGGGTCCAGGCCCACGGTCGGTTCGTCGAGGACGAGAAGTTCGGGAGCGGCTAACAGCGCACACGCCAGCGATACCCGCGCCCGTTCTCCCCCCGACAACGTGCTCACCTTCTGCCCGGCGCGGTCGGCGAGGGCCACGTCGGCCAGTGCCTGGTCAGCGGCGGCGCGTGAAGTGCCGTGAACCGCGGCGAAATAGCAGACGTTGTCCCGCGCCGACAGGTCGGTGTAGATCGAGGAGGCCTGGGTGACATACCCCACGCGATGGCGAAGTACTGCTGATCCAGCCGGCATCCCGAGCACCCGGATCTCACCGGAGCTGGTCTGTTGGACCCCGACCACGCAGCGCATCAGCGTGGTCTTGCCGCAGCCACTGGGCCCCAGCAACCCCGTCACCTGGCCTGAGGGTACGGCGAAGGTGAGACCGTGCAGGATGCGTTGGCCACCGAGGACGACCACCAGGTCGCGAACCTCGATTGCTCCAGTCACGGCCGTCCTCCCCGGTGTCCACAGTTTCCATTTCCGCCGAACTTTGCCACCCCGGCGCGCATCAGGTCGATCCAGATATCACGGAATATCGCGGCGATCGCGCAAAACAGCGGGCTCCTGTCCTAATTAGCCTGTTTCGAGCGGCGACTGCCAGTGTGCTTATGCCTGACTCGGGAGGTAAAGAGCACGAAGACCCTCATCACAGTGCTATCTGAACCTGGCAGTCGGGTCGGGCTACCGGTACCGCATGGGCCAGGTCACAAGCTGGTGCGCGCCTCCTGGGGTCACCTCGTTGTCTGACGCATCTCGCAGCGGCCAAGGGCGGGAAGCCGCGCTTGGTCAGGCCTTGGGTCTCTATTCCGTTAGCTGGTGGGCAAAGCCGTGCGTCTACTGTCCTGGCTGATTCCCGGCGAGATGCGGGTCTTCCGCACCGCTGAGTTAAACGCAGCCAAGCTGTGGGTGGTCGGTTCGGCCCAGCTTCCACGCGACTGTTAAGTGTGAAGGTGGTCCGTGATGGCATCGTGACGCTGGCCGGCAGTGTGGAGCAGAAAAACACTGTCCCGATTGCCGGGCGGTTCATTCGCCGGGTCGACGGTGTGGTCGATGTGATCAATCACCTGACGTATCTCGTGGATGACGACCGGACCGTCCGTCACTGAATCTCTATTCATTGGCATCAATCGTGCGGATTGCCGTGGCACACAACGACTGGGCAAGTCGCATGGCGTACCACCGCTTGGCTGACCGAGCCGAGAAGTAGTCGGGCGACACCGCCGCGACCGCGGGGACCTACGACGATTATCCGTGCCTGGCGTCCTAGCTCGATGAGGGCTGCAGCGGGTCGTTCGTGGATGACCTGACGCTCAACAACGATATCGAGATATTTCTCCTGCCAGCTCGCGAGCTGTTCGGCGAGCATGCGGTACCCTGCGGCCTCAATCTCGTTGACAGGCAGGGCTTCGGCTGGGGCGATCGGGGAATGCAGCACGCCGAGATCGTCCCAAGCGTGCACGGCCCACAGGACCGCACCTGCACGCGCGGCCGCCTGGAATGCATAGCCCAATGCTTGTTCGCTCGCTGTTGATCCGTCCAAGCCGACGACGACCGGGCCGGCGGTATCCCCTTGTCCGTGCACCACGACAACCGGGCACGAGGCATGCTGGGTGACAGTAGCGCTGGTCGAGCCCAGCAACATCCCGGCGAAACCACCTAACCCACGAGACCCTATGACAAGCTCATACGCATGTTCTGCCTCGGCGAGTAGCCGCTCCCGAGGATCACCGGTGAACAGGTGCACCTGCGCCTGTATCCCCGGTGCGGCGAACTCGGCTGCTTCTTGAGCTTCCTGTAGCCATCGGCGGCCCTGCTCATGCATTTCTTGTGTCCAGTTTGCTCTCAAACCAGCCGGCACTGGATAGCTGACCAGTGGCCATTCCAAGGTATGCACAAAGGAAAGGGGGCACTGTGTACTTCGTGCCTCGACCGCTGCCCAGCGAACGGCATCGAGAGCCGCCTGAGACCCATCGACCCCGACGACCACAGAGCCCGGCGCGCTAGTGGTATTCACGCTGGACTCCTTCTGCGCTACCGAACCACAGTAACAGCGCCACCCCAACAGCGTGGAGCAACGCAGCCGCCCGAATCTGGCGGCGATGGTCGGACAGGAATGCGGCAATTGTGCTCGGAGAGTCGCTCATTGCGGGCACACTGCTGCTCTGCACCAGATGGGCAATGATTGCCGACACCACCGCCCCCAAACCGGCTAGACCACCACAGCGAAGCTCATGACCTTTCCCCATAGGAACCACCTCCTGAGACACAACAGCTTCGCTGCAGACGTTGGTCCCTCCGGTATGTAACCTCTAGGACCGCGGGTCCTGGAGAAAGGGGTCTTTCTGCCTCTTTGTCACTGCTGATGGGCCGCACATGCCACGATTGGCGAAAATTATGGCGACGATCCGCAGATACCGCTACGCCGGCTGGTGGCGCAGGAGTTGATGCCGCCAGCCTTGTGGCGCCGGTGGGGATCAGACGAACCTGCCTAGTAGCCCTCTGTTCGGTCACCGTGCACCATGAACGGCGTGGATCAGGAAAAAGAGGGTGCCGTCACGGTGCGGGTGTTCCTGCTGGATGATCACGAAGTGGTTCGGCGGGGGTTGCGTGACCTACTCGAAGGCAGCGGCGGCATCGAAGTCGTCGGAGAAGCCGGGCGAGCCGACGAGGCACTGCGCCGCATCCCGGCCGTGCGGCCTGACGTGGCGGTGCTCGACGCTCAGCTGCCCGACGGCAGCGGCATCGAGGTCTGCCGGGAGATCCGGTCGTCGCTGCCCTCGGTCGCGTGCTTGATCCTGACTTCCTACGACGACGATGAAGCGCTCTTTGCTGCCATCATGGCTGGGGCCGCGGGATATGTGCTCAAGCAAATCCGCGGGACCGACCTGGTCGATGCGGTGCACCGGGTGGCGCGGGGGCAGTCCCTGCTGGATCCGGCGGTCACCGCCACTGTGCTCGCCCGATTGCGAGAGGGCCCGCCCGCGACTGACCCGCGGTGGGAGGCGCTGTCTGAGCGCGAGCGCGCGGTGTTGGCGCTGATCGCCGATGGCTTGTCCAACCGGGAGATCGGTGCCCGGCTGTACTTGGCAGAGAAGACCGTCAAAAACCACGTCTCGCGGCTTCTCGCCAAGCTGCAGATGCAGCGGCGCACGCAAATCGCCGTGTTCGGGGCAGCGATGCGTGAGCAGGGCGCGCTGCCACCGCCGCAGCAGCACTAAAGCGACGACTTTCGTCCTGCTTAGCCTCGACCTGGGGCCCTTTCGCGGTGGCTGCGTCCGATGACACGTTGGCCATAACAGGAAGTCACCGTGGTGAGGTCGGGACATGATCGCAAACAAGCGTTGGCTCGTCGATATCGAGATCGACGAGCATGAAGGCAGGACCCGCGCGTTGGCGTGGCTACACAACCGCGATGAGACTGCTCTGATCGGAGTGGGGCTCGCCCAGCTCAATCCCGCGGATCGCGACATGCCAGAGATCGGTGACGAGCTGGCCGTGGCTCGCACGCTGTCCGACCTGGATCATCAGCTTCTGGACGCCGCAGCAGGCGATATCGAGCAGATTACCCACCAGCCGGTGCACCTGAGCCGGTGACAACGCCAATAGCGACACGAGGAGGACTGCAGTGACCGAGTCGAATAGCGGCAGGGACCGCGTCGTCGTCGGGGTCGATGGGTCACCGAGCAGCCTGATGGCGCTCGATTTCGCCTTCGACGAGGCTAAGCATCGAGGTACCGGGTTGCTCGTCGTGTCTGCTTTCGACCTTCCGGATGTGTGGTCGCTGACGTACGGGTTGCCGGTGAGCTGCACGGTGGAGGAGATACAGCACAGCGTGCTGCAGAACACCCGCAGGTTAGTCGCCGAAGCACTCGGCAACAGGATGACCGCCGACGGTGCTCCGGACGTTGAGGTCGTGGCCCAAGGTGGGGCTGCGGCGCATGTACTGGCGTCTGCCGCGGTCGGCAGCCCGCTGCTGGTGGTGGGGAGCCGGGGCCTGGGGGGCTTCCGGCGGATGTTGCTCGGCTCGGTGAGCTTGGCCTGCGTGCTGCACGCGCTCTGCCCGGTCACCGTGGTCCGTTCGGCAGCCGATCAGGACCGTGCAGCGAGCTCCGAGCTGTCCGCCGCTCCCGCCGCGATCCTGTGACACCGATGTCTGGCGCGACTCGGCCGGTGACCACCCGGTCGACTTCAGCACAGGATCTTGGCGCGGTACCGGTGACTGCGGTGATGGTCCGTGACGTGCCGGTGGTCGATGGTCAGGATCCGGTGGTCGAGGTATGGCAACGCCTGCATGACCTCGACAGCCCGATGGCTGTGGTCTGCGACGGGACCCGGATTGTCGCGGTTGTCTCCCAGCGCACTTTGGCGATGTGGTGGCCTTCCGGCGGGCCCTGCGAGAATGGTGGCCGCCGGGTGCGAGATGTCATCGACCCCGGCATCCCGACCGTGCACCCCCATACCACTGTGCGCGAGGCCGCTGAGCTGATCAACAACTTCGGGCTCGAAGGGGTGCCGGTGGTGGCCGCCGGCGGGGCGCTGCGCGGTCTGGTCACGCCGACCGAACTGATCCGCCTGCTGGCCGAGGCGACACCGGATGGCCCGGTCGCCGCCCCGAAGGGCTGATCGAATCGCCAGTGGCCTCTGAAGCTCACGAGTCCGCCTGCCGAATGATGGTGATCTTTCCTGGATGGAGGGGCAGGCGCCGGCCGGTGACCTCGGCTGCCGCGATGCGGACGAACACGCGATCGGGCAAGGAGACCCAGGGAGCCAGGTGGAGCCGTTCGATACGGTGAACCTGTGCTGGATCGGTGATCACCTCAGAACATCCGATAACCAGCACGCTCCACCCCGCCTGCAGGGCCAGCTCCACGTCATCAACTTCGAAGGTGAGGGTCCGACCTTCGCGGACGGCGTCGAGCTTGTCACCTTCACTGGTACTGAAGACGATGGTGTCGGAGTCCACGACGAAGTTCACCGGCAGGATCATGGCGCGGTCCTCCGGCGTCGTCCATCCGACGCGTCCGATGCTCACCGTCGTCAGCAGAGCAAGGCAGGTTTCCCGGTCGAGATTCTCGATGGCGCGCTCCTATCAGTGGGCACCCCTCGCTGGGTGCGATTCACAGTGTCAGGTTGGCCAGCACCGCACCATCAGTGTTCGACCCCGTTGTGATTGATCATCTGGTGGCGCGCTGCGGTGACGGCGGTGGCCAGGGATCCGCCGGTAGGGATGGGTGATGCTTGCGGCCACGGGTCGGCGTGCGCCGCAATCGCGCGGCTGATCGCCTCATCGGCATCAGAGATTGACCCGGTCCGCTGGCGCAGCCGCTGCGCAGTCACCTCGGGTGGCGCGGTGCATTCCAGCGCGACAAGTTCAGCGTGCGCGGTGCGGGCCAGCTCTGCGGCCGCGGCGCGGCGTGCGGCGTTGGTCCAGGACGCATCCAGTACTACCGACTCTCCCTGGGCCAGGCATCGCGCGGCGCGGGCAAGCAGTTCGGTGTAGGTGCGCTCGGTCGCTGCCGGGGAGTACAGGCCCTGTTGGTAGGGCGCCGGAGCCGACTGGTGCGGCGCGAGGCCGTGCAACTCCTTGCGCACCCGATCACTGGACAACACCACCATGCCCAGTTCCCCCGCCAGCGCGTTGCTCACGGTGGACTTGCCAGTGCTCGGCACGCCGCCGACGAGAATCAGTCGCACCTGGCTGGCCTGCAAGTGACGCGCGGCAATCATGGCGTAACGGCGGGCCTCTTGCCGGGACGAATCGTGCACTGGGCCGTCGTCCTGCTCGCTGCGCAGGCAGGCCACCTTCGCCCGCACTACAGCCCGGTAGGCGACGTAGTGGTGGCGCAGCGCCGGCGGGGCAGGATCGCCGGCGAACTCGGCATACCAGTCCAGGAACCGGGCAGCTAGTTCCGCGGCACCGCGGTATTCCAGGTCCATGGCCAGGAAAGCGGCGTCATCGAGCCCGTCGAGGTAGCGCAGCCGGTCATCGAACTCCAGGCAGTCCAGCACCCGGGGGCCATCATCCAAGCAGAAGATGTCGCCGGTAAGTAGATCACCGTGGCCATCGACGATGCGCCCGGCGCGCTGCCGGCTGGCCAACAGCGACTCTCGTCCGTCTAGGAAATCCAAGGCTAAGCGCTCGAGTTCGACCATCAGCGCGCCATCCAGGACGGTTTCGTGAAACCGCCGCAGTTCGGCGAAGTTGTCGACCCACCGGGCCCGGAGCGCATCGCGCCCACCCTCAGCGGTGATCTCTGAGGCGCGGCGGGCACCGGCATGGAAGGCGGCCAGCATCCTGGCCAGCTGCCGCACCGGATCGTCCAATAGCGCCCCGGCGTCGAGCAGGGTGGCCAGCCGCCGGTCCTCGGGCATCCGGTGCATCACCACGAGGTGGTCACAGGGGCGGCCATCTACACCAGTAACCTCCGTCACGCCGAGATAGACATCCGGTGCCAGCCGCTGGTTGAGCTTGACCTCGCGCCGGCAGGCCTCCAGCCGCTGTTGCCGGGTGCTGAAATCGAGAAACGCGGTGCAAACGGGCTTTTTGAGCTCGTAGGCCAGCGCGCCGACTAAGAAAACGAACCCCGATGTGGGTCTCCCGGACCGCGGCGAAAGGACCGTTTCCCAGGGGTCTGCGCTCATGGTGGGGACCGTAGTCAGCCGCTGTGGGTCGCTACAGATTCTTGCGGTCCCTCCGGTGAGGACGCCGGAACCCCTGATCGGTGACCAACGACCCTGTCGATGGCCTGCCGTGACGTGCATCGTGCTGGTAGGGCACCGATCCAGGGAGGCCGCCATGAGCACCGTCTGCGTTTCCGGGCCACTGATCCGGCTGGCGCGACGGCATGGGTTGACTGGCTCGCCGCTGCGCCGCAGCACCGATCGCGTTGAGGCCGGGGTGACCGCGGTGCCGGCATTGCTAGCCGTTGCCCTGGAGACCGTCGTTGCGATGGGCAGCTACCAGCGGGCGCAGACCGAAGCAGCGACGGAGGCCGCGCAACAGACATCGGTAACCGCTGTTCTGCTCACCGACGCGGTGGTGCCGCTGACGGACTCACCCGAGCAGGGTGTGGCGGCCGCACCGGCCGCCCTGGCGCGCTGGCCACTACCCAACGTGCAGCAACGCACCGCGCCCCTGTGGGTGGGGTGCCGATCGCCATGCCGGGGACTGGATCGCGACCTGAATAGATCAGCACGGCAACAGCGTCGACCCACCGGAGACACCCGCATCCATGATCGCTAATGCGGTGGCCAACGGAGTGGCCCTGCTCGCCGGCAGTTGGGTGTTGGTCGGGTCGCTGTGGTGGACCGCCTGCCGCGTGCTGGACCAGATCAACGCAGCCTGCAGGAACGTTCAGTGGGCCCGCACCGAGCCAGACTCGAGCCGTCGAACCCGGCGGTGAACAACCGAAGGAGGCAACCGGAAATGCGTGCTGGTGACGTCATGACCCGATCGGTACTGACGACAACCCCACAAGCGCTAGTGAAGGACGCTGCGATCGTCCTGGCCGGACACGGGATAACTTTGCTGCCCGTAATCGATCAGAATGATCGGCTAGTCGGGGTGCTCACTGAAGCCGATGTGGTGCGCGGGCGGATCCCACCCGACCCCCGCCACGGTGCGTGGCGCGGCAGCCAGGCCGGATCGCCACCACCGGCGACCGTCGGCGAGGTGATGAGCAGCCCCCCGCTGACCACCGACCCGCACACGGACGCTGCGGAACTCGCGGCCATGATGATCGACCGGGGACTGCGCAGCGTGCCAGTGGTCGAGGAGGACCGACTGGTAGGCATCATCACCCGCCGGGATCTGGTCCGCACCATCGCCCGGGCTGATGCGCTGATCGCCGCGGATGTTCGCAAGCGGCTGGGCGCATACGGCACCCCAGACCGGTGGACAGTGCATGCCGACCACGGCGCGGTGAGTATCACCGACCAGTTCGCCGATCCGGCCGATCACCACGTTGCTCTGGTCCTCGCGCAAGCTGTGCCCGGGGTGGTGCATGCCCAGGTCGTCTGTTCTTCGTCTACGCCGGCATGACATCAGCCCCATGAGAGAACGTGGCGGGTACAGCGGCCGGGACCGATGCCACTCACCCGCTGCGCCAGGTACGGAGCGCGGCCCGGTCAGCGGCAGACGAACTACTGATGCAGGTGCTGGCTTGCGGTGTGTGCCGCAGCGACCGGCATGTCGCTGAGGGCGACCTGCCGGCTCATCGACCCGGTGTTGTTCTGGTCACGAGGTGGTCGGCCAGGTCGTCCAATTACCCACCGGCGAGTTCGGCAAGGGACAGCGTGTCGGCATCGCCTGGCTGCGCCGGACCTGCGGGCCGGGCAGATACTGCACCTGCAGGGCAGAGAACTTGCGCCCCACGGTCTGGGTACACCCGCTGCGATGCCGATGGCGGGTACCCCGAATTCGCCACGGTACCCGCCACCTACGCCTACCCGCTGCCCAACGGCTATCCCTACGCCGAACTCGCCCCGTTGCTGTGTGCCGGCATCACCGGATGGCAAGCCCTGGTCCAGCCCAAGTCCTCTACGGATTCGGCGCCAGCACCTACCTGACCGCCCAGATCGCCCTAGTGAAGGCGGGACCGTCCACGTGATCACCCGCAGCCGCAGGCCCATGAGCTTGCCCTCGCATTGGGCGCCACGTAGGTCGTTCCGCTCAAGGCGGCTCACCAACGCGACGGGATGTCCGTTGATGCACGATCGAATCGTCCGGCGGATTAGCCAGCAAGCGGACCAGTTCGGTGCGCGTGACTAGACCAAGCAGCGCTCCGCCAGCTGCCTCCACCGGCACCCTTCGAGCTCCAAGTTGCTGATCAGCTCGGCCGCCTGGCGCACGGGGGTGTGGGCGTGCACGATCGGGGTCCCGGGGTCGATGACATCTCGCACCTGGCGGCGACGCATCTCGTGCGGTCCGCCGGAAGGCCACCACATGGCCAGGGTGCGCTGGGAGACCACCGCGACAATTCGGCTGTCGTCGCGGACCACGGCCACCGGGGTGCCAAGGTCGTGCATGCGCTGCCATACCTCGATGATCGGATCTTGCGCATCGACGACAAGGACGTCTCGGGACATCACCGCAGTCACCGGCACCGCGCCAAGGTCCTGTGCTGAATTCGGCTGGGTAGTCGCCGGCTGCGCCTCGCTAGGCATTGGCGTCACGGGATCGCGGCGGGAGCGCCGGACAGCTCGGAGATCTTTGCGGGAGTCGCGCTAGGTGCCGGACGGACCACGGTGACCGGGCAGAGTGCGTGCAGGACGCAGGTCAGGGCTCACTGAGCCGAGCAACATGCTCCGGAACCCTCCCAGCCCGCGGCTGCCCACCACAAGCAGTGGGCTGCCGACTGCGGCGGCTGCCCGCTGAGCCATCGACACCGACGACGACGCGTCCGCTAACCAATCGCGTCCAGCAGAAACCGGCGCTCGATATAGCCGCGCTCGCTAGAGAACCCGAGGTAGGCCATCCAGGATTCGGGGCTGCGACCGTCTCCGATAGCGAGCCCCTGAAAGGATCCTCGGTTGCTGACTGAGATCGGACGACCGTCGCGGAGGACCGTCCTGGTAGGCGCGGCCGGTGGTTCCACAGTCGAGGTAGTCGAACCGGCCTGCACGATGCGAGCTACGTCGGCACCGACTGCTGAGTCGTTCCGGCAGTCTGGTAGGTGGGTGATCTGGGTTTTGGTCCTGGCGGCGTGTTGAGCAAGTGCCTGATTAATGGCCGCGTAGCGCCGGCAGCTGGCCGTGGGCCGCATGTCACTGCCACGGCCGTAGTCTGCTGTCCGTGAACCACCGGCCGATGATCGCACCGAATATCCTCTCGGCCGACCTAGCGCGCCTGGCCGAAGAAGCGGATGCGGTCTGGGACCGGGGCGGTGAGGGTGCGGACTGGTTGCATATCGATGTCATAGACGGTCATTTCGTGCCCAACCTCACCATCGGGCTGCCCGTCGTCGCGGCCTTAAGATCGGCGACCGACATCCCGTTGGACTGCCACCTCATGATTGAGGATCCGGACCGCTGGGCCCTCGGGTACGCCGAGGTCGGCGCCCGCAACGTGACGGTGCATATCGAGGCGGTTCGGAGCCCGGTCGCGCTGGCTGGTGACTTGCGCTCGGCCGGGGCGCTGGCCGGGTTGGCGATCAAGCCCCGCACTCCGCTGGAGCCCTACCTGACGCTGCTGGGGCACTTCGACACGCTGCTGATCATGAGCGTTGAGCCGGGGTTCAACGGTCAGGCGTTTATCCCTGAGGTGCTTAGCAAGGTCCGCACCGCCCGTCGCCTGATCGATACCGAGAACCTCCGGCTGCTCATCGAGATTGACGGCGGAATCAACGTCGAGACGATCCGAGCCGCCGCCCAAGCCGGCGCGAACTGCTTCGTGGCCGGCTCAGCCGTCTACGGCACCGAAGACCCGGCCTGCGCCGTGCATCAGCTGCGCCAACACGCAACGCGCGCCTTGGCCAGTTCCTGACCGGACATAGCGACAAGTCCAGGCGCGCCACCACCGCGGTGGCGGGATCTGGCGGCCACGAGCCAACGTCGTGTGACTCCTTGGTCGGGAAAGCCGGTTACTTATCACGTGGGTCGGTCACCGTCGGTGGTGCCTTGCTGCACGGTGCCCGCATCCGGGCGGCCATGCGGGGGTAGTGCAGTTCGAAGGCGGGGCGTTCGGAGCGGATCCGGGGTAGTTCGGTGAAGTTGTGCCGCGGGGGTGGGCAGGAGGTGGCCCATTCCAGCGAGTTGCCATATCCCCACGGGTCATCGACGGTGACGAGCTCGCCGTAGCGGTAGCTGCGGAACACGTTCCACAAAAACGGCAGCGTGGAGCCACCCAGCACGAAGGCGCCGATCGAGGACACCATGTTCAGGGTGGTGAACCCGTCGCTGGGTAGGTAGTCGGCGTAGCGGCGGGGCATGCCCTCGTTGCCGAGCCAGTGCTGCACCAAAAATGTCAGGTGGAAGCCGAGGAAGGTGGCCCAGAAGTGGAACTTGCCCAGCGGCTCGTCGAGCATCCGGCCGGTGATCTTCGGGAACCAGAAGTAGATCCCGGCGAAGGTAGCGAACGCGATGGTGCCGTAGAGCACGTAGTGGAAATGCGCCACCACGAAGTAGGTGTCGGTGACGTGGAAGTCGATCGCCGGGGAGGCCAGCAGCACCCCGCTCAGACCGCCGAACAGGAACGTGAGCAGGAAGCCGATCGCGAACATCATCGGGGTCTGGAAGGTGAGCTGTCCGCGCCACATGGTGCCGATCCAGTTGAAGAACTTGATCCCGGTGGGGATCGCGATGAGGTAGGAGGTGAAGGCGAAAAACGGCAGCAGCACCGCGCCGGTGGCGTACATGTGATGCGCCCACACCAGCATGGACAGCGCGGCGATCGCCAGCGTCGCGAAGATCATCCCCTTGAAGCCGAACATCGGCTTGCGGCTGAACACCGGGATCACCTCGGCGATGATCCCGAAAAAGGGCAGCGCGACGATGTAGACCTCGGGGTGACCGAAAAACCAGAACAGGTGCTGCCACAGGATCGCGCCCCCGTTGGCGAGCGCGGATAGTTTGAGACGCTGCATACGGTGGTGTCCGACTGGCCTATCTAGACCCCGGTGCGGTTGTCAGTTGACCGTTGACCCCGGGCTCGGCTCCCGGCGGCCGGGCCGGGGATATTGGGCATCCACTGGGTTTACCGTGCTTAGGGCTACGCGTGGCCTTTCTCGATCTCGGGCATATCGGTGGGAAACGCCAGGACAGCAGGGAGAAACAACGATGACCACTACCCCCCGCAGCGGCCGCAACCCCAGGCATGCAGCCTCCCACCCCGACGATCACCACGGTGGCGGGCACTGGCAGCGCCGGGTTCAGTGGGGACGGTGGCCCTGCCACCTCCGCCCGCCTACGAACTCCGGAGGGGGTGACGGTGGATAGCAGCGGGACCCTGTACATCGCCGACTACGGCAACCACCGAGTCCGTAAAGTCACCCGGGATGAGGTCATCACCACGGTGGCGGGCACCGGGAGCCCCGGATATGGCGGGGACGGCGGCCCGGCCACCGCCGCCCAACTGAATCGCCCCTGTGGGGTGGCGGTGGATGACGCCGGGACCCTGTACATCACCGAATGGCACCACCATCGGGTCCGTAAAGTCACCCCGGACGGCATGATCACCACCGTGGCTGGCACCGGGAACAGCGGATACAGCGGGGACGGCGGCCCTGCGAGCTCTGCCCACCTGAACACCCCGTCTGGGGTGGCGGTGGATAACGCCAGGACCTTATACATCACTGATGACTTCAACCATCGGGTCCGTCAGGTCACCCGCGATGGGGTGATCACCACGGTGGCGGGTACCGGCAGCACAGGCACGGCGGAGACAACGGCCCGGCCGTCGCCGCCCAGCTGAACAACCCGGTCGGGGTGGCGGTGGATAGCGCCGGGGCCCTGTACATCACCGAACGCGACAGCCACCGGATCCGCAAGGTCACCAGAGTGGCCGAGGCTGGGTTGCCCGTTACCGGCGCGGAGGTCACGTGCGCCAAGAGTGACGTCGGCCGGATGCGCACCAGATCTGCATCGCCAGAATGTAGGAGGCGCAATTGAGGCGAATGCCGTGTCCTGCGTCAAGATCGCGTAGGCCGGCGCAGGTAGGTGGACGTCCGGCTGTTCGGTGAGGCATTCGTGACGCTGCTGGTCATCATGGACCCGCCGGGGACGGTTCCGTTCTTCCTCGCCCTCACCGGCGGCATGCAGGCCGCCATCAGCGAGCCGCTTAACCGCGTCCTTGCCGACAGCCAGATCCTCCACGCGCTGTCCAAAAAGCACCACTGGTTGATGCACGGTCCGACCTTCGCCCAGCTGCACGCGCTGCTGGACACCCACGCCGATCAGCAGGCGGTCGTGATCGATCAGCTGGCTGAACAGATCCAGGCACTCGGAGGTGTTGCCGTCGGCGATCCGCGACACGTCGCCGAGCTCACCCAGGCGCCCCGGGCACCCGATGGGGTGGAACCGGTGGCGGCCATGCTATCGCGGCTGGAGGCACATGCAATCGTCATTGGCGAAGCTCGGAAGGCCGCTCGTCTGATCGGGGAGCGCGGCGACGAGGTCAGCTACGACCCGCTCGTCTCTCAGGTCCTGCGCACCGGCGAAACCCAAGGCCTGGGTGCTCGGCGAGCACCTGGCCGATGTCTCACCGGCTGGACGAGAGGCCACCGATGACGTCCCTGACCACCCCAGGCCCCGGCTGGCGTCCTGGCGGGAAAGGGACTGACGGCTTCAACGACGACCTCCTCGACGACTGGGCCGGCGGCAGTCCTTTCCCGCCCAGCGATCACCCGGCGAACTGGTGACGCCCCAAGCCGCATACCGCACGGAGGGGACAAGATATGAGGGTCGAGCACGTCTACCGTCCCGAGCCGCCGGAACCGTCTCCAAGTACTCATCGACTGGGCATGGAGCTACTTCACCTCCCACGGCGCCGGGGCGATCCTGCTCGACCCGCCAGACCAACCACCGGTCAAGGCACTGACCAACCAACGGCGGCAGGCGCGAGCCGGCCGTGGCCAGAAGATGGGTCGGGAGCAATCGAGCCGTAGGCGCGGCCGGACTGCGTGATGTCGTTAGACCGGCCGACAGGCGACTCGGACGTGATCAGGAGAGCATTGATGGTTGCTGATGTTCGGCAGAGTGTTGGCCTCGTTGGAAGAGCAGGAATAGCCACAGCAGTGAGGGGATGAGCAGCAGCGCACCGGCGGCCAGGGCAATGAGGGTTGCCCAGAGCACGGCATGTGTCGCGGCGTTGGCTGTGATGGTGGCATCCGCTGTAGCAGGGAGTAGGTAGGGGTATTGGGCCAGCGCCCATCCCCACAATTTCGGTCATGGGTCAGCGTCCGGGACTCAGAACGGGCTGCCTCATAGTGTCCACCAGCCTCGGCGGTTACCGGTCAGGACTGCAGAGCTTGAACGAGGTCCTGCTCGCGGTCGCGGCTCAGGTTGGTGTGCAGCACGGTCGGGTGGTACTGCCTGAGCGCGTCGGTCACCTTGTCCTTGGTCGACCGCCGGACCAGGGCGAAGACCGCGGCCTTGCCGGGTTGCAGCTGTTCGCCGATCCGGCGGATGAGGTCGTCGCTGATGCCGATGTCGCTGAGCGC
>Ga0134125_10002257_pt1 | contig 22973 bp, 22 predicted proteins | sample KB31751_FD_96464 | JGI IMG/M metagenome (GOLD analysis project Ga0134125, IMG submission 96464) | Terrestrial soil microbial communities with excess Nitrogen fertilizer from Kellogg Biological Station, Michigan, USA - KB3-175-1 | ecosystem: Environmental > Terrestrial > Soil > Unclassified ... | reverse complement strand
CAAGGCTTGTATTTTGATGTGACTCACCTTCCCGGAATTGTGAGCCTTTAAGCGGGTACGACGATCTTCAGTGACGCCGGCGTAGTAGCGCTCCGGTTCCGCTTGCGACTGAAGCACATGAAAGTAGATCATCCTGCCCCTTGGTGGATGATCGGAAAATTTTAGAGGCTTGCCAAGGCGAAGCTGCGGGGACCGAGGCTCGGCCCGGCTTCGCGCTAGTGCGCTTCGCCGTGGCAGTCCCGCTGCTCCGCAGCGAAGACTGGTGGAGCCAAGCGGGATCGAACCGCTGACCTCCTGCATGCCATGCAGGCGCTCTCCCAGCTGAGCTATGGCCCCAATCGCAGTCTTCCGGTCTGGGGACCGGAAACGAACTTTAGCGTTCGTCTTTTTCTATGTCAGCGTCGATGATTCCGCTGACGTCGTCGTTCTCGTCTTCTTCTTCCTCGAGGAGACTGTTGTCTTCCTCTTCGTCGTCGCCAAGCTCGTCATCGATATCTTCGATGTCGTCCGCGGCGTCTGCATCGACAACCGACATACCGGCGCCTTCGGCTTCCGTTTCGGTATCGGGTGTTTCCTCGTCTTCGTCCTCATCGTCATCCGTGGCGACGATCAGCGGCGTTTCCTCGACCTCAGCCTCTTCTTCGGCTTCCTCGGCCTCGACTTCCTCGTTCTCGTCCTCATCGTCTTCGTCGCGTTCGACGACGGCGGCGGGAGCGGCCGGCTCAGGCGTGCGCGGACGGCGCTGCTTGTACAGCGACTCGGGCTCGAAGCTGAATTCGCACTTCGGGCATTCGATAGGACGTTTCTGAAGGTCGTAAAAACGCGCGCCGCAAGAGGGGCATACGCGCTTAATTCCCAGATCAGCCTTGACCAAAGTTACACTTCCCGCGTTCAGTCCGGTTTCGGAGGCCGGGTCGTTTGCCACTTATCGGCCCCCCTGTCAAAGGCCGAAATACCATCATGAACACCCCACCAATCGCACGGCCTTTAAGCGCACGCCGGTCCGGCCCGTTACGGGGCAAAGCCTTGGTTCCCGGCGACAAATCCATCTCCCACCGCTCCCTGATCCTCGGCGCGCTGGCCGTTGGCGAAACGGCAATTTCCGGGCTGCTGGAAGCCGAAGACGTTCTGAACACCGCCAAAGTCATGCGCCAGTTTGGGGCGGATGTGCAGCGTGCAGGCGATGGGCATTGGCGCGTCTGGGGCACCGGTGTCGGCGGCTGGGCGGCGCCGGCGGAAGATCTCGATTTCGGAAATTCCGGCACCGGCTCGCGACTGGTGATGGGCGCGATGGCGACAACACCCATCACGGCTGTCTTCACCGGCGACGCAAGCCTGCGGGGCCGGCCGATGAAGCGCGTTCTGGAGCCGCTGGAGAAATTCGGCACGACCTGGGAAGCGCGTGAGGGCGGTTTGATGCCCGTGACGCTGCACGGCACGGATCGCCCCATCTGCATCGACTATGACGTGAAGGTTGCTTCCGCGCAGGTGAAGTCGGCTCTGCTGCTTGCGGCGCTGAACGCACCGGGCCGCACGCGCATCACCCAACGTGCCCTCACCCGCGATCACACCGAGAAAATGTTGAAGGCTTTCGGCGCGGAAATCACTGTCCAGCCACTCGAACACGGCGAAGCCATCACGCTGATGGGCGAAGCAGAATTGAAGCCCTGTGCCATCGAAGTCCCGCGCGACCCCTCCTCCGCGGCGTTCCCTTTGGTTGCGGCTCTGATCGTCCCCGGCTCGGAAGTGGTAATCCCCGGCGTGCTGCTCAACGAACGCCGCATCGGATTGATCGACACGCTGAAAGAGATGGGCGCAGACATCACGATCGCCAATCCGCGCGAAAGCGGCGGCGAGAAGATCGGCGATATCGTCGCCAAATATTCCGAATTGACCGGTGTCGAAGTTCCGCCGGAACGCGCGCCGGCGATGATCGACGAATACCCGATCCTGGCCGTAGCCGCCGCGTTCGCGAGCGGCTGCACCACCATGCGCGGCTTGGAAGAACTGCGCGTCAAGGAAAGCGACCGCCTCTCCGCCATCGTCAACGGGTTGCGGGAGAATGGTGTGACCGTGGAAGAATCCGAAGACGGCATGGTTGTGGAAGGCGGCGAAGTCGCCGGTGGCGGCCGCGTGACCACTCACATGGATCACCGCATTGCGATGTCATTCCTGGTCATGGGCCTTGCCTCCGAAAAGCCGGTTTCGGTAGACGATGTATCCATGATCGCGACAAGCTTTCCGCAATTCGAAAATCTCATGCGCGACCTCGGCGCCAATTTCCTGCTGGTGAATGCATGAGCATTGTCATCGCCGTGGATGGAACCGCCGCATCCGGCAAAGGCACGCTGGCGAAAAAGCTGGCGGCGCATTTCGGATTTCATCATCTGGATTCCGGTTCGCTCTATCGCCTGACCGCGCTTGGCGTCATCGACGCGGGCGGCGATCCGAACAATGAAGCCGATGCGGTGAGGGCCGCGCGCGCGATCGATCCATCGAAAGCGGGTGAATTACGTATCCGTTCGGCGGAGATCGGAAAGACCGCGTCGCTTGTCTCCGTGTTTCCACCAGTGCGTGCCGCCCTGCTCGATTATCAGCGCAGCTTTGCCCGCCGCGAACCGGGCGCCGTAATCGACGGGCGCGATATCGGAACCGTCATCTGCCCCGACGCCACCGCCAAACTTTTCGTCGATGCCAGCCCGGACGTGCGCGCCCACCGCCGCTGGCTGGAACTAAAGGGCTATGGGCAGGCCCCCGATGAGGCCCAAATCCTCAAGGAAATCCGCGAGCGGGATGAACGGGATACCAACCGGGCCATCTCGCCCCAAAAGCCCGCGAACGATGCGGCCTTGCTGGATACCAGCCACTTGGGTATAGACGCGGCGTTCGCGGCCGCCCTCGCTTTGGTTCAGCCAAAGGTCGAGGCGCTCAGGGCCCGCCCCAGGGGTTGAAGGAGACCCGGCGGCGCCCACACTGAGCTGGCCCCGAAAACATCTTTGAAAATCCAATCCGCCTTGCGGGTGCATGTCCGCATGGAAGTCCGCCGCGATTTGCGGCCGGCATAAATGTTTATGCAAAGGAATACCCGAATGGCACGTACTGCCACAGCCGAAACCATCGCCACCCCGAGCCGCGACGACTTCGCGGCCATGCTGGAAGCCAGCTTCCACACCCAGTCGCCGCAGGAAGGCAACGTCATCAAGGGCAAAGTCGTCGCCATTGAGAACGACTATGCCGTCGTCGACGTCGGTCTGAAGACCGAAGGCCGCGTGGCCCTCAAAGAATTCTCCATGCCCGGCATCCCCGCCAATGTGAATGTTGGCGATGACGTCGAGGTCTATCTCGAGCGCGTCGAAAACGCGCTCGGCGAAGCTGTTCTGTCGCGCGACAAGGCTCGCCGCGAAGAGAGCTGGATCCGCCTCGAGAAGGCGTTCAACGATCAGACCCGCGTGCAGGGCGTGATCTTCGGCCGCGTGAAGGGTGGCTTCACCGTCGATCTCGACGGCGCTGTCGCGTTCCTTCCCGGTTCGCAGGTGGACGTTCGCCCGATGCGCGATGTTGGCCCGATCATGAACCAGGCCCAGCCGTTCCAGATCCTGAAAATGGATCGCCGCCGCGGCAACATCGTTGTCTCGCGTCGCGCTGTGCTTGAAGAGCGCCGTGCTGAAGAGCGTTCGTCGCTTGTCGCTTCGTTGCAGGAAAAGCAGATCGTCGAAGGCGTGGTAAAGAACATCACCGACTACGGCGCATTCGTGGATTTGGGCGGCGTGGACGGCCTGTTGCACGTCACCGATATCGCGTGGCGCCGCGTCAGCCATCCGACAGAAGTTCTGAACGTCGGCCAGACGGTCCAAGTGCAGATCATCAAGATCAATCCGGACACGCAGCGCATTTCGCTGGGCATGAAGCAGTTGCAAACCGATCCGTGGGAAGGCGTCGCCGCCAAATATCCGGTCGGTGCGAAGTTCCAGGGCAAAGTCACGAACGTCACCGACTACGGCGCCTTCGTGGAGCTGGAGCCGGGCGTCGAAGGCCTCGTGCACGTGAGCGAGATGAGCTGGGTGAAGAAGAACGTCGCCCCGTCCAAGATCGTCACGCCGGGCACCGACGTCGATGTGCAGGTGCTGGAAGTCGATTCCAACAAGCGCCGCATCAGCCTCGGTCTCAAGCAGACGCAGGACAATCCGTGGGAGGCGTTCTCCAAGAACCATCCCGTGGGCTCCACCATCGAAGGCGAGATCAAGTCGATCACCGAGTTCGGTCTGTTCGTCGGCCTCGACAGCGAGATCGACGGCATGGTGCATCTGTCCGACCTGTCCTGGTCGAAGTCCGGCGACGAAGCCGTCAAGGACTACGAGAAGGGCCAGATCATTTCCGCAAAGGTTCTCGACGTGGATTCCGAGAAGGAACGTGTCAGCCTCGGCGTGAAACAACTCGGCGATGATCCGATCGAGAAAGCCGGTCCGGCTGGCGGCGCGCTGCGCAAGAACCAGGTCGTCACCGTCACCGTCACGGAAGTGAACGATGGCGGCATCGAAGTCAGCCTGGCCGATGGCGTGAAAGCGTTCATTCGCCGTGCCGACCTCGCCCGCGACCGCAACGATCAGCGCCCGGAACGTTTCCAGGTGGGCAACAAGGTCGATGCGCTCGTCACGCAGGTGGACAAGACCTCGCGCCGCATCTCGCTCTCCATCAAGGCGCGCGAGATCAGCGAAGAGAAGGAAGCCGTGGCGCAATACGGCTCGTCCGACTCCGGTGCATCGCTCGGCGACATCCTTGGCGCGGCGCTGAAGAAGCGTACCGGCAAGAAGGCCAAGGCCGATGACGAGGGTGACGAAGAGTAATCTTTCGTTCACTCTGTCCTTCGAAAACGAAAGCGCCCGGCGAAAACCGGGCGCTTTTTTTTCAAAAAGCCAGTGACGGCACGGGAAGCCTGGTCTCGATTAACGCCGCGTTATCGCCCGATATCCTAGAAATTCGGGTGGATTGTTTCGCTGTAACGGCCTCTGGAGACTATGGCCCAATCGAGTGCAATTTCCGGTGCCGCATCGCGCTCCGCCATCACGCCGGCGACGCTGATCGCAATCGCCGTCGCCGTGTTCGCGAGCGCGAGCGGCGTGGACGCGATTTCGCACCTGACCGGCGGCTTCGACGGCATTTGGCTGTCGAATGCCATCCTCCTGGCTTTTCTTCTGAAACACAGTCGCCGCAACTGGGCAGCGATTGCCGTAGCAGGGTTCATCGCCAATCTGGCAGCGGGCATGATCAGCTATTCGCCTCCCTTCGCCGCTGTATTCGGTCTGTGCAATCTTCTTGAGGTCTTGATCGTCGCGCTGCCGCTGCGTGCGATGGTCATGGATCGCGATTTCACCCGTTCAAGCTCGTTGCTGACCTTTTACGCTCTCGCGGTCGGGCCTGCTCCGATCATCTCCGCGATCCTGTTCTCCGCCGTTACCCATGCAACAGATCAAACCCCATTCCTGAGAACGGTGATCGACTGGTACAGCTCGGATGCGCTTGGGCTCGCTATCGTGACACCGCCGTTGATGACGGTGAAGTGGGGCGATCTGAAGGCGATGTTCAAGCGCGATCAGATCGTCTGGACAAGTTTGCTCCTGGGAGTCGTGGTATTTGTCATGGTTCTCAACTTCGTCTTGCGCAGCTATCCGCTGGCATTCCTGTTCTTCCCGGCCGTCGTGTTGCTGACCTTTCAGCGCGGCTTCGCCGGAGGCGCTATCGCGCTGTTGATGGCGTCCGTCTATCTCGTCATTCCGGCTCTGTTCGGTGAAGCGAGCGGCGTGCTCCACGCCCACCCCGCGCGCGAACAGATCACCGTGGTGCAGATCTTCATCGCGGTGTTGAGCTTCTCCGTCGTGCTCGTCGGCGCGGCGCTGGAAGAAAGGCGCAGGCTCGGACAATGGCTCGCGGCGGCCATCGCCCGCGCCGAGAATTCCCGCGAGGAAGCGCTGCTCGCGAAGGAGTCGGCTGAAAAGGCCAATCGTTCCAAATCCATGTTCCTGGCGAATATGAGCCACGAGTTGCGGACTCCGCTGAACGCTGTGATCGGGTTCTCGGAGATGATGCACGCGGAAATCTTCGGGCCGCTCGGCGACCGCCGCTATCGGGAATATACGGGACTCATCCAGGGCGCCGGAAAGCATCTTCTCGACCTGATCAACGATGTTTTGGACATGTCCAAGATCGAAGCGGGCAAGCAGGAGCTTCACCGCGAAAAGCTGAATATCGTCGACGTGGTGCGGGACGCACTCTCGATGATGCGCGAACAGGCCGCCGCGGGTCAGGTGGCGCTGGAAATGGGGGCCGACAGCGCGCCCATCTTTATCCAGGCCGACCGCCGGGCCATGAAACAGATTTTCCTCAACCTGCTCTCCAACGCCGTGAAATTCACCCCTGAAGGGGGTCGTGTGACCGTGAACACGGAAAGCAATGGCGACCAGGTGATTCTGTCGGTACGCGACACCGGCATCGGCATTCCCGCGGAACACATCTACCGCTTGGGGAATCCCTTCGTTCAGATCCGCAACAATGCCGGGACCACGCAAACCGGTACAGGCCTTGGCTTGGCACTCGTGCGGGCCCTGACCGAAATGCACGATGGCTCATTCCGCATTGAAAGCACCGAAGGCCAAGGAACCACCGTTAGCGTTTCCTTCCCGATCCGCGCCCGAGAAACGCTCGCTGCCTGAAAAGACCTAACGCGCGCAGGCCTGCGCGGCCTCCGCTGCGGTGGCGGCGATCAGCCCGCGCAACGAATTGCCCAGCAACACCTCGTCAGCGGCTTCCAGATCGTGCGGGTAGAGCTCGGATTCTTCGCACTGTCCGTCGGCAATCAGTTCGCGGCGCAGACAGCCATTGAGCAAACCTTCCTGCAAAGGGGGCGTGAATAGCCGCCCACCGCGCCGCAGAAAGATGTTGGTGCGGCTCCCTTCCGTGAGGTGCCCGTGTTCATTCACAAAGAGAACCTCGTCGCCTCCCTGTGCGTGGACGAATTCGGATTCGTATGTCTCACGCCAGCTGGTCTTGTGTTTCAACAGAATATCGTCGCTCGGCATCACGACCGAGGACAGGGTGTAACGCCATAGGGCCGGCGCCGCTGGCAGGGGGATGCACGAACACACGAACGATCCGTTCTCGCGAAGCACCAGCCGAACCCGCAGGTCGCCGGACGCCTCAGATACCGCCTCGTTCATTGCCCGGCGTGCCTCCACTTCGTCGAAGTGGATGGAAAACGTCGCAGCCGACTGGGCCATGCGATCAAGATGCAGAGGCAAGCGTGTGAAGCCGGCTGACGGCGAGAACCGTAGCGTTTCGATGAGCTCAAGCGGCTTACGCGCGGTATCGTAGTAGCGGGCCTTCAGCAGACATTCATCATATTCGCCCTGCGCGCGGGAGTCGTGAACCACCGCGCCTCCAATCCCAAGAGCGCCGCGTCCGCCTTCGATCGTGAGCGTTCGGATCGCAACATTGAATTCCGCGGAACCGTCCGGCGCGAAATGTCCGATGGCGCCGCAATAGACCCCACGGGGGCTTTCTTCCAGTTCACGGATAATCTCCATGGCGTGGATCTTGGGTGTGCCGGTCACCGACCCACAGGGAAACAGCGAATGCACCAGATCGCTGACCGTCACGGCCGGCTTCAACTGTGCGCTTACGGTCGAAACCATCTGATGCACGGTCGGGAACGTTTCGATCGCGTAGAGATCGCTGACTGATACGCTTCCCATCTCGGCCACGCGCCCAAGATCGTTGCGCAGCAGATCGACGATCATCAGGTTTTCGGCGCGGTCCTTTTCACTGTTCTGCAGCTGCGTGCGCACCACCATATCGTCCATGGGATTACCGCCCCTCGCAGCCGTGCCCTTCATCGGCTTGGCCGTGATCTTCCCTTCGCGCGAGATTGAAAAGAACAGTTCCGGCGACAGGCTGAGAATGTGGCGCGTGCCGTCGTCGATGAACGCGCCATGCGCCGCACGGGATCGGTTTCGCAAGCTGAGATAAAGCGCCATCGGATCTCCGACGGCGGCAAAGCGGGAACGGAAACTGAGATTGGCCTGATAGATGTCGCCCGCGCCGATCAGCCCATGCACCTGGGCAAAGCGGGCGGCGTATTCCTCTCCATTCCATTCATGGGCGAGCGGGCTGCCATAGGCCCTGCCTTTCGCCCGGATGGCCAGCGCGGCATTCGCGCTCTCGCCCGTCAGCTCTTCGCAGCCGTCGAATATCCCGAACCACAGCAGCGGCACATCGCGGCGCGCTGGCAACAGCGAGCGCAGATGCGGCTCAAGCACATAGCCCAGTTCGTAGGAGAAATAGCCGGCGACATGCTTTCCCGCCTGACGGGCATTTTGCAGGACATGGAGAGCGGCGCCGATCCGCTGGGGATCGTCCACCTGCAAGATCGCCGCGGGATTGGTATATCGGCGTACCCGCTCACGGCCAGGACGCGCATCGTCCAGCAGGATTTCGACCGTACCGCGTTTCATTGCAGCCCATCCTCTTCACCCACGTTTTGCCGCGAGCCGAAGAGAGTCGCAATGCATCGTTTCGCGAGGCCCGCCCGCCGCACGCTTTCGTGAACAAAATAGGGACACTTGATCCGCGGCCAAACGTCCCCACATTGTATTCAGAGCCGGTGCCTTCGGGGCCGCGACAGTCAGAAATGACCGGTGGGCTGCGAATAGCAGCGCCGGCAGAGCCGCTCAAGGAGGGCTTTGGCAAATGAATCGGAATGGAACCTTCAACAGCCCCTTTTTGCTGGGTTTTGAGCATCTGGAACGGTTGCTCGAGCGGACCGCGAAAAGCGCCGGCGACGCCTATCCGCCCTACAATATCGAGGATGCCGGTGGCGATTGCCTGAGGATCGTCCTCGCCGTGGCCGGTTTTTCCCGTGATGAGCTGAATGTCACAGTTGAGGACAATCAGCTGGTCATCCGGGGCAAACAGAACGAATCCGCGGATCGCACGTTTCTTCATCGTGGCATCGCGGCGCGCCAATTCCAGCGCGCGTTCGTGCTGGCAGAAGGAATCGAAGTGACCGGCGCAGAATTGGAAAACGGATTACTGGCCATCGATCTCGCAAGGCCGCGCGCGGAAACGATTACCCGCACGATCGAGATCAAGAGCCGCACGAAGGCAAAGGCGTGAGGGATTGGAAAGGAAGGTCGCTATGACCAATAGAAACGAAATCTACGATGTCGATGTCGAGCAGCATGCTGCGCGCATCGCCTACATCAAGCCTACGGGCGCTGCCGAAGCCAAACGGCTTGGAATCATGCCGCAGGGCATCAAGCTTCCGGACAACATGAAGCTCTACGTGCTTCATGCGATAGACGGCACGGTCCTCGGCTACACTGACTCCTGGGACACCGCCTATGGCGCTGCGATCCAGAACGAGCTGACGCCTGTAAGCGTTCACTGACGCGATCTGGATGAGTCAAATGAAAAGGGCCGGAGCCAAGCTCCGGCCCTTTGTTTGTAGGATGTGAAAATCAGGCCGCCTGTGAGCTCGCGCTGCCGTTCGTCTTCTCGGTCAGCAGTGCGTAGAGCACTTCGGCTTCCTTCGCCGCCCGCAACTTTTCGCAGGTCTGCTGATTGCGCAGCAGGCGCGAAACGCGCGCCAGCGCTTTCAGATGATCCGCTCCCGCGCCTTCCGGCGCCAACAGCAGGAACACCAGATCGACCGGCTGGTTATCGACTGCGTCATACGCGATCGGTGTTTCGAGGCGCGCAAACATGCCCACGATCCTTGTCAGCCCGGCAAGGCGGCCATGCGGAATCGCAATGCCCTGCCCCATGCCGGTGGAACCCAGACGCTCACGCTCTATGAGCGTTTCAAAAATACGGCGTTCGGGGAGCCCACTGAGCGGCGCAATGCGCTCCGCCATCTCCTGCAGCAATTGCTTCTTACCCTGAGCCTTCAATGACGGAAGGACGGCCTCAGGCGCAAGCAGATCGGTGATTTCCATGGGACCCTTCTGAACGCGCAATCAGGCGGAATCGCTCCCGAGCGTATTCCCCTTTTGATGGTGATTCTTCAAGCGGCGCTTGTAACGGCGAAGCTGCTTCTCCAGATGTACCAACACGGCCGTGAACGCAGCATGCGCATCCTTGCCCGTGCCTTCCGCCTTCATCACTGGACCCGAGTCGAGATGTGCCGTGCAATCTGCGCGGAACATGGGGCCTTCGTGGGAGAAGACGACACTTGCTTCCGCACCACCGTCAAAATGCTTTGCAAGGGCTGTCTCCAGCTCTGCGCGCACTTTTTCCGGGAGCGCTGTGCCGATTTCGATTTGCTTGCCTGACACCCGAACATTCATGGCTTGTCAATGCACCACTTGGAGTTTCGGTTGCGCGGGTGAGCTGCGCCGGTTCCTAGCTGCCATCGAAAAGGCGGCGGGTGTTTAGGCCCGACCCTTTCCAAAGTCAACGCCACGTAAAAAGGCCCGGAATCCTCAGCGTTCAGCGGCTGCGCCGAAATCCGACGCCTTCATTCTACGCCGTTCCACGGAAGATGGAATGCGCATTGCTTCGCGATATTTTGCGACGGTTCGCCTTGCGATATTGACACCGTCCGCTGTCAAGAGCGCAACGATGCGATCGTCCGACAGGACTTCAGCAGCTTCGTTGTCGATCATCTCGCGAATCCGGTCGCGCACGGCCTCCGCGGAGTGCGCCTCGGCGCCGTTAACCGCCTGAATCGAAGCGGTGAAAAAATATTTCAACTCGAACAGGCCTCGCGGCGTGGAAATATATTTATTCGATGTGACCCGGCTCACAGTGGATTCGTGCATCGCGATCGCATCGGCGATCGTGCGCAGATTGAGCGGGCGCAGGTGGCGCACGCCATAGGTCAGGAAGCCGTCCTGCTGACGGACGATTTCGTTGGCGACTTTCATGATGGTGCGGGCGCGCTGGTCCAAGCTCTTCACCAGCCAGTTCGCGTTGTTCAGGCAATCGGTGATGTAGGTCTTCGATTCCTTGTCGCGCGCGCTGCCGGAGATCTTCGTGTAGTAGCGGGAATTCACCAGCAAGCGCGGCAGCGTGTCGGAATTGAGTTCGACATGCCAACCGCCATCATTGCTTTCACGCACGAAGACGTCCGGCACCACCGGCTGCACAGGCTCGGAACCGAATGCGAGGCCCGGCTTGGGCGTCAGTTCCCGGATCTCCGAGATCATGTCAGCGATGTCTTCGGCATCGCAACCGCACAGATCGCAAAGCCGGGTCATGTCGCGCTTCGCCACCAGTTCCAGGTTGGCGAGGAATGCCTGCATGATCGGATCGAGGCGACCCAGCTCTTTCAACTGCAGCCCAAGGCACTCGGCAAGATCGCGCGCACCGACGCCCGTGGGTTCGAAGCCCTGAATAACCTTCAGAACTTCTTCAACCGTTTCGCGCGGCACGACGAGACGCTGCGCCATTTCATCGAGATCGGCCCGGCAATAGCCCGCTTCGTCGATCACGTCGATCAACGACGCACCGATCAGACGGCGTTCGCCGTCCAGGCCCGCGATCGAAAGCTGGTCCGTGAGATGATCGCGCAGGGTTGCGGCCTGCGCCAACGTGCGTTCGATGGCGCTCTCGCCATCCTCGCCCATGGCGGGGCCCGCAGCGCGCATATTCGACCAGTCGGACGGCGACTGCTGCTGTGCGACGCCATCCGAACCGAAATCCTCGCCGTGAACGTCTTCGCGGGCAGCATCGATGTCGTCGGCCTTGGAGAAATCCTCGCGTGCAAGCCCCACATCCAGCGTTTCGCCTTCCGTGGCGGGCGCAGCTTCCGGGACACGATCTTCGATGGGACCCTGATCGCGCTCGTCACGTTCCAGCAGCGGATTCTTTTCGAGTTCCTGCTCGACATAGGTGGCGAGTTCAAGGTTGGAGAGCTGCAGGAGCTTGATGGCTTGCTGCAGCTGCGGAGTCATGACCAGGGACTGGCCCTGCCTCATCTCCAATCGCTGTGCTAACGCCATACGCTACCGCCCCTACAAACGCTTCGCTACAGAGAGAATCTTTCGCCGAGATAGATCCGGCGAACTTCGCGATCGCCCACGATCTCCTGGGGCGAGCCTTCCTTCAGAACCTGGCCTTCATGGATGATGTAGGCCCGGTCGATGATGTCGAGCGCATCGCGCACATTGTGATCGGTGATCAGAACGCCGATACCGCGATCCTTCAGATGACGAACCAGATCGCGGATGTCGTTCACCGCGATGGGGTCGATGCCGGCCAGCGGCTCGTCGAGCAGGATGTAGGATGGATGGGTCGCAAGGCAGCGCGCGATTTCCACGCGCCGGCGCTCACCACCCGACAGCGCGATCGCCGGCGTGTCCCGCACATGCGTCACGCCGAACTCCGCCATCAGTTCCTCGACCATAGCCTCAAGGCGCGCCGGATCGCTTTCCACCAGTTCGGCGGTGGCGCGGATATTCTCTTCCGTGGTGAGGCCACGGAAGATGGACGCTTCCTGCGGCAAGTAGCCGATGCCCATGCGGGCGCGCCGATACATCGGCATGGACGTAACGTCGTGGCCGTCAAGCTCGATGGTGCCGTAGTCCACCGGGATCAATCCAGTGATCATGTAGAATGTGGTCGTCTTGCCCGCGCCGTTGGGACCAAGCAGGCCGACGACTTCACCGCGGCGCAATGTCAGACTCACGGCGCGCACCACGGGACGCTTCTTGAAGCTCTTCCCGACTTTGGTGACGACGAGACCACCCTTGCCCTCAACAACGCGAACCGGCACGTCGCCGTCACGTTTGGTAGGCAGGGTCTGGGAACCGTTTTCGGTTGTCATGGCAAGAACTGTGCCTTTTCGGATTTAAGGAACTGTGAAGGCTATTTAGCCGGGGATTTACCACTTGTTTGCGATTGGGGCGGCGTCGCGGATTTGCCTTTCTGCTGGGGCGTGAAAACGCCCTGTACACGGCCACCAGGGGCGCCCTTGGCGGTCAGTTGGGCCTTGCCCGTCTCCATGTTCATCACCAGATGGGTGCCGCGCATGACGTTTTTTTCCTTCGTCAGAACGACCTTGCCGTCCAAGGTGATGTTCTTGGTGTTCAGGTCGTAAACCCCGCTATCGCCGGACGCGTTGCCCGAGGTTGAGATGAACAGCACATTCCCCGCTCCGTCGATGAAGCTGGGCTTTCCGTTCACCTCATGCACGCTCACCTTGTCGGCGCGCAATTTGAAATCGCCCTGCACGACGATGACGTTGCCGACATAGGTGCCGACCTTGGTGTTGAGGTCACCGATGAAACTGTCTGCGGAGACGTTGATGGGCGCATTGGCATCATGCTTGCCCATGTTGATGCCGCCGCTGTCCTGCGCCAATGCGATGCCGGACGAACCCGCCAGAAGAAACGCGCAGAGCGCGAATGGAAATCGGGAAATCATGCTTTTTTCTTTGTAGCCCCCGGATAGATCTGCATGTGCACATTGCCGATAAGGTAGATGACCGGCTTGATCTTCTGCGCAGGCGCACCCGGCACAGGCGCCGGGCAAACGACTGCCGGTGTCACAGCCGGATGTTGCGATTTCGATTTGTGTTGTGCGCTGTGTTTCTTTCCGCGCGCGCACGGATCGGTCAGACGTTCGATGCGGAAGCGGTCGGCGACAAAGGTACCCGTAGGTCCCTGGCCGGTTACGCGATGAGGACCGATGGCCACGCCTTTCGCCAGATCGATGTGCGCGAGATCGGTATGAATTTCATAACCCTGATCGGTGAAAACGGCGATCGCGCCGCTAAGTGACAATTGGCGCGAATCCGCATCCAGGACGCCGTGCGTTGCCGTGGCGTTCAGCCACTGACCATCCTTGAGGCTGAGATCGGCCTGGACGTTGCTCAGCTTGGCCTGGCGCAGATTTTTGGGATCTTGCGTGGCCTTGTCTGCGGTTACGGTGAAAGGATTACCCTCGCTGTCGGTGCCATGAAGCTTGGGACTCGTCATGGCCAGATCGCCGGACACGATGCCCATTTTTTCAAACGTCATCGCGATGCGTTGCGATTGGCGCGGAAGGAGCGAATAGCCGACCACCAACCCGATCAGCACCAGACCGGCAAGCAGCAAACCCCGGCGCATGATGTTGACGAAACGCGTATAACGCTCCGCATCGTCGATCGTCGTGCGCGAGCGAGCGCTCCAGTCAAACTTCCCACGCTGCGGCGGCGTCTTGCCGAGAGGTTCGGCCACAGCGCCATTGCCCGTGCGGCGGTCCACCATTACTGCAGCCCCGCCCGCAGGCAGTCATGCACCGTCAGCAATCCCACGGGTTTCCTGAATTTGGCTTTCGCATCCACGACGAACAGGCTCGTGACCTTGGCGGTGTTCATGAAGGTCAGAGCTTCGGCCGCGAGAAGATCGGCGCGGATGGTCTTCGGGTTCGCGGTCATCACCTCACGCGCTTTGCGGTCGAGCAGATCGCGCTCCAGATGGCGGCGCACATCGCCGTCGGTGATGATGCCGACCAGTGTCCCCTTCCCGTCCACGACCCCCGCTACGCCCGCAAAACCAAAGGCCGAGGCCATCTTCGCGATCACTTCGCGCATCGGCGCATCCGGCTTGATGAGCGGCAGTTCCTCGCCCGTGTGCATGATATCGGACACGCGAATGAGCATGCGGCCCAGCGAACCGCCGGGATGGAAATCGCGATACTGGTCGGCGGAGAAGCCGCGCCGTTCCATCAGCGCCACGGCCAGCGCGTCACCCAGCACCAGCATCATCGTGGTGGACGTGGTCGGCGCCATGCCCATCGGACAGGCCTCGCGCGCCTTGGGCAGCACCAGCGGAACATCAGAGGCGCGCAACAGCGTGGATTCCGCGTTTACTGCCATGCCGATCAGCGGGATATGGAAGCGCTTCGCATAAGTGATGATGTCGCCAAGTTCCGCGGTCTCGCCGCGATAGGAAAGCATCAGCAGCGCATCGTTGCGCGTCAGCGCGCCAAGATCGCCATGGCTTGCCTCGCCGGGATGAATGAATTGCGCAGGCGTTCCCGTTGACGACAGTGTCGCCGCGATCTTGCGCGCGATATGCCCGCTTTTGCCCATGCCGCTGACCACGACACGGCCCTTCACGCGATAGAGGACATCCACAGCGCGGCTGAAATCGCCGTTGAGCGTCTCGCCCAGCGCCTGGATCGCCTCAATCGCAGTATCGAACACACGCTTGGCCGCGGTGCTGTCCGTATTGCGCTCGCGCGGTTTGCGCGGAAGCACGGCAACGGCCGAAACACGGTCAGCGGAACGCATCGAATGTCCTATCCAGACTTGTCCAACGGTTCGCGCCCCGAAAACCGCATCTTCTTATTGCCCGGCCTGCCGCGAAGTGCGGCCGACGCGAAATTCGTGCCAGACGTAGAGCAAATTATGGGGGTTGGCGGAAGACCCTTCAAGCCGCACCCGGACCGACCATTAAATAAAGGAAACCAACGAGTTAATGGGCGAATATGTCTACGTCGGACCACCCGGCCAGGTCCAATTCCGCCCGGACGGGAAGGAAGTCGAAACACGCCTTGGCGAGTCCGGTGCGCCCTTCACGCGCCAGCATGGCATCCAGCACGTCCTTCAGCCGATGCAGATAGGCGACATCGTTCGCAGCGTAGGCGAGTTGCTTCTCGGTCAGTTCGGGGGCCCCCCAATCGGAGCTTTGCTGCTCCTTCGACAGATCGGTACCGAGGAGTTCACGCACGATGTCCTTGAGCCCGTGCTTGTCCGTGTAGGTGCGCACGAGCTTGGACGCGATCTTGGTGCAATAGATCGGCGCGGTGATCACGCCGAGATAGCGCCGGAACATCGCCACATCGAAGCGCGCATAGTGGAACAGCTTTATCACCGCGCGATCGTTCAGCAGTTTCTTGAGGTTCGGCGCGTCGTATTTGCCGTCGGTGAACTGAACCATGTGCGCAACGCCATCGCCCGATGAAAGCTGCACAAGGCAGAGCCGGTCGCGGATCGGATTGAGACCCAGTGTCTCGCTATCGATGGCGACAATGGGACCGAGGTCCAGTCCATCCGGCAGATCGTTCTTGTAGAGCTTTGTTTTCATGGTCGTGCGCCGGGTCCGTTGCGAAGCCCGAACCTATTGGCATGCCTCTTCCTTTTCAACCGGAGGCGGCGTTTTCGCAACCTGCTCCCCCTCTGCCCAACGCGTCTGGGCCAAAGTGCATGTCTGCGCCAGCACGACGTTTCGCCGTGACGGCGGAAAAGCGCACATATCCAGAACCATTGCGATAATCACGATCACCGCGAACAGGATCGGCGTCCGCATGCCAATCCGCGTGCGACTTCTTCTTGGTCCCCTCAGCCGCCGCACGATCGCAAGCTGACGGTGTCTGTTTTTCGCCATGCCCCACTCCTGTGGAAAAGCGTGGGCGGCAGCAGCGCCGCCCACGCACAAGCCTCAGAGCGATTTCGACAGGCCGAAGAACAATCCGCGCCGCGCACCGAATTGCGGTGCGCCGACGCCGATGCCGGAGCCATCGCGGATCTCGTACTTCGCATCGAACGCGTTGATCAGATCGACACGCGCGGTGAGATCGCCGGCACTACCCAGATCGAACGCATGGCTGACACCGAAATTGACAACCGTGTAGGCAGGAACGTGATCTCCGTTCGGCACTGCGCCATCCTTGCGCAGACCCGATCCGTACAGAAGATTCGCGCTGAACCGCGTCGTGTCCCATTTGTAGGAAAGGCCGCCGGACATCGTCAGATATTGCTCATGATCCAGATGGATGTAGTGGTCCCGGATGTAAGCAAGATCGTCCGGATCGAAGCTGAACTGCGCGGAGGTGATGTCCTTGCCTTCCGCATGTTGCAACCCGGCATTGCCGTATGCCGAAAAATTTCCAGCGGTGTAATCCGCCGTGAATTCCAAGCCATATTGCTTGCCATGCTTGTAGTTGAACGGCGTCAGGATGATCGGCGCGCCGAACTGACCTTCGTCGATCAGGTTCCTGGAGATCTTGTAGTAGCTGTCCACGCCCAGCGTGAAATCGGGCGTGAGTTTCTGGCTTGCTCCGACATCGAAGTAGTTGGCGCGTTCGGCTTTGGAAACATCGTCCAGCGTGATTGCCGATGAGGCCGTCGTGTTCACGAACTTCGCCACGGATGGCGCGGCGATGTTCTCGAACGGCGGCGGCGTGAAGAAGCGCGAATAGCCGGCATGGATCGTAGTCGTATCCGTCGGTTGCCACACCACATTGATGCGCGGGCTGAGCTGGTTCTCGCTCACATAGGCTTTGTATTGATCGAAGCGCAGGCCGTAATTGATGGTCAGCGTGTCGAACACCTTCCATTCGTCCTGCAGATAGACGCTGTAGGTGTTCTGCGTCTTCGCGCCGTTATCGATAACCGTCTGCGGCACATCGAAATTCGGATTGAAATCCGGGTTCGCTGGATTGCCGGAGAACTGTGAACAGGCAAAGGGATCGGCCATCGTCCCACTGCCGGAGCAGTTTGCAGGAAGAACCTTCGACGTTGTCCTGCTGGTCGCGCGCTCCGTCTGCACCACGACACCGCCGCGGATCGTGTGGCTATTACCAAGGTGATACGCACCTTCCGCCTGCAGGCCGAACGCGATGTCGCGCTTGTACGCATCCTGCGCGATACCGTTGAACATCAGATCGCCTAACACATCGGGCGAGAAGTCGAGACTCGAATAGCGCGCGAAGGTGGAGACCTGAAAGTCCAACTGGCCTGCGCTGTGCTGATAGCTCAGGATTCCATAATGCGTGATCTCCCGCTGGTTCTCATCCAGCTTGGCGCTGTCGAAATCGGTTTGTCCGTTAACGATGAAGGACGGCACCTGCCCCGGGTTGTTCGGAATCTCGAAGTCGTCGTGGCTTGTGCCCAGGATGGCCGTGATGCGGCTGTGATCGTCCAGAATGTCTTCCAGATAAGCGAAGCCGTGATACTGCGTCGTCCGGTCGTGGATTGGATTTCGGCTGCCGTCGGGCGACTCGATGCCCAGATCGTTGCGGGTGAAATCGCCGGAGACGAAATAGTTGAGGTTGCCGGAACTGCCGCCGTAATCGAAACTCGGCTCGATGGTGTTGTGGCTGCCGCCGTAGATCGAAACATCGCCACCGGAATCGAACACGCCGGTCTTGGTCTGCATGTCCACGATGGCGCCGGTGACGAGGCCATATTCCGCCGGCAACGCGCCGTCGATCAGCTTTACCGATGACGCAAGTCGCGGATCGAGCGTCTGTCCGAACACGCTGATGCCTTCGGGAATGATCACGCCATTTAGCCGGTATTGCAGCGCGTTGTGCTCGCCGCGGATATGCACCTGCCCATAGGAGTCCTGCGTGACGCTGGGCGCCTGCAGAATCACCGAATTGAGCAGATTGTTGGAGCCGCCAGGCGCCGCTTCGATGTCCTGCGCGGTGATGGTGTAGGTCGATGCGCCGGTCTGCGTCTGGATGCCGGAGCGCGCGGCATCGAGTTTCTGCGCCGTCACAACGATTTCTTCCACTGCCGACGGGCCGGATTGGGATGGCGATGACTGGTCGGCGATCTGTGCGGATGCCGGATACGCTATTGCGAGCGCCACAGCCGTTGCGGCTGAGGCCAAAAGGGATGAGCGAAACATTTGGAACTCCAGATGTCACCGACGCGCGATAGCGCGACCGGCGTGGATTGTTGTGCGAATGCGCGGCGCGGCCCCGCAAAGGGCCGATGCGTCATTCAGGTTCTGGCAGGAGTTCTAAAGTTGCGGTGGTCCGCGGCTATGCCATGCATGCGATGGCGCGCCGTCGTGATGCAAAACGGCAATGGGTGCGGGATCGTTTCCGGCCTGTGTGTCCGGCAAAAGAAGAACAAGCAGGCCCGGCGTGAGGAAGAATCCCGCATGCAGCACCGTCTGGCATAGCGGGCAATTCGTATCGCTGTTGATCGGAAGGGGACTGCGTTTGCCCGGCTTCGCCGCGTTCAACGAAACCTTCGCGGGTGAAGAGGCAATCGCCGAAATCCCCGGATCGGTGGTACCGGGAATGTGAATGTGAGTCTGTGCGATATAGGACTGGAAGCTGAAAGCCAGCAGGCAGAACAGCGTCAGGAACAGCCGGCGCGAAGAATGGGCCAGCGCCATCGCGGCGCCCTTTCGCCTGTTTGTGCCGGAAATCCGCTTCATACGCCCGTGACTCTATCGCTTGCCGCGATTGTCCCTTGCGCATCGCGTGTTTGCAAGCTTCGCGCGCCCAATACGATATGTCATCGTTGCCGCGGCAAAACGGGAAATGGGGACCGCAGATGAATAACGAAGGGGTGACACGGAGGGCTCTGGCACCATTGCTGGCGGGGAGCACGTTGGCTGCGACGGCTGCATGCGGGCCGCAAGGCGCACGCGACCAGCAACCGGCGTCGCGAAAATTCCCCACCGATTTCAAATGGGGCGCGGCGACGTCCGCTTTCCAGATTGAAGGCTCGCTCGATGTGGACGGGCGTGGGCCGAGCATCTGGGATGTCTTCCAGAAAAATCCGAAGCACATCATCGATCATTCCACCGCCGACGTGGCGTGCGACAGCTATCGCCGTTATGCCGACGATATCGCACTGCTGGCCGGCGCGAACATGTCGGCCTATCGCTTTTCGATTTCCTGGTCGCGAGTACTGCCGGAGGGCGCCGGCGCGGTGAATGACAAGGGGCTCGATTATTACAGCCGCCTGACCGACGCGCTGCTGGAAAAAAAGATCGAACCCTTCGCCACGCTTTTCCATTGGGACTTGCCGGAAGCGCTGTTCCAGAAAGGTGGATGGGCAAATCGCGACACCGCCAAGCGTCTCGCCGATTACAGTGCCATCGTTGCCGACAGGCTCGGCGACCGGATCAAGGACTTCATCATTCTGAACGAAGCTGCCGTGCATACCGTCGTTGGACATCTTCTTGGCACGCAGGCGCCGGGATTGAAGGATTCCAACCTGCTCGGCCCGGTCACGCATCACCAGAATCTTGGACAAGGCTTGGCGATCCAGGCCATGCGGGCGAAGCACAAGGATCTGCGCATCGGAACAACGATGGCGCTCATGCCTGTGCGCTCCATCGGATCGTGGTGGGATTTGAAGGACGGCCTGCCCGCCCTTGCCTTCGATCAGGTTTGGAACGGCGCTTATCTCGATCCGCTTCTGAAAGGCAGTTATCCCTTTGCGGCGCGGCAGTTCGTCGACAAGTTCGTGAAGGATGGCGATCTGACGACCACCAAGCAGCCGATCGATTTCCTGGGCGTGAACTACTATTCGCCCACCTACATCAAGTTCGACAAAACCAATCCGAGCTATATCGGGCCCGGGTTGCCGCCGAAGGGTGTGCCCCTCGATGCGTTCGGACGCGAGATAGATCCATCCGGCCTCGGCGAAATGTTCACCCGCCTGCGCAACGACTACGGGAATCCCGTCGTCTATGTGACCGAAAACGGCTGTTCGGATCCGTTCAGCACAGGCGAAGCCCTGCTCGACGATCCGTTCCGCATCGACTACCTGCGCCAGCACATGGAAGTGACGAAACTCGCCATGGAGAAAGGCTCGCCCATCCGCGGCTATTTCATCTGGTCGCTGGTGGACAATTGGGAATGGGACTCCGGCTTCACTTCCAAATTCGGCATGGTCGCGATGAATCGCACGAACGGCGCGCGCGCCACCAAGGCGTCTTACAGATGGATGGCCGCGCTCGCGAAATCGGGCATGCTGCCGGCGGAGACGCGCAGCGTATGACAACGATCCCCACGGATCAGCACATCACAGACTTCCAGCGCGATGGCGCGGTGTGCCTTCGTGGCATTTTGGGAAGCGGCATGATTGCGCTTCTGCGCGCGGGGATCGACGCCAATCTGCGGGCGCCGAGTCCGCGCGCTAAGATTGCCAGCAGCAGCGGCGATCCCGGCCTGTTCGTGGAGGACTTCTGCAACTGGCGGGAAAACCCGGCCTATCGCGATTTCATCTTCACATCCGGCCTTGGCGCAATCGCCGCGCGTCTCATGCAAAGCAAAACCGCGCGACTTTATCATGACCACATGCTGACCAAGGAGCCGGGCACGGTGCAACGCACGCCCTGGCATCAGGATCAGCCCTACTACAACATCGACGGCGCGATGAATGTGAGTTTCTGGATTCCCGTCGATCCGGTGAGCCGGTCCTCCACGCTGGAATTCGTCGCGGGCTCACACCGCGGACCATGGCTCATGCCGCGCACCTTTCGGGACAATCAGGCGAAATGGTTTCCCGAAGGCAGCCTCGCCGATCTTCCCGATGTCGAAGCCGATCGCGCTGCGCACAACATCATCGGCTGGGCGCTGGAACCGGGCGATCTCGTCGCGTTCCACATGCTCACGCTACACGGATCGGCGGGCGTCGAGCCCGGTACGCGGCGGCGCGTGTTCTCATTGCGCGTTCTGGGCGACGACATCACCCATGCGCCAAGGCGCTGGACGACATCGCCGGAATTTCCCGGATTGGCGGATGACCTGCCGCCCGGCGCGGCGATGGACCATCCGCTGTTTCCGGTTCTCTGGCCGGCGGGCTAACGCGTTACCAGCCTGCGATAGAGATGCCATGTCGCGTGGCCGAGGATCGGCACGACCGCGACCAGCCCGATGAAGAGCGGTATCGAGCCGAGCACCAGGCTGATCGCCACGATCAATCCCCACGCCGCCATCGGACCGGGGTTTTCCTTCACCGCGCGGATGGAGGTCTGGATCGCCGTATCCAGTCCGACATCACGATCGATCAGCAGCGGGAACGACACGACGCTGATCGCCATGGCGAGCAAGGCAAACAGGAAGCCGACGCCAACCCCTGCGACGATCAATGTCCATCCTGCCGGCGTGAAGAAGACGTCACGGGCGAAGGCCCCGATGGAAACGGGTTCCGCGGGGCCGAGCGTCAGCGCGTAGATTCCCCACGCCGCTGCGAGCCAGACGAGGAACAGCATCACCAGCATGACGCCCAACGCCACGATGCCGCCCACCGCGGGCGCTTTGAACACGTCAAAGGCGTTGGACCATTCCACTTCCGCGCCCTGCTCGCGCCTGCGGCTCATTTCATAGAGACCGATCGCGGCGAAGGGGCCGATGATCGCGAAGCCGGATGCGAGCGGGAACAGCAGCGGCAACATATCCGAACCGAATGCGGCGCGCGCCAGCACCAATCCGACGGCGGCATAGATGATGCCGACGAAGAGAACGTCGCTGCGATAGGCTTCGAAATCGTCGAAGCCCTTGGCGAGGGATTCGCGCACATCGGCGATGGTGATCTTGCGCACGGCGGGGATGGGCGAATGCGCCGTGTCCGCCATGTGATCGAGCGTGCGGTGTGCGGACGCGATGGCGTGGCCGGCATTCACGATCTGCTCGCCGGTCCATTCGATGGGATTGCGGATGGTCTGAGGCATGTTTCTTCCTCCCGATGTGGGCTGGGGGAAGCGGCTGGCGGTCAAGCTGGGCCGTCGGTCGCGATGCCCGCAACCTTCCTGTTGGGAGGACTATACGCCTTTCGGCCGCCCGGATCACCTCGCGAAAACCGAGGGTTTGACTTCGCTTTTGGCGCCACCTAAACATCGCGCCCTCAAAAGCTATCTGCCCAGATGGCGGAATTGGTAGACGCACTAGTTTCAGGTACTAGCGCCGCGAGGCGTGGAGGTTCGAGTCCTCTTCTGGGCACCATTTTTTCGCTGCGAAGCAGCGCAGATGGGCTTTCCCGCGAGACAAAAGAAAAGCCCCATAGAGTCGGCGCCGCTTCGCGGTCGCGCTCCATGAGGCCCTTCGGTTTCCAGCTACGCAGCAAGCTCTAGGAAGGCCGTCTTCCAGGCCAACCAGTGAGCGCTTTCGCTCCAACCTCCCCGGTTTGCATGCGGACACCGGATCGAGCCATCACCGGCCTACCGATCTCCGCGCGGGGTGCCGCAACCGCCCCCTTACCTGTCTGTTTTTGCGATGATTAGAGCTTCACGGCTGTT
>Ga0134125_10002256_pt1 | contig 22976 bp, 30 predicted proteins | sample KB31751_FD_96464 | JGI IMG/M metagenome (GOLD analysis project Ga0134125, IMG submission 96464) | Terrestrial soil microbial communities with excess Nitrogen fertilizer from Kellogg Biological Station, Michigan, USA - KB3-175-1 | ecosystem: Environmental > Terrestrial > Soil > Unclassified ... | reverse complement strand
TGATCTTGGTATTTTTAATTTAGATTCTACCATGAGTTTTTCTTTCATGTTTCTGTCTGATTCCCATCTTAGAATCCACTTGTTTCCAAAAATTGGTGTCTTGATGGATTCAATCTCTGATGAACTCATCTGAGCGATGAGGGTTCCATGTGGTATGATTACAGCATTATTTTCTTTGAGTATGTCTGAACATTTCTGATCTAACACCTCTTTGAAAGAGTCAACAAGTATGTATTCATCTATGAATTGAAATCTTCGATAGAGCCTTTCGCGTTTTTTCTCACATACTAGTATGGTTTTGAAACCTTCATCTTTTGCTCCTTTGAGTACCTGAAGAGCACAATGAGAACCGAGAGTGGCAATTGAAGTCATGTTATCACATCTATTTTTGGGGTTTATGAAAGTTCCATGGGTCTGCTTGAGATAAAAGCAAACACGTCATCGATCAAATCCATGGAAAGATCCTTTTTGTGTTCACTGGGAATGTTTTTCATCAAAAAGTCTATGACTGACTGATTCTGGGGAATTTTTCCTTCTTCGGCCATCTCAGAATAAAGTGAAACCAAGTGAGATGTAATTATTATCGTTTTTTCACGGCTTGAAAGTGTCATGTGGATAAATCCCATTCTTTTTAATTTAGAGGTTTGCAGTTTATCATCGTAATATTACTAGTTGATCTTTTCAATCATGTCTGTTCGTAATTGGCCGCATGCTGCTGAGATTTCTACCCCCTTTTCAACACGTACTGTGCAATTTACATCACCGTTACGAAGTATTTGTTGGAATGCCAATATTTTTTTTCTGGCAGGACGCTGGAATCCGCCGGCAGTGGGATTCATAGGAATGAGGTTCACATGTGCTCCATTTCCTTTCAAGACACGTGCTAATTCTGATGCCACCTTGGTGGAATCGTTAATGTCATCAATTAATGCATATTCAAAAGTGACACGACGGCCGGTTTTTTTGAAATAACGTTTTGCTGCCATGATCAAATCTTCAACTGAATGCGGTCCTGCAGTTGGCACTAGTTTTTTACGTAATTCGTCATTTGGTGCATGAAGTGAGATGGCAAGTTTGACTTGAAGGTCTTCATCTGCAAGTTTATCAATTCCAGGTATTATGCCTACAGTAGAAATTGTAATACTTCGTTGTCCCAATCCAAAGGCACGTGGATGTGTCAAGAGTCTTACAGCTCGAATCATTTCATCATAATTTGCAAGAGGTTCTCCCATTCCCATGAATACCAAATTGGTGACATGTTCTCCTCTTTGACGTAAGATTCGTGCAAAATGCAGTACTTGGGAAACAATCTCTTCAGCTTTGAGATTTTTTTCAAAACCCATCTGACCTGTGGCACAAAATACACAGCCCATGGGACATCCAACTTGGGTTGAAACACAAACTGTTGACCGTGGATGACTCTTGTCTTGTGACTTGCTATATTGCATTAGAACAGTTTCAATGAGTGTTTGATCATCGAATTTTAAAAGTAGTTTTGTAGTGTGACCGTCTTCACTTACAACTCTGTGAACTTCATTTTCTGAACCCACGGTATACCCAGCAGTGACAAGTGCGTCCCTCAACGAAGTTGGGATTTGATGCAAATCTGACATTTTTCTTGGAGATTCATGGTATAGTGCACGAAGCAGTTGCCCTGCTCTATATCGTGGATGACCTAACTTGATGACAAGATCATCCATCTCCTCTGGCAAAACCCGATAAAGATCAATCATCTTTAGATGTATTCTAATTGCCTGCTGAAAATATGACTCTTGTGTAATTTTTAGCGGTTCTTGTGCTTGCTTTTAGATGGTAACACAAATTAACACTATCAAAAACACATTTGATGAAAACATGATAGGTACAGAACTAGGCGACTGGCGTAGAACTATCTATTCCAATCAACTCGATCCATCTATGGACGGCAAAGAAGTTACCGTAATGGGATGGATTTCAAGTGTGCGAGATCATGGAAATCTGGTATTCATCTTACTAAATGACAAGGAAGGCCAAATGCAAATTACTGCCAAGGCAGGAGTATGCCCAGATGAGATCAAAGAAAGCCTGGTAAAACTAAAGGAACAATCAACTATTGCAGTCAAGGGTGTCATAAAACCATCTGCAAAGGCTCCACGAGGTGTTGAAATATCTCCAAGTGAATTGCGTGTATTTTCAGTTGTTGAAAAAATTGCACCGTTTCAATGGCAAACAAAAACAGTTCCAAATATTGATACCAGACTAGAATTGCGAGCAATAGACCTGCGTAGAAATATTTTACAGCATATATTTAAGATGAGAAGCCTAGTCCTAAAATCAATTCGTGATTATCTATATGAGAAAGAATTTCTTGAAGTAAACACACCCAAGATGATTGCTACTGCAACAGAAGGTGGAGCTGCACTCTTTCCAATATTTTATTACAACAAAGAAGCATTTCTTGCACAGAGTCCTCAGCTTTACAAGGAACAACTCACACTAAGTTTTGAGAAAATTTTTGAGATTGCTCCAATATTTAGGGCAGAAGCGTCTAGAACTAACAGACATCTTTCTGAAGCAATCTCGATAGATCTTGAAGAGGCATTTTCAGATTATAATGACATCATGTCTCATGTGGAAAACATTATCAAAAAATCAATCAAAACTGTAACCGACTATTGCGAATCGACAAAATCTGTGGATTACAAAATTCCTGAAATGCCTACAAAGATTCCACAGTATACCTATACAGAATTGGTAGACAAGATGCAAAAAGCTGGTGCAACAACAAAATGGGGAGATGACTTGTATCCATCACAATTAAAGAAAATAAACCTAAGCGGATTTTATTTCATCAAGGATTGGCCTCTTGCTCCAAAACCGTTCTATGTCAAGGCAAAAAATGATGATCAGAAAATATCAGAATCATTTGATCTCATGTTCGGAGACCTCGAATTATCTTCTGGAAGTACAAGAATTGAAAAAAGATTGGAGTTGGAAGAGAGAATGAAGAACAAGGGCTTCAAACTTGATGCGTTTGATTATCATTTGCGTGTATTTGATTACGGGGTTCCACCACACGCCGGATGTGGCATAGGACTTGAGAGACTTATGATGGCTCTTACTGGTACTGAAAATATTAGAGATGCTACCTTTTATCCACGTGATGTAGATAGACTTACACCATAGGTGAAGTGGCATGGTGGAAAGAAAAGAGATTGAACACCTCGGGGATTTGGTCAAAGTTGATCTCAACGAGCCAGAAAAATACATCAAACAGGTAGAACAGATTCTAAATTATTTTGATAGACTTGACAAGGTGGAATTTCATTCTGATGATACACTACGAACACAAATTACGACTGATGGTCTTCGAGATGATGTACATGAACCATATGGAGATTCATTGATTGGACATCTCAAAAAAGATCAAAACAACTTCATTCGTGCGCCAAAAATGGTTTAAATGAATCTTGGAATCTCGGCTGTAGAATTTGTGTCTCAGGCAAAAGATGGTACTATATCTGTAGAAGAGTTTGTTGCAAAAACCTTGGACAGGATAAAAAAAGTAGATGAAATAATTCATGCTTTCATTACGGTAGATACACAAAATGCACTTGACAAGGCAAAGGCCATTGACAAAAAAATAAAATCAAAGGAAAAAATCGGCTCTTGTTTTGGGATGCCTGTATCTATCAAAGATAACATTTGTACTGCGGGAATAAAAACAACGTGCGCCTCAAAGATGCTTGAGAATTTTGTTGCGCCATATGATGCAACTGTTGTTTCTAGACTAAAATCAGAAGATGCGATAATAATCGGCAAGGTAAATCTTGATGAATTTGCCATGGGTTCTACAACAGAATTTAGTTATTTTGGTCCAACTCGAAATCCATGGAATTTGGAATATATTCCAGGTGGATCATCAGGTGGTAGTGGTGCATCAGTTGCTGCACTTGAATGCCTTGCATCATTGGGTTCAGATACTGGTGGCTCGGTTCGAAGTCCTGCAAGTTTCTGCTCTGTTGTTGGATTGAAACCAACTTATGGTCTGATAAGCCGATATGGACTAGTCTCTTATGCAAATAGCATAGAACAGGTGGGTCCAATAGCAAAAACAGTGGAAGATGTGGCATTTTTACTAAATATCGTATCAGGTCATGATCCACACGACAACACTACTGCAAACAATGAGCACATTGATTATGTCAAGGATTTGAAGAGTGGAGTTTCTGGAAAAAAAATTGGTATAATTTCACAGATGATTGAAGATGGAATAGACAAGGAGGTAGCATCTGCAACAGATACTGCAATATCAAAACTACAGAATTTGGGAGCAGAATGTATTCAGATATCTCTTGATGCTGTAGAGCATTCTGTTGCAGCATATTATACAATAGCTGCTGCCGAAGCAAGCAGCAATCTTGCGAGATATGACAATCTACGATATGGATTTGATTTTGGCACTGAAGGGTATGAGTTCAAAGCATTTGTCTCAAAGGCACGAAGCAATTTTGGGCCTGAGGTGACAAGAAGAATGCTTCTTGGAGCATTTGTTTTGTCTGCTGGATATTATGGCAAGTATTATCTCAAGGCACAAAAAGTCAGGGCAATGATAAAGGCTCAACTTGATGAGGCATTCAAGAAAGTTGACTATCTCATATCCCCAACAATGCCTATTTTACCATTCAAGGTAGGAGAAAAAATCGATGACCCACTCAAACTCTATCTCACTGATATCAATACAGTAACTGCAAACTTGTCTGGAATTCCTGCCGTCTCCGTTCCATTTTCAATGTCAAGTTCGGGTTTGCCAATTGGTATGCAGCTATTTGCAAATTCATTTAAAGAAAAAGAGTTGCTTCAAGCAGCTTACGCATTACAAGAAACTACCAATCTTCCGGAGATATCCCTATGACAAAAATAGGATTAGAGATTCACTGTCAGCTTACAAAACTTGCTAGCAAGTTATTTTGTTCATGCAAGGCAGAATACCGAAACCTTGAACCAAACTCTAACATCTGCCCTGTCTGTGTTGGTCTTCCAGGATCACTTCCACTGTTAAATAAAAAAGCAGTAGAAAAAGCTTCAATGATATCACTTGCATTGGGTTGTACAATTCCAGAAAAAATTGGATTTTTCAGGAAAAATTATTTTTATCCTGATTTGCCAAAGAACTTTCAAATTACCCAGTACAATGCATATGGGCCTACAAGCATTGGCTCTGATGGAAAAATTGAGATTGAAGGAAAAACTATTCGAATCAGAAGAATACAACTAGAAGAAGACCCCGGCAGACTGGTCTATGAAGGAACTTCTGAGAAGACCATGATTACACTGGTTGATTACAATAGGGCAGGTACGCCGCTTGTTGAAATTGTGACAGAGCCAGATTTTGAGACGCCAAAACAAGTCCGTGTATTCTTGAATGTACTTGCAGATCTTGTAGAAAACATTGGAGTGTCTGATCCTTATCTTGAGGGTGCCATGAGAGTGGACGGAAATATTTCAGAGGGTGACGGAAATAGAGTCGAAATAAAAAATGTAGGCTCTTTTAGGGATATTGAAAAAGCGCTACATTTTGAAATTACAAGACAACAAAGTCTTGTTGAAAGGGGAATTACAGTACTTGCAGAAACAAGACACTGGGATGAGGCAAGAAGAATCACAGTCTCCTCAAGATCAAAAGAGGAGGAACAAGACTATAGATATTTGCCAGAGGCAGACATACCTGTTGTCTTGATTGGTCAAAATTCTATTGAACAAATCAAAACACAGATGCCTGAAAGCATTGTTGCAAGGAGGGAAAGATATGTCAAAAAGTATGGCTTGCCTGCACAAGTAGCTGATGTCTTGTCATCTGACAAATTTTACTCTGATCTGTTTGATAAAGCACATAATGAGAAAAATGCCAAAGAGGTATCAAATATCATTACAACCGATCTCATGGGCTTTGCCGACACTAGAGAAAAGAAACTTGAACTAAAAATTACCCCAAAACACATCACTGACCTTGCTGATTCTATAATGGCAAGCAAATTAACAAGAAATTCTGGAAAAAATGCGTTACAAGAAATGGTAAAGACTGGAAAATCGCTTGCCGATGTAATGTCTAGCCTTGACTTGGGACATGTGAGCGATGCAGGTTCTATCGAAAAGATAATTGATGAGGTGTTCAAAGAAGAAGAAAAAGCAGTAGCAGAAGCAAAACAAAATCCTGATACCATCAACTATCTAGTTGGCAAAGTCATGAGAAAGACAAAAGGCAAGGCTGACCCTGCAACCACTCTAGATATTTTACGAAAAAAACTCGCTACATAAAATTCTGATATTTTTAGATTGTATTTTACCTAGTGAAATATTTTAAGAATTTAATCTACATCTTGCCAAACTCGTCTTCATCAGAGTATGCACGTTCTGCATGCTCTTCTATGTCAAGGCCTGCTTCTTCAACTTTGGCAGATACCCTGACTCCGATTAGTTTGTCTATTACTTTCATAATCGCAAATGTTCCAAAGAATCCCATTGCTCCTGCTACTCCAACTCCCATGGCTTGGATGAGTAACTGTTGAGGATGTCCAAACAAGAGCCCGTTTGGGCCGCTTGGGTTTACTAGTGTGCTTGCAAATATTCCAATTCCTAATGAACCGATTATTCCAGCTACTCCGTGAACTGAGCTTACATCTAATGCATCATCTATCTTGAGATGGTCCTTGAAGAACAAGACTGCAAGATATGATCCTATTCCAATTGCTATACCTAATACAAAAGCGTGTTCTACACTTATGTATCCTGAAGCTGGTGTGATTCCTGCAAGCCCTGCAATTGCTCCGTTGATTGCAGCAATTACACTTGGCTTGCCAGTTCGCATCCATGAAAGTCCCACCCAAATTAATGCAGAAATGGATGATGCGATATGAGTATTGATAATTGTGTTACCTGCTAAACTTCCTGATGCAAGTGCACTACCTGCATTGAATCCAAACCATCCTAACCAAAGTAGTGATGACCCTAAAACTGCGATTGGAATACTGTGTGGGATCATGATGGATGGACCATAGTTGAGTCTTCTTCCAAGGACTAGGGCAGCTGCAAGTGCACCCATGCCTGCACTGGTGTGAATTACAATGCCTCCAGCAAAATCTACTACACCCATTTGGCCAAGCCATCCTCCGCCCCATATCCAGTGAACTAGAGGATAATAGATCAGTCCACTCCATGCTACGATGAAAATAACATATGCACTAAACTTCATTCTCTCTGCAATTGCACCTGTCAATAACAGAGGCGTAATCACTGCAAACATCATCTGGAATTTTGCAAACAAGACTCCTGGAATTGTAGGGGCATAATGCAAACCTGAATCGTATGGAACATTTTTGAGGAATGTCCAATCCATATTTCCGGTAAGACCAACTCCAGTATCTGGTCCAAATGATAAACTAAATCCGAATGTAAACCACATGACACTGAGAATAGCTAATCCAAAGAAGATTTGCATAAAAATTGAGACCGTATTTTTTCGTCGTAATAACCCTGCTTCAAATAACCCCAAAGCTGGGATCATCAATAGTACCAGACTGGAAGCTATGAGCATCCATGCTGTGTCTCCTGTGTCAATTGGCAAGATTTCTTTCTTAGAAAAGATGAAGTATAAAAAAATTTGTTTTTTTATTGATCAGGTTGGCTCTAGAAATCATTCCATAAGATTTTTTAATATGGGATTTCATTTTCCTTGCATCTTGCTAAAAATTGAAGTAATACTCCCAGAGAATGAAATAAAATCAATTAGTGATGCACTAAAAAAAATAGATGTGGGTGGAATCACTGCATACAAAGGATGGGGGAGAGGGAAAACAATTGCAAAAGAAATACATGCATCAAAGGGAACAGAGGTCTTTACTCCTGAATTCGGAGAACGATTTATAATTGAAATAGTGGTTGCTGATGAAAAGAAAAATGACATAATTGCAGCCATTAGGGCATCTTCTACATTTGGAAAAATATTTGTCAATACAATATCTGAAGCATATGATATCCAAACTCCAAAGAAAGATGAACAAGCAATCTGAGTTTAGAAAATATTATCTAGTATATTCTATGTCAAGATCTACATGATTCGCATAGATGCAATTGTTCCACAAAATGACATTCGTGCTATTAGTGATGCACTAAAAAAAATAGATGTGGGTGGAATAACTATCATGAAAGTACGCGGAAGGGGTAAAACAGTTGGACATGCACTTCATGCTGGAAAAGGTACCGAGACATTTATTCCTGAATTTACAGACAAGTATATTGTAACTGTGATTGTGGCAGAAAAAGACGAGAACGAAGTGGTAAGTATAATTCGCGGCAATACAAAAATAGGCAAAATTTTCATGTACAAACTTTCTCGTGCAGTAGATATTGCCACTGGCGAAGAAAATGAAAAGGCAATCTAGAAACAAATTTTGTTAGATTTTTAGACTATGTTTTCATTAATTTCTGTATCTAGTACCCAGGTTTGTCAATGATATCATATGTGGAAACACTCTAAAAGATACTCTTAGAAACAACATAGCGCTAGTGTGAATGGTGAATATCTGAATTGAAACAAAGATCCTGTACTTGTACATGCGGCTGTATCAGAAACATAGCCAGTGCATATTATGATATGTGTATATTCTGCAAGCTAGATGATCATAAAAAATAACTCGCTTGTTAATTTTATATTTTAAAAGTAGGTCGCATCTTTGCGTATGTGATTATGACTGCAATTGATATTGCAAATATTGAAACAGCTAATGGACCAAATTCTGGAATTGCAGGTGTTGTAGTATTTGTTTGATTTTGTACTTGAACAGGGCCTGATGTGAACTCAAATGTAGTTGTGGCAGTTTTATCTGGTCCTCCATATGTTACATCGACTTCATACACGCCTGCAGTTTTCCAAGTACTTCCTCCTGCAACTGCCTGGAGAGAATATGTTCCGTCTGTATTGGGGTTGGTTTGTCCAATGTATGCTACGTTTTGTGAACTGTCTTTGATTGTCATTGATATTGGTATGTGAAGTTGGTCTGTTACCTTGCCTGATATGGTGATTGTATCTCCATCTATGTATGATGTTTTATCTGTTGATACTGTGATGGCAGTTTGTGCGGATGCACTCAAAAATGAAACTGTCAAAAGTGTAATTGCTACAAGGAATATCTTTGAATTTAATGCCAATACGTTTACCTTCATTATTTGATATTTAAGATTTCATTCTTTTTGATACCCATTACAATGGTTTGTGTCTGTTTAGATCTACTGAACCTGATGTGATAAAATAGTTTATTCATTTAATGATCTAGCCGGCTAAATTCTGTGAAGATAGAGTCATCTTAAAATAGAATATTATTTGGAGGACTAGCATGCAGGGATCAAACGCACTTGATAATTATGATGCCAAAAAAGCAGAAAAATCATTAAAGATGCTGTTTACTGACAAGAGTAACGAATTTCGAGAATTAGCCCATGGTATTGGGTATCCGACTTCAAATACTGGCTGGGAATTTATCATTCTGAATTTTTGTCTTGATTTTAGCGATTGTTTCAAGGCTTGGTCAAGCAAAGATATTGACGCTGATCATATGCAGGTACACAAGTGCAATACCATGATGAGGCAAATTGGTCTTGGTAAATCTAACATGACCGAAGTCACACATCTTGAAAACATTGCATACAGAATTGCAGAAGATTTCAAATCAATTTACAAGAGAATCGAATAGTTTTCTCTGATACCTACACAGAAAAATTTATCAAATGTTTTTTAAAATATTGTCAAGTTTATCCTTCTGATGCAGATTTTCCGCCATCTACATTAAGAATTATGCCAGAAATCCATCTTGCTTCATCTGATGCAAGATACACTGCAGCATATGCTACATCTTCTGGTTGACCTATTCTGTTCAATGGCTGTCTGTCTTCTAGGATTTTTCTTGCATCGGGATAGTCAAGATATGATTTTATCATTCCGGCATTGACTATTCCAGGATTGATACAGTTACAACGAATATTTTTTCTTGCGTATTCTACTGCCAGTCCCTTGGTGAACATGTTTATTGCAGCTTTTGTTGTACAATATGCTGTCAGGTGAACTTTTGGTATGGCTCTCTCGGCTGAAATTGATCCGATGTTTATTATGTTTCCACCGTTTTCATTTTCAAGCATCTTGATTAGTGTTAATTTTGTTATCCTAAATGTGCCAAACAAATTGATGTCTATTAGAGAGTTCAAATCTTTGTCTTGCATTTCATGAAAATGTATTGGATCAGTAATAGTTCCTGCATTGTTCACTAGGATGTCAATTCTACCATAATGATCAACTATTTGATTTACCGTTTGAATTACTTGGGCTTCATTGGTAAGGTCACATGCAATTGCAACTGTCTTTGAGGAATAGTCTGTAATTGATTTTCTTACCTGTTCTAGCTTGTCCATATGTCTTCCAAGTAAAACCACCTTGGCTCCTTCACTTACAAATTTCTTGGATATTTCCAATCCAATATCACTTGAAGCCCCTGTTACGATTGCTATCTTGTCCTTTAATCGCACATGGGGTATTCGTGATTATACTATATGAACAATAACTGTGAATTTCATATACTGGTTTATTTTTTAGTCAGTTTCTGAATCTCTTGTGTAACTAGTGGCAAAAATGCCCCTACATCAGTCACTATTCCAAGTGCTTGCCAGGTTCCCCTATCCATGAGTTTTGTTACGGTTGGCTGGCTGATGTCTACTACGATTACCTTAACATCTGCTGGTAGCATGTTGCCAGTTGCAATGGAATGAAGCATTGTAGAGACCATGATGACAAGTTTTGCATCTTTTACAATCTCTTTGTATTTTCGTTGTGCTACTGTCATGTCCGTAATTACATCTGGCAGTGGACCGTCGTCTCGAAGTGAGCCTGCAAGTACAAAAGGTACCTTGTTTTTGACACACTCGTACATTATGCCTTTTTTCAATACTTTCTTTTCTACCATCTTGTGGATTGAGCCAGCCTTGAAGACTGAATTTATTGCCTGCATGTGGTTTCTGTGACCCCTTACTGCAAGTGTACCGTCTTGTACATTCATCCCAAGTGATGTACCAAGAGTTGAATATTCGATATCATGAACAGCAAGAGCATTTCCTGCAAGAACTGCATTGATGAATCCCAATCTTATCAGTAAAGAGATCGAGTCCGATGCTCCTGTGTGTACTATTGCTGGTCCTCCAACTAGAACAATTTTTCCGCCACCTTTTTTTATCTTGTAAATGTCTTCTGCAACTTTTCTTGCAATGTGCTGTGTCGGTCTCTCGCTTGAACTTCCACTGCTCATGAATTGAAATAGGTTGACTCCTTCTCTTGGTCTCTCAGGCGGAGTGACACGTATTCCTTTTTCTCCAACAATTATCTTGTCTCCTTTTTTGATGTCTCTAATTGGAGTGCAAAATGCTCTGTTATTTTTTAGCGTGATGCATTTGTCCATCATCATGTTTTCTACTTTGATCCATTTTCCTTTGTGGAAAATTTCGGTGTGATTGTTTGTAGTACTGTAAAAATCATCTGGCATTACCATGTCTTTTTGTGCTTGTTTTAGTGAGATCTCTTGCTGGATCTTGGATGTGGCACCTTCTCGATATACTGCCTCTAAAATTCTATCAAGGTGTTCTTGTGACTGGCCCTGAATTGTAAGTTTTGCGTGGCTCTCATCTTTTTTGTGTTTTCCAACCTTGAATTCTTGAACTTGAAATTCTCCTTTTAAATCCATTATGACGTCAAAAATCTTGGTCAATATCATGGAATCAATGAGATGTCCACTGACCTCTATGTCATGGGAAAACTTTTTCGCCATTTCCTGAAATTGGTGGGTTGTACTAATTTAATCTTGATGTTAATTCGTCACACCGTATTGCAGAGGTATCATACAGGTAGGACTACATCTCCAGTGTGTTCTGGAATGTTGTCTGCTCTTAATCTTGCAACTATGGCGTCTTTACGTTCTGCATCAAGGCTTCGAACAAGAGTTTTTGAAATTCCGTTTTTATCACAAATTACTATCATATATCCTGTGGAATCTGTCAAAACATATCCTCCTACATCATTTAACACGGCGTAGAGATTTTCTTGACCTACTGGTTCCCATACATTTGATTTGTTGTCTCGTAGAGCCAGTGCCGGCATTGCCTGATCATTGCATAACGTATTGAGATATTCACGTGCTTCTTTGACTCGTTTTTCACCAATCTTGAGTGCAACAAAATATTGCATGATTAAAAAACTAATTCTTGTTATTTATACGATAGTGTATCAAGTATGTCTAACAATTCTTTTGACTTGATCTCTTTTTTTGCTGAATCTATGAACAAACCTAGTTTTTCATTTGAAAAACCCTCTGATGAATATTTTACAGCTTGAATTGCCATCTCAAACTTATCAATATCATGTAATAACACGGATTCCTTTGTGCTTGCTTGCATGTACTCATCCCATATGTCAGAATATTTTACTGTGATGTCTTCTGGTAGCTTTGCAAGAATTTCTTTTATTGCATCATCTTCGGCTGTTCTCTTGTTTTCTTTGGAGATTTCTTCTGGCATAAAATCTCCTGTCACGGATTCTGCCAAATCATGAAGAAGTGCCATCTTGAGAATTTTTTCTGTATCTAGGTGGTGTACATCTGAGAAAACCATTGCCATGAGTGCAGTTCCATACGTATGGTCTGCCACTGATTCTGGATGTTCTATTCCTACCTTGCTCTTCCAACCCTTACGTGGTACTCTTTTTAGCTCTGTTGCAAGATAGAAAAAATCAAACAGCATTTGCATGTTTTATTCTGTCTTGCCTGTTTTAATCTTTGAGTATGTCTAAAAATCTAAAAATGAGTCACATTGGCAAATAAGATTAAAATTGTAACAATTCCACAAATAAACATCTTTGAAAATCTACACTAAAACTGGCGATGATGGAACTACGGGATTAATTGGAAACAAACGTGTAAAAAAATCAAACCCACGAATTGCGTCTTATGGTGTGGTGGATGAACTAAATGCTTCTATTGGAATTGTACTATCATCAAAATTAGGAAAAGATATCCGCATTCTTCTTACAAAAATACAAAACGATCTTTTTGTGGTAGGTGCAGACCTTGCAAATCCAGACTTGAAAAATAAATCAAATCGAGTTACATCTGAGATGACAATCTATCTAGAAAAAGAAATAGATCGTCTGGAAGAAAAACTAGACCCGATAACGTTTTTTATTTTGCCAGGAGGTGATTTAATTGCCTCACAAATTCATCTGGCACGAGCAATATGTAGAAGAGCAGAAACAAACATGGTTAGTTTGTCACAAGTTGAAACAATCAATAATCTATGTTTAATCTACATGAATCGATTATCTGATCTTCTTTTTGTAGTGGCAAGAACAATAAACAAAAGAAAAAAAATTTCTGATGTTGCATGGAAAAAGTAAGAGACACACTTTAATTCCCCGATAATTGGATAATGGAATGTGCCGCCGTAGCTCAGCCCGGGAGAGCACTCGGCTGAAGACCGAGCTGTCGCATGTTCAAGTCTTGCCGGCGGCACCTCTAAGTTATGATATCGACAATCTAACGTATTTTTGATATTTTACACGTGCAAAGTTTTACATTTGGTCATATACTTGATGAGATATTTTTCCTAACTTGATTTTTCTATCTTGGTAGTTCTGTATTGTCTGAGTGTAATACCATTTGTTATGAGCAATAATGCTTGCAAGACATAACCCCCTATGATTAACACAATTGCATTGTAAAATGGGTGTAATGTAGACATGATCTCCAGGTGTTTTGGAGACAAAGTATTGCCTGCAATGACTAGACATACAATAATAAAATTTGGAATGTATGCAAATCTGAAATTTTTTAACGAAACTATTGTTAGTACAATAAATGATGATTCCAGTATGAAAGCTTGAATTAGAAATTTTGGATCTCCAAGTGGTATACCAAAGGCACCAATTATGCAAATTGATGCAAGAACTGTAACTAGATATTTCTGGATTTTATTCATTTTAATTTCAAGTCTGTTGCTATATTTAATAAAATTAATCATATCAACCAAACTCTAAAACATGTCTTAAATAGGGTATTTTGACAAATGCGTTTTAGATATGAATGTGGATGCTGTAAACTATTGTAAAAAAATACTAGCACTAGATCCAAAGATTAGATTTGCTGGCAAGATAGTAGATGAAGAACTAGTGTCTACCGCACGAAAGGATGGCGTCATACCACTGCTTGACAAAGATCTTGCTGCCTTGGCACATCATCAGGTATCAGTAAAAGCAATGATGGACAAGATGTTCACTGATAAACTTGGTAATACCGATTGGATTGTAGAATCAAAAGGCAAAGTGAAACTATTGACTATATTCCAAAAGGATGGAATACTCATTTTATCAACCGAGCCAACATCTGATCATCATTCCATAATTGAAAAAATAAAAAATCTGAGTTAATATAATCTGATAATTTCATTTGAATGCAAAAATCGGCTTTTTGCCTCAAATTGTGAGGGAATTATTTGATATTGTAATAATGAGACAAGTTTAAAAGGACGATGTTACTTGTTGGATAATCGTCTTATGACAAAGGACAAGAAAAAGGAAGCAAAAAAGCCAGCTAAAAAAGAGGCCTCGAAAAAGGAACCATCTAAAAAAGAAGTGGCCAAAAAAGAAGCTCCAAAGGTCAAACCAAAAGAAAAGACCAAACTCAAAGAGGATATAGTCCACGAAGATGATGGCATAATTGTTGTCGAAGATGATGCAGGTCTTGACAAGGAAGCCGAACTAGAGGCAAGAAAGGCATACTTGGAAGAAGCACGTTCGCAAGAAGCAAGCGACGATTAGACTTTTCTTTATACTTGATCAAAAAGACTTATCCATCATCATACCAATACAGGATTGATGAGATCTCTCTGTTTGATCACTGTCAAACCGGGCAAAGTTGATCCTGTTATTGCATCACTGAAAAAAACAAGAAAGATAGTCAAAGAAATAATGGTTGTAACCGGGAGGGCAGACATTGCAGTAGTTTTACAGGGCACAATCGACGAAATCAACAATATCGTAATTGATTTTAAAAAGATAAAGGAAATTGTTTCAACAGAGACTCTAATCGAAGTGGAGGTGGATATGGGTTGGTCAAAGCCGTAGTACTAGTTAAATCTCCAAAAAAACTCATAGCTGCAAGACTTCGCATGGTAAAGTCAGTCTATGATTCATTTGCCGTGAGCGGACAATTTGATGCAGTGGCACTCATAGATGTAAAAGACTTGTCAATAATAAAGGACGTTACAACGGAAATTCAAAACATAAAGGGTGTAGAACGCACTGAAACGATGGTGCAGGTAATCTGAGCATCACCATAATCTTTTAACACTGCGAAGACTTACTGTGTACATGAATATTAGACACCTTGGGAGCGTAATTCTTGCTGTCTCGGACCTACCAAAATCCCTAAAGTTTTATCATGAAGTGATTGGCTTGCCAATCAAAAACAGTAGGGAAAATTGGGTAGAGTTGGCAAAAGAAGGTGCTACAGTCATACTGCATCCAGCAAGTAAACCCATCAATACTGGAACATCAATTGATAATGGAATAGTCATGGGATTGGTTGTAGGTGATATCGAGTCTGCTGTAAAAGAACTCAAAGCAAAAAATGTCCCAGTCTACAGAGATGTCATTTCGCACAAGGCAGGCAAAAACTGTATTGTGCTAGATCCTGACAAATACATGGTGTCATTATTTGAGCCTTCATTTGATGATGGTGCAAAACAAGCCCGTGGGTTCCATGGATTTGCTCCACTCTAAATAATTTTTTTAATTTTTGTAATAATTTTGTTTACTTCGTCAGGTGTTACAGACTTGTTAACCGAGATATAGTAAATTCCTTCTTTTCTCTGAAATATGATGACTGTCACTTTGTCGTGCTTGAGGATGACACTATCCATGTTTCCAAGTGCAGTACTTGTCTTGTTACGCATTGTAAGCATTGTAGAAACAAGAAAGAATTCGTTTCTTGTAGACTCGTTGGATAATAATGTTGTAAGACCTGGCCTGAATATTCCAGTCAAGGTTCGACCGTATTCATTTACTAGTCCTACATATCGAATTGATTTTGATATCTCTAAAACGCCTTGACATTTTTTTCTATATTGTGTTATCTGTTCAGCCCATTTTTGACTGGGTGTTTTTTGCACAGTTAGTGTAGCAAGTTTATGCTTTATAAAAGTTGGAATTACTTTTTCTTTTCTTTACCAAGGTCAGATTTCAAAGCCAAGTTTTCTTTTCTGAGCCTTTCATTTTCTTCATGCAGTGTATCAACTGTTTGTGTTGCCATGTGCATTGGATGTCCTGGATTAAATCGATTTGGTGTCATGTTAAACAAGCCTGCTGCATATCTTTGAAACATGGTATGATGACCTGAAAGTTTGTTCATCATCATATCTGCATCTTGTACTATGCTGTTCTTTACCATTGCAGCACTTGCTATTCCTTGTGGAGGATTTGCACGTGGTGGCAATCTAGGAAATGCGAATGGAGAATTGAGCATATCAGTTGGATGTCCAAAAGATTCCATCATTTTTCGTACATCATAAGGCCACATGACTAGAATTCTTCCCGTCCTCTATTTCATGTTTACTCACAAAATCACGTATTAGATATAGCACGGTGTCAAGTGCTAGTCATTTCTTATCAAATTCTATCGATCGCCGATCCTTATAGAATGGTCTGATCGACACCAGATTAATGTCAAAAACAATATCAATGCATTGTATAAAATGCAAAAAAAATATCAGTTCAGCTGATTTATACAAAATTGTAATGTATATTGTTGATCAAAAGTTCACAGATCATCATTATGAACATGTAGAATGTCCTGACAAGTTTACTGTCTAGGTATGCATGGCATAAACTTTGTAAGTTTTGCCAGTCTTTTTGTCTTGGTATGACCATCTATTGTCAGCCCACTCTATCTTCTCAAAAAGACTTTTCAGTGAAGGGTGAAGTTTGTCATAAATATCATCACCAACTAGGATCTGGTTTGGTTTTGCAAGTGCAGTAATTTTTGCTGCGATACTTACTGCAGGACCCAGTATGTCCACATGTGATCTGACCTGGTCTGCACCATATCTGACAACCACATTCTCACCAAAATCCATGCCTATCTTAACGCGTAACTCTGGATAATCATATTCACTAAGTATTGGATTTATTCCCCGTTCAATCACATCTATCATCGTTCTTGCACAGTTTACAGCACTGTCTGATACCACAAGTGGGCTTTCTTCTGCAATAAAGTATCCGATAACTGCATCACCTACATATTTTAGAACATATCCGCCATGATGACGTATTACAGACCGCATCTCCTGCGAAAATGAACTGATTATTATTCCGAGTTTTTCTGGTGGAAGGAGTAAGGCCATCTCTGTTGAGCCTACAAGATCTACAAACATTACAATCATGTGCAATTTTTGTGCTACATGTTTTCGCAAAAACGTATCAGATTCGTCTACAGAATAATCATACTCGTATCCTTTTTTGAGAGAACTCCATACCCTTTTCTGGGTCTCCTTGATAAGACTCTCGCTGTCCAAGGTCCCCGACTTGCCGCCTCCTAGCATCATGTCTATGATGCTTTTGGCATTTGCCTTTTCGTCTCGTTGTTGTTCTGGCTCGTCGCTCATTTCTTACTCATTCCAACGGGAAATTGGCGCCACATACAGGGCATACGCCTCTTTCCCCCTTGTATTTTATATCAAAGTATTGTATTATCTCCACGTTGCAATTCCAGCAGATTATCTTCTTAAAAGATGGCTTTGTCATGTCTAAATCCAATTAAAAATGGTTTTATAGAGTATTTAAAGTACATACCGATTTTATGTGGAGAGTTTTAAAAAATATCTAATGCAGATTCCTACTAGTAATCCCGATCCCTTCATCAAAATCATGAGTGAAAAGGCCGAAAGCATTAGACTTGGATACCTTGATCACATTACAGCACTTACAAAAAAAGTTCCTCTAAAGGTAATGTTGGGAGATGGTACTGTGACAGACCAGGAATCATTTGATCCCGCACTTGTAAGACAGTTTTTTGACAATGTCTTAAAGAAACTACCGGAGTGGGAAAACCAAGGTGTCTCTGCAACGACTGAAAAAGACCTACGAAGAAGTTTTATAAAATTTGAGATAAAAGAAGGAAACTATCTGCTTTCTGGACACATGTCATTACAATATCATGCATTATTGTTCTACAAACTTGACCATCGTGTGATTGAGATCCAAAAGGAACTCTCAGACATATCGGACATGATTACAAAACTTCAGGTTCAGGTGGGGCCAGAAAATGACAAGATAATCGAAGAAAAATTACGACAAGAGGGATTTCAAACTCTGGATGAACAAAAACTGTTTGAAGTGTTGTTTAATCGAGAAGACATTACACAGGACATAGTAAAATCAATCGAAGTATCCCATGCAGAACATACAAAGCTTGTATCAAACCGAGACAGATTGTTTGGAGAACTTGATAATATGTTAATAGAACTATACCAAACAACTCCAGTATTAATTGACGAAAACAAAATGATTGCTGCCGAAGAAGGCTGCCTGTGTAATTTTAATCTTGAATATCTCAAGAACAATACAAGACAAGGAAACATAAACCTCACAAGAATTTCAGAGCAGACAAAGACAAACTTGTTGGCATTACTTGATAGTATCATAAAAATTATAAAAAATTAAAAAATTGTTTATATCAAAGTATTTTAAAAATCTCATATAATTAGTCAAGGGGCTGCTGTAATCGTGGTGCCAGAGTTTGGGGAGTTGACACCATGGTACGCTGATGCCCCTTGACTTAGATCTGACATGTTCGCAGAATATTATTTAGCCCTTTTTGATCCTTGAAAATCTTATTAATTTATGATATAATTGTGAGATTTCTAGTTAAAACATATGATTATAATCAAGAATATATATCGATTTTTGGGCAAGTATTGTTCAAAAAACCAAATATACCAAGATGGGGCTGGAAATTCTGTTGAATGTAACTTTTGAGGACATAATAAAATCACAAAAAATACAACGTAACGTAATCCGTAGAACACCACTGGAAAGTTCGCACTCGTTTAGTGTCATGACAGGTTCCAAGGTGTATCTCAAGTCTGAATGTTTGCAAAAGACAGGTTCATTCAAGTTCAGGGGTGCATATGCCAAGATTGCAAGCCTTTCAAAATCTGAAAAGAAAAAAGGAGTCATTGCGGCATCTGCAGGAAACCATGCACAAGGTGTTGCATATGCATCATCACTTGAAAAAATACCATGTACGATCGTAATGCCTGTGACTGCTTCACCTGCCAAAGTTTCTGCCACCAGATCATATGGTGCAAATGTAATTTTGGAGGGTGCCATATACGATGAATCTTATGCAAAGGCTGCAGACCTTGCACGAAAAACAGGTGCAACAATAGTTCATGCCTTTGATGATGAAACAGTAATAGCTGCACAAGGGGTGATAGGATTGGAAATACTTGAAGACCTTCCAGATGTTGACGAGATTTATGTTCCAATAGGTGGTGGTGGACTAGCAGCTGGAATTCTAAAAGCAGTCAAGACAAAAAAACCACGAGTCAAAGTGATTGGTGTCCAGTCATCAGGTTTTCCTGCAATGAAAAAATCATTTGATCTTGGCAAGCTACAATCTGTCTCAGGACACAGAACAATAGCTGATGGTATATCTGTGAAAACTCCTGGCCAATCTACCTTTAAAATCATAAACGAAATGATTGACGATATTGTTCTTGTTGATGATTCCTCAATAGTAAAGGCAATGTTTCTGCTAATGGAAAGATCAAAGACAGTAGTAGAACCAGCTGGAGCAGTTGGCCTTGCATACCTTCTTGATAAAAAACCTGCCAAAGGAAAAAAAGTAGTCCCGATTCTATCAGGAGGAAACGTGGACATGTACCTATTGGGCCAGATAGTGGCAAAAGGACTGACTGAGATGGGAAGAATGGTCAAGATCTTTATCCTTTTGACTGACAAACCAGGTGCTCTCAAGGAGGTAATTGACCAGATATCATCACTGAGTGTGAATATTGTAGATGTGATTCATGATAGGCTAAGCTCAAGCATACCTGCAGGCACTGCGGGTGTTACATTGAGCCTTGAGACTCAGGACCAGGCACATGCTCAACAACTGATCAACTTTTTGAAGAAAAAAAATGTCCAGTTTAAGGTAGTTACCTAGTGTATACAACTAGTTTCACAAATGGTTACACCATTGAAACATTTTAGCCTCAAATGTGTTTTACTTTGAAAAAACATGTCACATTTTATTTTATAAAAATTGGTTAACTAGAGAAAAAATGTTGAATATCAAAACTATTCCTACAAAAACACATGCTATTACCGTTGTAATTTTCCTGTTTACAAATTCACCCATTAATTTTTTGCTTGTTGTAAGTATGACAACCGGTATCACTGCAACTGGTATCAGCAAGCTGAGTATGAATTGACTGTAGACAAGTATGTGTAATGGATCAAAACCAAGCAGTACTGCAATAGTTGTTGGGATTACATTTACAAATCTTGTAATTATTCTTCGTAACCATACGTTGACTTTTTTTCCCAAAAACCCCTCCATTATTATCTGACCTGCCAATGTTCCCGCAGCCGACGAAGCAATTCCTGATGATAACAAGGTGACAAGAAAGACTACTCCTGCAGATACTCCAAATATGGGTACAAGTGTCTTGTATGCTTCGGCAATTGATGCAATTTGAGAATTGTGTGGGTAGAACGCAACTGCTGCCATTAGCAATATTGCGGCATTTATCATGGCAGCTATTGTGAGCAAGAATATTGTCTCTACAAGATGCAGTTTTCGCATCTTTTTTCTCTCATCTAATGTTTTGCCGATTGCTTTTTCTTTTGTAAGAAATGAATGCAAAAATACTACGTGAGGCATTACTGTAGCACCGATTATGCCTACTGCAACAAACAATGCGCTAGCATTTGCAAAGTGTGGAGAGAGCGATCCTGATAACACTCCATGAATATCTGGCGGTGCAATTAGCAATTCATATGCATAACCAAAGCTGATGATGGACACAAAAATCAAAAAGAGTTGCTCCAACAGTCGGAATTTTCTAGATGTTAGGGCAAGTATTATGATAACGTCGGCAGCGCCAAATATTGCAGCATATATCATGGGTACGCCAAATAACAGGTTTAATGCGATAACTGTCCCAAGGTATTCTGCAAGATCTGTTGCAGCAGCTGCAACTTCAGAGCTTAACCAATATGGTATAACGAATAACTTTCTACCTAACTTTTCGCGTAAAATCTCTGCCAGGCTCTTCTGTGTTGCAATTCCTAATTTTCCTGACAAGTACTGCATAAGCATTGCAATGGCACAAGAAAGCCACACAACCCAGAGCAATGAATACCCAAAAGCAGCTCCCCCCTGCAGGTCCGTTCCATAATTTCCAGGATCCATGTACCCTATACTTACAATTAACGCAGGTCCGGAATACGTGATAAACCGTCTAAGAAAATTTGTAAAACGTGATATTTTGGAATTTGGTGATATCATATCGATGATTGCGGAATGTTTTTCTCTTCATATAAGAGTTAGCTAAGGCTAAATTATTTAGTTTGATCTAAATCTTGAAAACTCTACAAACTGATTAATAGACAACAAAATAAACTAGAGCGAGTTGACCTTAAAAAATAATTGGAAAGGCAAGTCTAATCTCACGTGGTCTGATATCGAGTCACAAGTGAAAGTACTTGTAACCAAGATAAAAAAGACAGGTTTTGAATTTGACAAGATTGCCACTGTATCAAGGGGAGGTCTAGTACCTGCAAGACTAGTTGCTGATCATTTCAATATAAAGAAAATTCTGGTGGACAAAAACAAGATTCCTTCTAGAACCCTTTTTGTTGATGACATTTATGATTCAGGTGATACTTTTAACAGAATATTTCCGTTAGTCTTGGAGCCTAAAAATTTCTTGTATGCTACACTTGTTGCAAGAAAAGGCATGAAATATCCAAAACAACTAGTCCATGCTAAAAAAACTCGTGGTCAAGAATACATAGTATTTCCATGGGATAGACTCGAGTCAAATAGAAACTCTAAGATCATCAAAGATTAAGTATTACAATATTATTTGTACCACATGAATCCATTTGCATGCTCAAAATGTTTTGTTGGATATAGACCAGGAGAACTAATATCGTGCCAAAAATGTGGCCAAGAATTCTGTGGCACTTGCTTTAAGCAACACACTCACTAAATCAAAAAAATAAGTAGTGGTCATGAACCAATAACTCCATAATGGAATTTGGCGGAGACGATGTAGATACACTTGCACTAATGTTTGACAAACTACAATACATTTTTCGTGGATATGATCCATACATTCAAGCATTTACGGAAATGCATGAACTCTACAAGCAGGGCAAACTGGCTGAAAGGGATTATTACTATGGTATCACGGATGCAGTTCTCAAGTATTCTGCCCTGGATTTTTTGGGGTTAAAGGCCATGTTTGAGATAAAAAAGGCACTAAACAGGATGAATAACCCGTCTCGCTCCTCAACGCATGGATTGGCAACTGGCAATGTATCTGATCAAGCAACAACCGGTCCACAGAACTCTGTTGCATCATTCATTTCCGCAAAGAGTCTACCAGGCAGGGGTGAAACTACAAGTCAAATATCGATGGATGGAAAAAGATGTACTTCTTGCGGTAAAACCATATCGAAGATGGCAAAATTTTGTACAACATGTGGAAACAAGATGTGATGTTGTTTAATTCAAGAACTAAATAATCCCACTTTGAAAATAAATTCGCGGATCGGTAGTCTAGCCTGGTTAGGATATCGCACTCACACTGCGGGGGTCGCTGGTTCAAATCCGGCCCGATCC
>Ga0134125_10002254_pt1 | contig 23004 bp, 27 predicted proteins | sample KB31751_FD_96464 | JGI IMG/M metagenome (GOLD analysis project Ga0134125, IMG submission 96464) | Terrestrial soil microbial communities with excess Nitrogen fertilizer from Kellogg Biological Station, Michigan, USA - KB3-175-1 | ecosystem: Environmental > Terrestrial > Soil > Unclassified ... | reverse complement strand
GCCCCAGCACGGCTGCGCCGCGCGGCGCGCGCCGTGCCGCGTCATCGCCTGTGGACCCTCCGTCTGAACGCGGTCCGGCAACTCGCTGAAGCGCGCCTTCGCCGTCGGATCTGCCAATCCGGCAGTGCTATCTTTTCTGACCTCATTCCGCCGGCTTAGACTATCCCGACCTTTCTGGTCACAACCCGAAGGCTCCGCCCCGCTCCGCGGATTGCGCAATCACCGCTGGCTCGCCTCGCCCGCCTGCACCTTCTGCGTGAACTGCGCCGACTGTCCGCGCGGCACGCTCAAAGAACGCCAGTCCGCGTGCGCCCAGTGTTTGGCCAGCATCACGATCTGACCGCAGTGATAGGAGTAGTGCGCCACCTGGCGGTTGATCGCCTGCATCACCGCGTGCGCCTCGCCGCGGATATAGACCTTCTCCCCGAGCTGTTCCTCGCGCAGCGGCGCCAACGCCCCGAACACGCACGCCCAGCCCTCCTCCCACAGCGCCAGCAAGTCCGCCCGCGTCGCCGGCGGCGCCACAAACTCCGTGTCCCGATCCCGGTCCGGCTTCTCCCCGTCGCTGGTGAGGAAGTCGGTCCAGCGCGAGCGCATATTGCCCGCCATGTGCTTCACGGTGACCGCGATTGCGTTCATCTCCGGATCGAGCACGGCGTAGAGCTGCTCGTCGCTCACCTGCGCCATCGCGCGCTCCGCCAGTGCCTTGTAATAACGAAATACCGCCACCGCGTCTTCCAGGTACGAGGTCGTGAATCGCAGCGCCATGGCTCCATCCTACGCCCGAAGACCGCCCCTATAATGCCAACGTGAGTACTCGCCGCCCGATCGGAACCCTGGGCCTGCTCGCCATCATCTTTTTCACCGTCAGCGGCGGACCCTACGGCCTCGAGCCCCTGGTCGGCTCGCTCGGCGGCGCCCGCAGCCTGGTGCTGCTGCTCGCGGTCCCACTGCTGTGGTCGCTGCCGGTGGCGCTGATGGCGGCGGAGCTTTCGGCCGCCATGCCGGTCCTCGGCGGCTATTACCAGTGGGTGCGCCGTGCCATGGGCGACTTCTGGGGCTTCCAGGAAGGCTGGTGGAGTTGGCTCTTTACCTGGGTGGACATGCCCCTCTACCCGGTCCTCTGCGGCGAGATACTGCGCGACGCCTGGCCCGTCTTCACCGGGCGCGCGCTCTCGGGCGCGCACACCCTACTTTTCGTGATGGCCTTTATCTGGGGCGCCGCGCTGCTCAACTGGAGCGGCGCGCGCGTGGTCGCGGGCTGGTCGGTCGCTGCCACCATCGCGGTGCTGGCGCCCTTTGTCGCCTTCATCGTCCGCGGCGCCCCCGGCGCTCACCCGCTCGCCGCTCTGCCCACCGCCCCCGGCGCCGGCGCCGCCGCTTGGGCGGTTGGGCTAAGCACCGTAATGTGGAACTACGCCGGCTGGGACAACACCTCCACCTTCGCCCCCGACGTGCGGCATCCACAACACGCCTACCCCCGCGCGCTTTTCGCCGCGCTCGTCCTCATCACCGCCTTCTACGTCGGCTCGGTTTGGACCGGCCTCCGCCTCGACCCGATCGCCGCCCACTGGCGGAACGGATACTTCGTCCAGCTCGGCGCCCGCGTCCTCGGCCCCCGCATCGCGGCGATCATGGCCGTCACGGCGTTGGTCAGCGCCTGGACCCAGTACACCTCGCAGTTGGTCTATGTTCTTCCCTTGCCCGCCAGCCTCGCGCTCGACGGCTTCCTGCCCCGCCGCCTCGCCGCCGCCAATGCCCGCGGCATTCGCACCCCCGCGCTGCTGCTGTGCAGCCTCCTGTTCAGCGTATTTGCGCTGGCCTCGTTCGCCCATCTGGTGGTGGCCGATGTGCTGCTGTACAGCGTCGGCCTCACGCTGGAGTTCGCCGCGCTGGTCCTGCTCCGCCGCCGCGGCGACGCCGCGGAAGGGTTCCGCGTCCCGCTGCGCGGCGCCAGCCTGGTGGCGATGTGCGCGGCCCCGCTGCTGCTCGCCGCCGTCAACCTGGGCGTGGCCATTTCCCAGGACCGCCTCTTCACCCTGATTGCCCTCGCCATGCTCGCCAGCGGCCCGCTCTGCTGGCGCCTCGCCCGCCGCCCCACCGCGGCCGCGGTCGGGGTCTAGTGGCGGCAGCTCGCAGATGCCCTGAGCAGAGCGGGCATCCCCTGCCGGCAATCGAAGTCCGGCCTTCGAGCGACCAACGGGAGCGACCCAGGCAAAAAGTGGCCGTGCCACCCGCGTCCGTGCCAACCAGTCCCGCGCCGGCTCGTGCAGCACATGGCCGGGCCGGTAGGCGGCGATGAGCACGTTCACGTCGGGCGTCATTCGGCGGTGCGATTGGCGGCCGATGCGCGCTTGGCACGCGGCGCCGGCGGGGCGAACCCGTCCGCGGCGTCAAACATCGAGCGATTGCTGCGCGGATCGATGCCCGGCAGCAGCCCACCCCTGCAGGACGAGAGCGGCAACTCCGGTAGCCGCGTGCGCCGCATACGGCGCTGGCGCAGGCGCAGCACGAGTCCCTCCTCAATCATTCGGGTCAGCGAAATACTCTCGCGGGCAGCCGCCGCCTTCGCCCGAACGAGAAGCTTGTCCTCCAGATTCAGGGTGGTCTTCACAGGCTCGGTATGCAGAAATCTGTATCGCGTTCTGCCCGCTGGCGCGCCCCAATCCCGGCTACACTGATTTTTGCTTCTTCCACCCTACGACGCCGTACTGGTTGTCTCTTTCGGCGGCCCCGAGCGCCGCGAGGACGTGTTGCCTTTTTTGGAAAACGTCCTGCGCGGCCGCAACGTGCCCCGCGCCCGCCTCGATGAGGTTGCCGGGCATTACTACCACTTCGACGGCCGCAGCCCGATTGCCGCCGCCACCCGCGGCATCATCGCCGATCTCCAGCGCGAGCTTGAGCAACACGGTTCCCGCCTCCCCGTTTACGGTGGCAACCGCAACTGGCATCCCTTCTTAGCCGACACTCTGCGCCAGATGGCGGGCGACGGCATCCGCCGCGCCCTCGCCATCGTCACCTCCGCCTTCGGCTCCTACTCCGGCTGCCGCCAGTATCTCGAGGACATCGCGCGCGCCCGCGCCGAGGTCGGCGCCGCCGTCCCCGAGGTCGACAAGATCCGCCTCTTCTACAACCACCCCGCCTACCTTGCGCTCTGGCGCGAACGCCTCGCCGCCGGCCTTGCCCGCCTCCCCGGCGCCGCGCTGGTATTCACCGCCCACAGCATTCCCACCGCCATGGCCGCCACCGGCCCCTACGAAGCGCAACTTGCCGAGGCCTGCGCCCTCATCGCCTCCGGCGTGGGCGCGCCGCGCTGGCGCCTCGCCTATCAGAGCCGAAGCGGCCCGCCCCAACAGCCTTGGCTCGAGCCCAGCCTCGACACGGTGCTCGGCCAACTCCACGCCGAGGGCGCCACGGGAGTTGTGCTCGCCCCCCTCGGCTTTCTCTCCGATCATATGGAAGTGGTCTACGACCTCGACGTCGAAGCCGCCGCCCGCTGCCGCGAACTTGGCCTGGCGATGGAGCGCATCCGCACCGTGGGCGACCATCCCGGCTTCGCCCCGCTGTTGCGCACACTGATTGCCGAGCGCCTCGACCCCACCCTTGCCCGGCTCGCCGCGGGCCCGCGGCCGGCGTGGCCCGACGCTTGTCCCCAAGGCTGCTGCCTGCCGCCGCCGCGCCAACGGTAACGGCGCGCTACCGGGCCACCGCGCTGCGCGCGTCCTCGCGCAGCGGCTCGCCTTCCCAGCGCGCCACCACCGCCGCCGCCAGGCAGTTGCCCAGCACATTCACCGCGGTGCGCCCCATGTCGAGGAACTGGTCCACGCCCAGCAGCAGCGCCACCCCGGCCAGCGGCAGGCTGAAGGTCGCCGCCGTCGCCGCCAGCACCACGATCGCCGCGCGCGACACCCCCGCCACCCCCTTGCTGGTCAGCATCAGCGTCAGCAGCATGAAAATCTGCTGTCCCAGCGTGAGATGCATTCCCGCCGCCTGCGCGATGAACACCGCCGCCAGGCTCAGGTACAGCGTGCTCCCCGTGAGGTTGAAGCTGTAACCGGTGGGGATCACGAACCCCACGATCCGGCGCGACACCCCCATCGCTTCCATGTTCTCCAGCGCGATCGGCAGCGCCGCCTCCGAGCTCGAGGTCGAGAACCCCAACAGCGTCGGTTCCTTCACCGCCTGCCAGAACCGCCGCGGCGGAATGCGGAACAGCACCAGCGCCCCGCCCAGCACCACCACCACGAACACCACCAGGGCCGCGTACAGCGTGATCACCAGCTCCAGCAGCGGCCACAGCACCGACAGGCCCTGCCGCCCGATGCTGGCCGCCACCGCCCCCAGCACCCCCAACGGCGCCGTCCACATCACGATCGCCGTCAGTTTGAACATCGTCCGCGACAGCCCTTCGCAGAACACCAGCAGGAGGTGCGCCGGCTGCCCCTCGCCCGCTCCCGCCACCACCATCGCGATGGCGAACAGCACGCTGAACACCACCACCTGCAGCACTTCCCCGTTGGCCAGCGCCTGCGCGAAGCTCTGCGGCACGGTGTGTACGATCAGGCTCTGCAGCAGCGGCGTGGGCGCCGCGCCGCTCACCGCCGCCGCTCCGGGCGCCGTCCCCAGGTGCGCCCCCAAACCCGGCTTCACCCAGTTCACCGCCACCAGCCCCACCACCAGCGCCAGCGTGGTCACCACCTCGAAAAACACGATCGCCTTCCACGCCACCCGCCCCAGCCCGCCGAGGTCGCCGTGCCCGGCGATCCCCACCACCAGGGTGGCGAAGATCAGCGGTCCCACGATCATCTTGATCAGGCGGAGAAAGATCACTTCGAGAGGGTCCAGCGCGATCCCCAAGTGCGGCCAAACCGCTCCGATCGCCACCCCCAACACCAGGGCGATCAGGATCCACGAAGTCAGCGAGATGCGGCGCATGCAGGGGAGAATAGCACGCTTGGCGTGGTATTCTGCCCCTTCACCCCAAACCCGCGAACGGAGATCTGATTTGACGTACGTTACCGAATTGCAGTGCAGCCGCTGCGGCCACACCACCGCTCCCGATCGCCCCCACACCGTGTGCCCGCGGTGCGCCGGCTCCTGGTACGTGCGCTACGATCTCGCCGCCATTGGCAAGGTGCTCAGCCCCGACATCCTGCGCTGCCGTTCCACCGCCGACCGCTCCATGTGGAAGTACCGCGAGCTCATGCCCTCCGATACCCCGGTTACGCTGGGCGAGGGCCAGACGCCGTTGCTCCACGCCCGCCGCCTCGGCGCCGCCATGGGAGGCGACCGCCTCTACGTCAAGGACGAGGGCCTCAACCCCACCGGCAGCTTCAAGGCGCGCGGCCTGGGCTGCGCCGTCACCATGCTCAAGCGGTTCGGCGTCAAGAAGGTCGCCATCCCCACCGCGGGCAACGCCGGCAGCGCCCTCGCCGCCTACGCCGCCCAGGCCGGCATCGAGGCCCATATCTTCGCCCCGCGCGATGTGCCCAAGGGCAACCTGGCCGAGTACAACTTCTACGGCGCCCGCGTCACCCTGGTGGACGGCCTCATCTCCGACTGCGCCAAGCTGGTGCAGGCCGGCCGCGAGAAGGAAGGCTGGTTCGACGTCAGCACCATGAAGGAGCCCTACCGCGTCGAGGGCAAAAAGACCATGGGTTACGAGGTGGTCGAGCAATTGGGCTGGCGCGTCCCCGACGTACTTTTTTACCCCACCGGCGGCGGCGTCGGCCTGATCGGCATGTGGAAGGGTTTCGACGAGTTTGAGCGGCTCGGCTGGATCGGGCCGCAGCGTCCCCGCATGGTGGCGGTGCAGGCCGCCGGCTGTGCCCCCGTGGTGCGCGCCTTCGAGTCCGGCGCCGAGCAGATGGAAGCCTACCCCAACGCCTCAACCCTGGCCGCCGGGCTGCGCGTCCCCAAGCCCTACGCCGACAAGATCATCCTCGACATCCTGCGCGAAAGCCACGGCACCGCCATCGCCGTCAGCGACGACGACATCCAGAAGGCGGTGCGCGAATTGGCTTCGAGCGAAGGCATTTTCGCCGCTCCCGAAGGCGCCGCCGCCGTGGTCGCCGCCCGCCAGCTGTACGCCTCCGGCTGGATCAGCCCCCACGAAACGGTCGTACTCTACAACACCGGCGGTGGGTTGAAGTACCTCGACGTCCTCGCCTAACCTGGCGGCCCCGCTCTTCCCAAAAAACGCCGGCTGGCCGGGGCACGCTACCCGAGGGTTCGTGCCGCCGCCAGCCGGCGTCGCTCACTCCGCAAACGAAAGGGGCGGTGCCTTTCGGCTCCGCCCCGATTCAACCGCAACTACCAGCGCTGCTCGCGTCCACCGCCGCCGCGCCCGCCGCCGAAACCACCGCGGCCGCCGCTGCGCTCCCGTCCGCCTCCGCCGCCGGTACGCTCCGGCCGCGGCCGCGCCACATTCACGTTCAGTTGACGCCCGTCCAGCTCGCTGCCATTCAACGCCGCAATCGCGTCGTCGCCCTGCTGATCGTCGTTCATCTCCACGAAGCCAAAGCCGCGCGAACGCCCCGTGTCCCGGTCGGTCATGATGCTTACCCGGCTCACCGCGCCAAAAGGCTCAAACGCCGTGCGCAGATCGGCTTCCGTCGTTTGAAACGACAGATTCCCAACAAAAATATTCTTCAAGTAGAGTTCCTCAAGCAAAGGCTATTTGACTTGGCTGGTCTCTGGCGAATAGGCGGACGGGACAGGTTCGTACCGGACGGTCTACAGGCATCGAACAGGTTAGATCAAACGCATGATCAGTATAGCACGCAGCAATGAAATTCCGCTTTGTCAAGACTTTTTTGCGGGACGCCGCATTTTCGCTAGCGCGCTTAGCGACTTGACGGCAGCGTCCAGTGCAGCGTTACCTTCGCGTGCTTCCGCCACACCGTCGCGCTGACCGTTTCGCCCCGGTGTTCGCGCAGCGCCGCCTCGAACTGGCCAATGTCCCCCACCTTGTCCGAACCCACTTGCGTCACCACGTCTCCCGCCGCAAACCCAGCCTTGGCGGCGGCGCTATCCCCCTCCACCGAGCGCACCAGCAGCCCGGTCTCGCCCGAAGGCAACCCAAAGAACTCGGCCAGTTGCGGGCTCAGCGTCTCCAGCCCCAACCCCCTCGCATCGGAATACATCCCAAACCGCCCCGGCGTTGCCAGCGTGGGGCGCAAGGGGGCCATGGGCTCCAGGGGCGTCATCGGCGCCTCGGGCGCAAGCGGCGCGCCCGGTGCCAGCGGGGCGGTGGACGCCCATGGCATCATCGGAGTCATCGGGGCCATGGGGGCCATGGGGGCCATCCGCGGCATGGGCGGCATGGGCGGCATGGGCGCCACCCGCGGCGCATAGTTGAATCGCGGCATCGCCGACCAGGCGCCGGTAACGAGCCGGGGACCGGGCCGGCCTTCCAAGTGGACCTGGGCCTCCACCGGCTTGCCGTCGCGCAATAAGCGCAACGCCACCGTGCGGTCCGCCGGGGTCTCGTTCACCAGCCGATCCAGCTGGCGCACGCTGCGCACCGCCTGCCCATCGAAGCTGGTGATCACATCGTGCGCCTTCACGCCCGCTGCCGCCGCCGGTGAATTGGCGTAGACCTCCACTACCTCCGCGCCGCTGGGGCTGGCAAGATGCAGACGCTGCTGGCTGAACGGATCCACATCCGCCAGCCCCACGCCCAGCCAGCTCTGCCCGGCGTAGTAGGTCACGGCATAGGCGCGGGAGGCCGCCTGCGCCGCCGCCAGTTCCGGCGTCGCCGGAGTTGGGGCCGGCGTCTGGGCCGCGGCCAGGATGCATCCACCGGCAATCACGCCGGCCAGCAGGAGTACTCGAGTCATAACAATTCTCCTCACTCGGGATTGCGAATCACGATGTCGCCGCCGGTGGCGAGCAGCCGCAGCGTGGCGCCCCCGCCGTTCACCGGGCCCCGCCACTGCACCAAGCCCGGCGCCTGCATGGTCTGGGCCCCCGCCGGCTGCGCCAGCGCGGCGTAGGCGCTCTGGATGCGGTGCCCTTCCGGCGCCACGATCTGCGCCTGGATGTCGCTCCCCACCGAAGGCGGCACCCGCACCTCCACCGCGCCGCGGCGGGATACCAGCTCGGAAGCCGCCAGCCGCGCTCCCGGCGCGAACGCGGCTTCAATCCGCCCCGAGCCGGTTTGCGCGTCCACCTGGCCGCGCAGATGCGCCAGCACGATATCGCCGCTGCGCGTGGCGCAGCGCAGCGTCTGCGCGTCCTCCACGGTAATGTTGCCCCCCTCGGTTTGGAGCTGCGCCAGTGCGCGCGCCGACGTCAAGCGGATGTTGCCGCCTTGGCTGTAGGCCATCACCGGGCCCGCCGCCTGCCCGATCTCGATGCCGCCCCCGGCGCTGTCGATGCGCGCCATTCCCGCCGCCGCGCCCAACACCACCTCGCCGCCCGTGGTGGTCAACTCCACCGGACCGTCGGCGCGTTCCACACGGATCGAGCCCGCGCTGTGCGCGGTCACCTCCTCCGCCCGCCCGATCACGATGTTGCCGCTGCTGGCCACCGCCACCAGCGCCGCCCGCAACGCATCCGCGTGCAGGTTGCCGGCCCGCGTCACCAGCTCGAGCGGCATGGCCAACCGCTGCGCGCTGACATCCCCCACCGCGGTGTACGCCTCCACCCGGCGCACGTTGACGGGTACGGTCAGCACCAAGGTCAACTGCCCGCGCTGCAGGCTCTGCCGGTCGCCTCGCTCGCTCGGGGCGCCCGTGGCAATGGAGATCTCCTCGCCGCGGCGCTCGATCGCCACCGGCCAACTGTCCAGATACGCCACCGCCTCCGGTCCGGCCGCCACCTCAAACCGCAGCGAATAACCCAAAGTGTTCCCGCTCCCGCTCTGTGGGCGCAGTTCCACGCTCCCCGCCTGCGCCTGCACCCGCACCGCGGCCGGCATGGCGAGCGGGATTTCGCCCTGCAGCTCCCGCACTTGCTGGCCGTTCTGCACAAAGGTGCGCGCTTGCTGCGCCCCCGCCGGCAAACAACCCCAAACCGCCGCCAGTCCCAGCGCCCACCCGCCGATGCGCCGGCCCATTTTCACCGGCTGCCTCCCGCTGCCGGCGCCGTCCACGACGCCTGGAGCCACTCCGTCGGCACTCCCGCCCGCAGCTCTTGCAACGCCGCCGCGCAGCTCAGCCGCACCGCCGCGTCCCCGGTGCCGTTGCCGATCCGCCGCAGCACCGCCGCCGCGCCCGGCGCGCGCCCCAACCCCTCGATCGCCGCCGCCCGCACCCCGGCATTCTGATCGCTCACCGCGCTTTCCGCCAACGCCTCCATCACCGCCGGTTCCGCCGCGCGCGGCGCCAGCGCCTGCAGCGCTTGCAGCCGCACCCCCGGATTGGCGTCGTCCCGCAGCGCCTCCAGCAGTGCCGCTTGCCACTGCATCGCCAACCCCGCCGGCAGCGCCGCCGGCCGCAACAGCCGGATCGCGTCCATGCGCATCCCGGCGTTGACGGGGTGCTCCACCGCTCGCAGCAGCAGCACCTCCATCGCCGGATCGGCCGCCGGCGCGCGCAGCGTCCGCGGGCTGACCTCGGCGTACCGCACCGCGACCTGCCCCGCACTGGTTTCCAGCCGCTCGACCTGGAATTGCGCCGCCGGCGCGCCCGCACCGCTCGCCGGCGCCGGGCGCGCCCCGCGCAGCCACCAGCCGCCGGTAAATCCGCAGCCCAGCAACACCACCGCCAGCGCCGCGGCCTGGCTCACCGCCCATCCCCGCGGCCACGCGGCCGTCCGCGCCGGCAGGCCGCCCAGCAAGCGCTGCCGCCGCATCGGCAACTCCGGATCCAGCGCCGCGGCCTCCCTATGCCGCAACGCCATCTCCTCCCGCATCACCCCGGCCAACGCGCGGTACGCCATCGCGTCCGCCCCGCACGTCGCGCATGCCGCGAGGTGCGCTTCCAGCTCCGGGCTCGGGAGCGCGCCCGGCTCCCCCGCGCCTCCCGCCGCCAGCGCCCGCTGCGCTTCCCTGCAGTTCACAACTCCTCCTTCGCCGGCTCCGCCGGCGCGGCCGGCAAGACGCCGCCCAGTGCCCGCCGCAATTTTTGGGTGGCGCGGAACAGCGCGTTTTTCACTGTGGCTTCGCTGGTGTGCAAGATGCCGGCGATCTCCGCCTGCCGCAGCCCCTGCTCGTGGCGCAGTTCGAAGACCAGGCGCTGCCGCGCCGGCAGCGCCGCCAGCGCGCTCCCGATGCGTGCCCGCATTTCCTGGCTCAGGAACACCCTTTCCGGGTTGGCCCCGCCCCGCCCATCCGCATAGCCGTCCGCCGTGCCGTCTTCGCGCAGCGGATGCCACAAGCCGCTGCGAACCTTGTGGCGGCGCAGATAGTCCAGGCCGGTGTTGGTGGCCACCCGGTAGACCCAGGTGGAAAACGCGCACTCGAACCGGTAGCGCGGCAACGTAATGTAGAGCTTGGTGAAGGTCTCCTGGTAAAGGTCCCAGGCGTCCTCGGGACGCCGAGCCAAACTGCGCGCCAAGCGCAGTACCCGGCCCTCATGCAGTGTGACCAAACGCTCGAAGGCGGCGTGATCGCCGGCTCGCGCCGCTCGGATCCATGCTTCGAGCGTCCCCTGCGCCGGTTCAGCCTCCGAGCTCCACGCGGTTTCCATCAGCGTTAGCGACATGGCGTCTTGCATACACAGACGCCCGCGCGCCGCCAAGGTAAGCCCTTACCGGAGCGGATTTACGCCACCTACTGCCCCAGGGCGGCGGCTTGCGCCTGCTCCGCCGGATTCAGGGCGTTCTTCAGCTCCGGGCTGAGCACAAACACCGCCGACTGTCGCGGCGCGATGTGAATCTTGCCGCCGTTGCGAGGATCCCGGCCGATCCGCGCCCGCCGCGCCACCGGCCGGAAGGTCCCAAAACCCGCCAGCGTGACCCGCCCCCCCGCGGCCAGTTCCCGCGCCACGGCGGCAAGCGCCGCGGCTAATGCGCGCTCGGCGGATGCTTTGGGCATTTCCGCTGCGCGCGCCATTTCCAGTGCCAGATCCGATCGGTTCATTGCGATCGCTCCTTTAGATCACACGCAATGGGTATTCGCTGCTCAGCGGTTTATAGCAGAATGGTAGAGGCTATGCAATCACCTCCCAGCGCCCCGCACGCTCTGGACGCGGCGCCTTCCACCGTCCGGCACCACCGCTTTGGGCGGGCTTGTGCCGTGGTGCTGGGAATCGAGGTCGGCTTGGTGCTGCTGACCCTACCCTGGACCCCGCTCTGGGACCGGGTCCTCTGGATCGCCGGCACCTCCGCCTCCCATGCCAGCTTCGCGCGATTGTGGCTCAGCCCCTACCTGCGCGGCGCCTGCAGTGGCTTGGGATTGTTCAACTTATGGATTGCGACCAGCGAGATCACCGACTTCCGGCCGCGCTCGGAATGAGCCCGGCACGTCCCTGGCTCTATGCCATCTCGGCCGGCCTCGGCCCCGCGGTTGCTCTTGATCTGGTACGCCTGGCCGCGGCCGCCGGGGTGGACTTCCTGCAACTGCGGGAAAAGCGGCTGAACGGCGGCGAACTCTATACTTTATCCAAAGCCGCGCTCGCCGTCCGCGGGTCCGCCCCACTCCGCCTGTTGCTCAACGACCGCCTGGATATCGCGCTCGCCGCTGGGCTCGATGGCGTACACCTCCCCGCCGCCGGCCTCCCTGCCGAAGCCGCCCGCGCGCTTTGCCCCCCCGGCTTCCTGATGGGCGTGAGCTGCCACAGCTCCGCCGATGTCAATGCCTCCGCGGACGCCGACTACTGCTTGCTCGGCCCCATCTTCCCCACCCCCTCCAAACTTGGGATGGGAACCCCTCTCGGGCTCGCCACCCTAGAGGCCGCCGCCGCGATCCGCCCGGTGCTGGCGCTAGGCGGCATTACGGCCGCCAACGCCGCTGCCTGCATGGCCCACGGCGCCGCGGGTATTGCCGCGATTCGGCTCTTCGCCGATGCCACCCCCGCGTCGTTGCGCGAGCTCCGGCGCGCTTGGGGAACCGGCAGCCCGCAATCTGCGTAGAATGAGGCGGGGAATCTCTTATGGCCAGCCCTTATCCGCCCGTCCCGCCACCGCATGGCCCGCTGCCGCCGCACAATAACAACAACACCGTGATCGCCGTCGTGCTCGGCATCGTAATCGTGCTCTGCGTGATGGTCGGTTTCGGCGTGTTCGTCGCCGCCCACTTCATCCGCGCCACCCACATCGCCGAATCCGATCACGCCGGCCACGATTCGGTCGTGATCCACTCTCCGCTCGGCGACCTGAAAGTGGACGACAGCACGGACAAGACCAAGGTCGATATTCACTCGCCCTTTGGCGACGTGAAAGTGGACACCACCCCCGATCCGTCCCGCATCGGCCTCGATATTTATCCCGGTGCGACGCTGGTCACCGACCGCCATGACTCCGCCTTCCACAACGACGACATGGATCTTGATGGCGTGGACGCGCGCTTCGCCCACTCCGGCTCCTCCGGCGCTCCCGGCGCGCAGGTCCGCCTCAGCCACGGCAGCTCCGCCCTCGACATTGACGTCGCCGAGTTCCGCACCTCCGCCTCCACCGATCAGGTGCTGTCGTATTACCAGGCCACGCTGGAAAAACTTGGAAGGGTGGAGCGCAGGTACAAAAGCGGCGGCGTGACCTCGCTCGAGGTCAAAAACGGCGACGATAACGTCCGCGTCGCCGCCGTCAAGCAGGGCCGCGACGGCGCCCACTTCGTTTTGGTCCGAGTCCAATCGGATAACGGACCGCGTTGAGGCCGCTTTAGTCTTTCCCCAGCGCCCGGTCTAAAATCTCGTCGACGTGCCGCAGGTGGCGCTTGAGATCGAACGCCGCCGCGATGGTCTCGGGCTTCACCTGCTTGCGGATCTCGGGGTCGGCCTCCACCGAGGCGCGGAAGTCCCTGCCCGTCCTCCACGTCTCCATGGCGTGACCCTGCACCCAGCGGTAGGCGTCCTCGCGCGATACTCCGGTTTCCACCAGGTCCAGCAGCAACTGCCCCGAGAACACCAGCCCGTGCGTCATGTCGAGGTTGCGCTGCATCTGTTCTGGATACACCAGCAGCCGGTCCAGCAGGCCGGTGGTCTTCGCCAGCATATAGTCCACCAGGATGCAGCTATCGGGCAGGATCACCCGCTCCACCGAGCTGTGGCTGATGTCGCGCTCGTGCCAGAGCGCGACATTCTCCAGCCCGGCCTGGGCGTTTGCGCGCACCACCCGCGCCAGCCCGCAGATCTGTTCGCAGGTCACCGGGTTGCGCTTGTGCGGCATCGCCGAGGAACCCTTCTGCTTTTCCGAGAAAAACTCCTCGGCCTCGCGAACCTCGGTGCGCTGCAGGTTCCGGATCTCCAGCGCGATCTTGTCCAGGGAGGAGGCGATGACCGCCAGCGTGCATAGAAACGCCGCGTGCCGGTCGCGCTGGATCACCTGGCTCGAGATCGGCGCCGGCTCGAGCCCCAAGCGCGCGCAAATGCGCTTCTCCACCTCGGGATCGAGGTGGGCGAAGGTCCCCACCGCACCGCTGATTTTGCCCACCCGCAGGTCCTCGGCCGCCGCCTCCAGCCGCTGCCGGTTGCGCTCGTTCTCGGTGTACCAGTTGGCGAACTTCAGTCCAAATGTAATCGGCTCGGCGTGCACCCCGTGCGTGCGCCCCACCTGCACGGTGTGGGCGAACTCCCGCGCCCGGCGCCGCAGCACCCGGCTCAGCTGCTCCAGCCCCTGGCGCAGCAGCGCCGCCGCCTGCTGGATCTGCAGCGCCTGGGCGGTGTCGATGGTGTCGTTCGAGGTCAGGCCGTAATGGAAGTACCGCGCCGCCTCGCCTACGTGCTCGGCCACGTTGGTGGTAAAGGCGATCAGGTCGTGCCGCACCTCCGCCTCGATCGCCGCAATCCGCTCCGGCTCGCAGGCCGCCTTGTCCCGGATGGCCTGGGCGGCTGCCGCCGGGATGATTCCCAGCTCGGCCTCCGCCTCCGCCGCCGCGATCTCCACCTCCAGCCACTTCTGAAAGCGGTTCGCCTCCGACCAAACTTTGCCCATCTCCGCCCGTGTGTAGCGTGCAATCATTCCGGCCCTCGTTCCTGTGCGCCGCGCCCGCCGGCTGGCCCTGGGCGAACGGCAACTGTTAGAATAACCTCGCCATGCCCGAATCAGCGCCCCCCGCCTTGCGCGAAAAAGCCCAGCTCATGTCCGCCTCCGAGATCGAGCGCACCCTGGTGCGCCTGGCGCATGAGATCGTGGAAAAGAACAACGGCGTGGAGAACCTCGCGCTGATCGGCATCCGCCGCCGCGGCGAGCCCCTGGCCCAGCGCCTGGCGGCTCTCGCCGCCCGCATCGAGAGCCGCCCCGTGCCGGTCGGCACCCTCGACATCACCTACTACCGCGACGACCTGTCGAAGCTCGGTGTCAAGCCCGTGGTCAAACCCTCGCAAATCGGCTTCGACATCCAGGATCTCAACGTCATTCTGGTGGATGACGTCCTGTACACCGGCCGCACGATCCGCGCCGCGCTCGATGCCCTTTTTGACCACGGCCGCCCCCGCCGCGTGCAGCTCTGCGCCCTGGTGGACCGCGGCCACCGCGAGCTTCCCATCGAGGCCAGCTTCGTCGGCAAATACGTCCAGACCACAGCCCGGGAAATGGTCGAGGTCAAGCTCAAGGAAGTGGACGGCCTCGAGAAAGTCCTGCTGGTGGAACCCGCCTAAATGAACCACGCCGACCATCTGCTCGGCATCGAACACCTGGCGCTCCCGCGCCTGCAACATCTTTTGGATCAGGCCGCCGTCTTCCAGCGCAAGCCGCCCGAGCGCGTGCTGTCCGGCAAACGCCTGCTGCTGCTGTTCTACGAATCCTCCACCCGTACCCGCACCTCCTTCGAAGTGGCCGCCCGCCGCCTGGGCGCCGAGACCGTGAACGTCAGCGCCGTCGCCAGCAGCATTGACAAGGGCGAGTCCCTGCTCGACACGGTGTATACCCTGCGCGCCATGACGATTGACGGCATCGTCGTCCGCCACGCCTCCAGCGGCGCGCCCAACCTGGTCGCCGATCATGTGGACGTGCCCGTGATCAACGCCGGCGACGGCATGCACGAGCACCCCACCCAGGCCCTGCTCGATGCGTTTACCATCCTGCGTCACCGGCCCTCGATCGCCGGCTTGCGGGTCGCCATCGTGGGCGACATCCTGCACAGCCGGGTGGCGCGCTCCAATCTGCTGCTGCTCTCCCGCCTGGGCGCCGAGGTCCGCCTCTGCGGCCCCCGCACCCTGCTGCCGCGGGAGTTTGCCGCCTACGGCGCCAACGTCAGCCTCAGCTACGACGTCGAGGAGGCGCTTGGCGGCGCCGATGTCGTCATGGTGCTCCGCATTCAAATGGAACGCATGCGCGAGAGCTTCTTCCCCAGCGAGGCCGAGTACGTGGCCCGCTACTCCGTCACCCGCGAACGCCTGCGCGCCGCCCAGCCCGATGCCCTGGTCATGCACCCCGGCCCCATCATCCGCGGGGTCGAGATCAGCGCCGACGTCGCCGACTCGCCCCAGTCGGTGATTCGCGAGCAGGTCGAAAACGGCGTCCTGATCCGCATGGCGGTGCTCCAGGAACTGCTCGGTCCCCGTCTATGAACCTCATCCTCAAGAACGGCCGCCTCTTCGACCCCTCCCGCGGCCTCGATCAGATCGGCGATGTGGTCCTGCAGGACGACCGCATCCGCGGCCTCGGGCCCGACATCGCCGCCGCCGGACCCGGCGTCGTGGATTGCACCGGGCTGATCGTCACCCCCGGCTTCATTGACCTGCACGTGCATCTGCGCGAGCCGGGATTCGAGTACAAGGAAACCATCGAGACCGGCACCCGCGCCGCTGCCGCCGGCGGCTTCACCGCGGTGTGCGCCATGCCCAACACCCAGCCGGTCAACGATAACGCCGGCGGCACCGCCTTCCTGCTGCTGCGCGCCCGCGAGTTCGGCCACGCCCGTCTCTACCCCATCGGCGCCATCACCGAAGGCAGCCGGGGCGAACGCCTCGCCGCTTTGGGCGCCATGCGCCAGGCCGGCGCGGTCGGCTTCAGCGACGACGGACGGCCGGTCATGAACGCCCAAATGCTCCGCCGCGCACTCGAGTACTCCTCCATGTTCCCGGTGCCGGTGATCGAACACGCCGAGGATCTCCATCTCAGCGCCGGCGGCTCCATGCACGCCGGCCCCCGCGCCCTGCAACTCGGCCTGCGCGGCATCAGCTCCACCTCCGAGGCCGCCATGGTGGCCCGCGACCTGCTGCTCGCCGAGGAAGTCGGCGGACACATCCACATCGCCCACCTCTCCACCGCCGCCTCCGTCCGCCTGGTGCGCGAAGCCAAATCCCGCGGCGTGCTGGTCACCTGCGAGGTCACGCCCCACCACTTCACCCTCTGCGACGAGGATCTCGTTCCCTACGACGCCAACTTCAAAATGAACCCGCCCCTGCGCGGCGCCGCCGATCGCGAGGCCCTCATTGCCGGGCTCGCCGACGGCACCATTGACGCCATCGCCACCGACCATGCCCCCCACGCCGCTCACGAAAAGTTGCAGGAGTTCGACAAGGCCCCGTTTGGCATCATCGGCCTTGAGACCGCGCTGCCGCTCTCGCTGCGCCTGGTCACCGAGGGACGCCTGTCCTTGGCCCGCATGGTGGATGCGCTGACCTGCGCCCCCGCCCGCATCTTCCACCTGCCCGGCGGCAGCCTCGCCCCGGGCGCGCTCGCCGATCTTACCGTGTTCGATCCCGCCGCGGAGTGGACCTGCGACCCGGCTCTCTCGCTCTCCAAAAGCCGCAATACGCCCTTTGCCGGTTGGCAACTCACCGGACGCCCGGTCTATACCATTGTCGGGGGACGATTGATTCCGAACCCAGCGCTCGCCGCTACTCCACCGGTATCTTAAGGTCTAACCGCACATCCTTCGCCGTCTCGTACTCCGAGTCCGTACGGGCCGGGCTGCGCCGGCCCTGCCACACCGCATACACTTCATAGCCGGTGCGCGGCTCGAGTTGGTGAAAGCTGTAGCCGCCGTGGTCGTCGGTGATCGCGGTGTGGATCGCCTTGGTACGCAGGTTGGTCAGGTACACCACCGCGGACGGCAGCGGCTGGTTGCGCGCGTCCAGTACCAGCCCGTGGACGCTGCGCCCCAATACCGGCTGATTCACTTGTTGCGCCCGCCCCCATCCTCCGGCGGCCAGCGCCAATAGAACCAGCGCCGCCGAGAGGCGCACTCGAGTCGCCCGATGCGCTCGCCCGTCGCCGCTCATTCGTCGTCGTCCGCGTCGTCGTCGAGCAGGTCATCCTCATCGTCGTACTCGGCCTCCTCGTCCTCTTCGTCCTCGTCCTCCTCGTCGTCGTCATCGCTGTCGTAGTCGTCGTCCTCGTCCTCCTCGTCCTCGTCCTCGTCGAGACGCCCCAGCTCCAGCGGGCGGTGATTGGTCACCTCGAAATGCGCTCCGCAGTCGCTGCAACTGACCACGCCGCCTTCGGTCAGTTGATCCTCGTCCAAATCCATGTCGGCTTCGCAAGCGGGACAGTTCACCATCGGTCCTCCTGGCTCTCCTTCTGGCTCTCCTTGCAGCGGTTGGAAAATGTACCCCTCGGCTAGAATGCAAGCGGGCTGGTTTAGCGTCAAGTCTCTCTCCTCTTCCACGCCTCGCATGTCGGAAGCGGTGTTGCCTCCCGGCATCGCTACGTTTAAGATACACAGGTTCGACGAAGCGCGGAGGAACAGATGCGAAGGAACCTTGGCGTGGTTGTTTTTCTGGGCGCGGCCATGGCCGGGCTGCCGCTTGCGGCGCAAACCCCGGCTCCCCAAACCCCGGCCGCCAAGCCCGCGGCGGCGGCGCCGCAGGCCCCGGTGATCCACGTCACCGAGCTTGCCGCCCGGCCCCGGCCGCATGATTCCCGCCCCGCCGCCATCATGGCCGCCATTTCGCCGGCGCGCATCAAGCAGCTGGACAACAAGCTGATCAGCTTCGGCACCCGGGTCGCCACTTCCGACTATCACCCCGCGGTGGACGGCCAGCCCGCCGCCCCGCCGCAGAGCACCGATACCCGCGGCGTCATCCCCGCCCGCAACTGGATCAAGTCCCAGTTCGATGCCATCTCTAAAGCCAACGGCGGCCGCCTCCAGGTCAGCCTCGATACCTTTCCCGTGGCCCAGGGGTCGCGTATTCCCGTGGCCCAAACCATGGCGAACGTGGTCGCCATCCTGCCGGGCACCGATCCCAACGACAAGCGCATTTTTGTGGTGAGCGGCCACTACGATTCCATTCCCGCCAATTTCGACCAGGATGCCCCCGGGGCCAACGATGACGCCAGCGGCACCATCGTTTCGATGGAGGCGGCGCGCGCGCTCGCCCCCTTCCAATTCCCGGCGACCATTGAGTTTCTCACCGTCGAGGGTGAGGAGCAAGGCCTCTACGGCAGCAAACACGCCGCCGATTCCGCCAAGGCCGCCGGCCAGGACATCGCCGCCATGCTCAACGACGACATCGTCGGCGGCGACCAAACCCCGGGTCACGAGAATCGCGGCACCGTCCGCATCTATAGCCAGGGCGTCAACCCCAACCTCACGCCCCAGGAGTTGCGCCAGATCGTGGCCAACTCCTGGGAAAACGATTCGCCCTCGCGCGAGGTGGCCCGCTTCGCTTCCGAGATCGCCCATATCTACCTGCCCGCCTTCCCGGCCTTGCTCGAGTACCGTCCCGACCGCTTTCAGCGGGGCGGCGACCACGAGTCGTTCGTCAATGACGGCTTCGCGGCGGTGCGCTTCACCGAGTTCCATGAGAACTCCAATCACCAGCACGTGGCGCTCGGCGTAACCCCGGCCGGTGTGGAACTGGGCGACCGCGGCAAGTGGATTAGCCCTGCGTACATCGCCAATGTCGCCCGGGTCAACGCGCTCACGCTCGCCGCCTTGGCCTCCTCACCCCAGCCTCCGGAGCACGTCTATTTTCGTGGCGGCCAATCCATCGGTACGCCCATCGACTGGACCCCGGTGGAGGGCGCTGCCAGCTACCGTGTGCTGCTCCGTCCCACCGCCAGCCAACAGTGGACCATGCGCATCCCCGCGCCCGCGGTGGCCGCCCCTCCCGCTCCGGTTCGGCCCGGCGCCGAGCCGCCCGCGGCGCCGCCCGTCCCCATGTACCGCATCACCATCCCGCAATCGCCCGACAACTATGTGATCGCCATGGTGGCCGTGGATAAAGATGGCCACGAAAGCCTGCCCACCCTCGGCGCCGCTGCTCCCCGTGGGCGTGGCGGCTTCGGCCGCGGCCGCGGGGGCCGCGGCGCCGCCCCCTCCGCTGGCGGTCGGGGTACCGGCGGCGGCATCTAGATCGGGCATCATGCCGCGGCGCGAGTTCCCCGCCCAACCCCTCGCCGGTGTCGGCGCCATCGTGGTCTGGCGGGACCAGGTACTGCTGGTCCAGCGTGCCCGCCCGCCTCACCTCGGTCTCTGGAGCGTCCCGGGAGGCCTGATCGAGCTCGGGGAAACCGCCGCTCAGGCTGCCAGGCGCGAAGTCCGGGAGGAGACCGGTCTGGAAGTCGCCATCGGTTCTCTGGTCACGGTGGTGGACCGCATCGAGACCGCCCCCGACGGCCGCGTACGGTATCACTTCGTGATCGCCGACTACCTCGCCCGCCCCCTCGATGCCGCCCCCTCCCCCTGCGCCGCCAGCGACGCCGGCGCCGTGCGCTGGTGCGCCTGGGACGAGATCGCTTCCCTGCCCCTCACCCCCGGTCTTGCCCCGGTTCTGGCGCGCGCCCGCGAAGCCATCGCCGCCGGAACCGTTTGATATACTGGGTTCCGAACTATGTCTGGACACAGTAAATGGGCCACGATCAAGCATAAAAAGGCGGCCACCGACGCCAAACGCGGCAAGATTTTCACCCGCTTGATCAAGGAAATTGCCATCGCCGCCCGCGCCGGCGGCGGCGACGTGGAATCCAACCCGCGTCTGCGCACCGCCGTGCTCGCCGCCAAAGCCGAGAACATGCCCTCGGACAACATCAAGCGCGCCATCCAGCGCGGCACCGGCGAGCTCCCCGGCGCCATCTACGAAGAGTTCTCGCTCGAAGGCTACGGCCCCGGCGGCGTTGCCGTCCTCATGGACATCACTACCGACAACCGCAACCGCACCGTCAGCGAGATCCGCCACATGATGAGCAAGAACCACGGCAACATGGGCGAGGCCGGCTGTGTGGCCTGGATGTTCAAAAAATCGGGCTCCATCTCGGTGGCCAAGTCCGCCGCCGCCGAGGACGATCTGCTTGCCATCGCGCTCGAGGCCGGCGCCGACGACATGCGCGACGATGGCTCCTCCTGGGAGGTGCTCACCGCCCCCGACGCCTTCGAAGCCGTGGTCAACGCCCTCAAGTCCCATAAGATCGAGCCCGAGAACGCCGAGGTCGCCATGATCCCGCAGAACTACATCAAGCTCGCCGGCAAAGACGCCGAGCAGATGGTCAAGCTGCTCGACGCGATCGACGAGTCCGAGGACATCACCCACGTCTACTCCAACTTCGATATGGACGAGGAGCAACTCGCGACCGCCTAAATTCGCCCATGACATAAAAGGAAAAGCGGCGCGCAGCTCCAGACTGCGCGCCGCTTTTCCTTTGTCCGCGGTTTCAGTACGTGGGAATGCTCGGATCGACCTCCGCCGACCAGGCCGTGATCCCGCCCTTCAGGTTGCGCACGTTGCCGAAGCCCTGCTGCTTCAGCAGCACCGCCGCCCGCTGCGAGCGCCCCCCCGACTTGCATTGGGTCACGATGTCGCGGCTCTTGTCCAACTCGCCCAGCCGCTGCGCCAGTTGCCCCAGTGGAATCAGGGTGGCGCCCTCGATGTGGCCGATCTCCCACTCGTGCGGTTCGCGCACGTCCAGGATGAAGGGATGAACTCCGGCCGCGATCTCTACTTGCAACTCCTTCGGCGTGACCTGCGGAATGCCGTCCACCGGCGCCGTGTTCGCGCTGGCCGCGGCCGCCGGAGGAGCCGCCGGAATGCCGCAGAACTCCTGGTAGTCGATCAGTTTGCGGATGGTCGGATGCGCGCCGCACACCGGACACTCCGGGTTCTTGCGCAGCTTCAGCTCGCGGAACTTCATCCCCAAAGCGTCGTACAGCAGCACACGGTTCTTCAGCGGCTCGCCGATGCCGGTGATCAGCTTGATCGCCTCGGTCGCCTGGATCAGACCCATGATTCCCGGCAGCACGCCCAGAACCCCGCCCTCGGCGCAGCTCGGCACCAGGCCCGGCGGCGGCGGCTCCGGATACCAGCACCGGTAGCAGGGACCGTCCTTCAGCGCTAGTACCGACGCCTGCCCCTCGAACCGGAAAATGCTGGCGTAGACGTTCGGAATGCCGCTCAGCACGCAGGCGTCGTTCACCAGATAGCGCGTGGGGAAGTTGTCCGTCCCGTCCACCACCAGGTCGTAATCCTTGAAAATGTCCAGCGCGTTGTCGCTGCTCAGACGGGTGTTGTAGCCGACGATCTCGACGCCCGGGTTGATCGCTCGCAGGCTATCGCGGGCGGAGTCCAGTTTGGGACGCCCCACATCGCCGGTGCCGTGGATCACCTGCCGCTGCAGGTTGGTGAAGTCCACCACGTCGAAATCCACGATGCCGATTCGCCCCACGCCCGCCGCCGCCAGGTACAGTCCCACCGGGGCGCCCAGGCCGCCCGCGCCAATGGTCAGCACGCGCGCGTTCTTCAGCTTGCGCTGCCCCGTCATCCCGATCTCGGGAATGATCAGATGCCGGCTATAACGTAGGATTTCGTCTTTGGAAAGTTCGGCTGCAACGTCCGCGGAGGCCATGGTTCAGTATAACGAACTCACCTCCACCGCCTCCGGCACGAACCGGCTGCGGTCCTCGGCCAATTCGAACGAGTTCGCCTCCGCGCTCTTGCCCTGCCGCACCGACACGATCATGTAGGAGTACCCCGGCCACGAGGCCAGCTCCAGGTCGGTGCGCGACGGCTGGGCGGGATGATCCGGATGGGTGTGGTAGTACCCCACGATCTCCCACCCCCGCTCCCGCGCCTCCCGCTGCGCCCGCACATGCTCCGCCGGGTCCAGCTCGTACCGGTTCTGCGGCGAATCCGGATGCGCGTTCCGCATGGCCCGCACCGCCTCCACCCGCCGCACTCCATCCTCTTCCCCTCGCCGGCCCAGCAGCAGCCCGCAGCACTCCAGCGGATAGTCCCGCTCGCCGTGCTCCCGGATGGCCGCCATCTCTTCCGCGCCCATGCGCAAGCTCATCGCCTGTGGTCTCCTAGGCTATAATTCTCCTTCAACCCGCCCCGCCCTGGAGATTTTGTGTCCCGAGGAAAAATCGTTCCGCCCACCTTTGCCGCCGCCACCCAGTCGCTGACCTCCATGGGGTTCACCCTGCAGGACCTCTCCGGCGGCAACGTGCTGGCCCGCAAGAACGGCTGCGCCGCCATCCTCGCCCCCGCCAACGGCGGCAAGACCGCCGCGATTGCGGTGGCCCCGGGCCTTGTCGTGAACGGCGAGCTCGCGCGCCTGATCGACCGCGGCTACCAGAAATTCTTCAAGACCGCCGACGCCCAAATCCCCGCCCTGCCCGAAACCATGAGCGCGGTGGCCCACTTCGAAAACGAAATGCGCTTCGCCTGCGGCATTCCCTCGCTCTACAACGAGAGCCTGGGCTCGGTCAGCGACCGCTACCTCTACGACCGCATCTGGTACCGCGATCAGGGCCGCCAGCCCAAGCCCTGGGAAACCGAAGCCGCCGCCGCGTTGCGCGCCTAGTGTAGTGCGTCACAAATAGCAGGCATTATGCCAATGCCCCGTCTGCGTGGCGAGGGCGTCACGTAGTGCTCCCCGGCGAGGATCTCGCGCCGCAGCCCGTCCTCGGGAAACTCGGCGTAATCCTCGTACGTCAGTTTGCGAGCTCCGCTGGCAACCGCCATCACTCCTCACCCAAACGCCGCAAAAATGTCCTTCACCGCCAGCGCGAATCCCGGCAAT